>Ga0181537_10001000_pt1 | contig 26476 bp, 20 predicted proteins | sample PEATcosm2014_Bin_39_FD_119765 | JGI IMG/M metagenome (GOLD analysis project Ga0181537, IMG submission 119765) | Peatland microbial communities from MTU Mesocosm Facility, Houghton, MI, USA - PEATcosm2014_Bin23_10_metaG | ecosystem: Environmental > Terrestrial > Soil > Wetlands > Peat | place...
AAACTGTCGGCCTCGACATGCGGCAAATGGCGGATGGCGGCCTTCACCAGCGCCAGCCGTTCGGCCAGCGTGAACAGCGGGTGCTTGGAGTCGTTTTTGGCAACGGCCACGACGACGCGGTCGAACAATTTGGCCGCGCGCTCGATCACGTCCAGATGGCCGTTGGTCAGCGGGTCGAAACTCCCGGGATATATCGCCGTGCGCATGAGCAGGAGTTTCAAGTTTCAAGTTTCAAGTTTCAAGCTGTTTCGCTGGGCCGCCTCCGCCATTTGAGATGGGCGGAGGATGCCCGCCCCGCCTGAATTCTGCCAGCCTAGCTCTCGCGCTGGATGATGCCGGTGAACGACGTTCCTTCCGGCGGCTTGCCGGAGAGCAATTCCTCGTCAAACGGCGAAGCGCCGGGCGGACGCCACGGAACTTCGTAAACATTCACCGCTCCTCTAATTCCTTTGATATCCGTCAACGGTGGCCAAGCTATACAGGTCGCGGCCAGTTCCGAGTCGTCATGTAAAAGCCGTTTGTAAGTTGCTTCACTGATGACAATTCGGGAACTGCCGGAGCGCGATTCGAGCCGGCTGGCAAGATTCACCTCACGTCCGAACACCGTGTAATTCAAAAGATGCTCGTTTGAGCCCATCAACCCGACCGTGGCCATGCCGGTGTTGATGCCGCTGCCGAGCGTCAGGATCGCCAGCTTGGATTTTGGCCGGGTTGCTCTGCTCATCGTGTTTTCCAGTTCGCGTTTCTGGTTCTCTTCGACGCGTTTCAAATTTAATTCGTAGATGGCGCGCTGGGCGTCAATCGCGGCGCGCACGCAGGCGGCGGCGTGTTTATCATTCGGAAGCGGCGCGTTCCAAAACGCCATCGCACAATCGCCGATGTATTTGTCGAGCGTGCCGTTGTGCCGCTTGATGGCGTCGGCAACGGCGCCGAGATACAGGTTCACCGTGGCGAGCGTTTCGCGCGCCTCTTCGCTGACGGCGGCCTCGGCTTCCGCGCCGGAAAGATTGCGCGCGCGGATGTATTCCAGCACCTTCGCCTGGCTCTCGTCGGTGAACTGGGTGAAACCGCGCACGTCGGAGAACCAGACCGTCACTTCCTGGCGCCCGCCGCCCAGGGAAAGTTTTTCGGCCTGGAGCAATTCGTTGACGACATCGGGCGAGACGATTCGGGAAAAAACGGATTTGACGTGGCGTTTCTGGCTTTCCTCGAACATGACGCGATAGGCGATAAGCATCAGATGCTCCATCAACATCGCGCCGCCAATCGGAAAAACCAGCGGCAACCAGAAACGGAATTTCACGAATGCGAAAAACGCGACGGCGATGTAAACCGCCGCGAGCAGAAAGATTCCGCCCGCCGCCGAGAATGCGCGCAATTGCCACGTGAGAAAGGCGGTGAGCACGCCTAGAAAAATGATGAGCGCCATCTCCACCGGAAGCGACGCGCGCCGGATGAATTGGCCGGTGATGATGGAATTGGCGACGTTCCAGTGTTTGCTGACGAGCAGCGTGTCGTTTTCCAGCGGCGTCGCGCCGTGATCGCTCAGGTCATTCCCCTGCGCCGCCGAGCCGATGACGACGAGCTTGCCGCGAAAGGCATTTTGCAAATCGTTGGTTTCGCCCTGCAATCGCAGCAGGTTCTGCTTGAGCAAATCCTCAATCGGCGCGCGGGTCAGGCGCGGATCGGCTGCGGTCAGCTGCCAGTTGATGTAAAAAAATCCACGGCCGTCCACGGGAATCACCCGCTCGACGCCGCCCGCGCCATGCAGGATGATTTTGCCGCGCGGCAAATCCACATCAGCTTGATCCAAATCCAGATTCAATTCCTGCGCGCCCAAAACGATGCCGAGGTCCCAGACGCGCTCGAATGGCTTGTCGAACCGCTTCCAGCCTTTTGGAATTTGATCGCCGACAAAATCCGCGAGGTCAAAATTGCCGTCGCGGTCGATCGCCACGGTGACATTTGTCCCGCCGGGCAGCGGCAGAACAATTTTGTCCGGCTCGATGCGCGCCTGGTCGAGGTTGATGCCCATTTGCCGCGCGGCGGATTTGAAGGCCGGATGCCATTTCAGGTCGAAACTCTTGATGCGGCGCAGGACACCATCGGAATCTTTTTCGGTCGAAATGTCGCCGAGCGCGAGCGAATTGGTGGTGAACAAATCCGGCGGCGTCACTTCGGTGGTGAAGGCGGAGACGACATTACTTGCGTGGCGCATTTGCAAAGCGAGAAATTCATCGGATTCGACGAGGCTGCCGTCCGCCATCAAGACCGGCGCATGGTCGGGCCGGAGTTCGCCAAACAAAACATCGAAGGCGATGGCTTTCGCGCCTTGCGCGGAAAGTTCCTCGACAACCCGGCCGTAAATATGGCGCGGCCAGTAAAGGCCGTAAGGCCGGCCCAGCAAGCCGTGGCGGATGGCGGTGATGCTGGAATCTTCCATCGCGACGAACGCGAGATTGGTGGCGGCGGGTGTTGGAAATTTCTGGGCGGCCCGGGCGCGCAAATCATAGGTCATTCGCTCCAGCCGTTCGAAAAAATCCAGCCCCGCCAGCCGCAGGCCGCAAACGAGCACGAGGACGGCGAGAGCCAAAAGAACCGGCGCACGTTTGGGTGGCTTGAACTTCACCGCATCGGATTAAACAAAAAACCAAGGCAACTCAAGGCTGCTCTGGTCGCTTTGAAATAAATTGTCCAGCAGCACGCGGCATCATCAAAACGGCCATTCCTGACGGCCGTGGTCATGGCGGTTGCCGTGGGTCGGGGATATGTAAATAATGGTTCTGTCCTGGCAGAACGAAATGATGCCTTCTTCCAATGTAACGATAAAGATGGCGGTTCGTTCCGCCTTGCTCAATTCCTGTGGCGTGAGTTTGGTGACCTGGCCGGTAGCGGGGTTGTATTGGTCGCCGGGCCCCAAAACCACCGTGGTGACCTGACCATTGGGACCAACATGCGAGGCCACCAAGGAACCGGAAATGACCGTAATGTCGCCGTTGGCACTGATGATGAACGTCGTTCCACGAATGCCGGCAATACCGTTCGGCGTTTTAATTAGATATTGCGACGCGGCGGAAAGTTTTTTGACGTTGCCGAAAATGGTTCCCTGGCGCAAATCCAACTCCGTATCGCTGACGGCATCCACGCCCGTGTTTGCAATCGTCAGTTTGTCAATCGCCAGAACAGTGTCGCTCTCCAATCGAATCACGTTCTGTTCCGACATGGCCTTGTAGGAAACCATACCACGAATGTCGGCATCTGGCGCCGGCGCCACCTGATCCGGTGCTGAAACAACATGGTCGGTGATTTTTTCTCCGAGAACCATGTCCACTTTGGAATCGGGCGCCGTCTGAACCACGTTGCCGGAACCGAGAGTCTGGCCAACCGTCAGCGGATGCCACACGTTGTCACCGGCCGAATACCTCGCCTCGCCTTCAATGCGGACGATGGTGACATAACCCGGTTTGGTGTCGGACTGGGCGTGAGCGCCGGCGGCGAGCATCAAAACGAAACCGCCCACAAGCGCCGAAATGAAAGCTTGAACAAATTTCATAATGACTTTTCGCAGTTTGACTATCCTCTGCCAGTATAAAAGCGGAAATCCAAATGTCAACCAAAAATCGCCGCTTTTTCGGTCAAAAACCCGGAGACAAAGGGCTTTTGTCGGACGCGTTTTCACCCATTTTTTGCTCAACCCAGTCGAGATAAGAGCGGCCAATGACATTTTCCTGCCATTCCAGTTGCATTGAACGTTTCAGCCACTCGCGCGCGGCGGGGTAATCGCCCGTCTGGACGTAGTGCCAGCCGATGTTGGCAACGGTGAAATAGCCGTTGGGATCGAGCGATTCGGCGGCGCTGTAATACCGGCCGGACTCCGCCTGGCGATCCAGCCAATCGAGGCACATGCCGATGCGCAAATCATCGTAGCCGTCATACGCGTCGAGCTGCCGGGCGCGAGCATACCAACTTATGGCCGTTTCCGCCTGCGCCGAATAATCAGGCCCGCCTTCGAAACTCTGGATGCGATACGCCTCGCCAATGTTGTAGGCCGTTTCAAAATTTTCCGGGTCGGCGGCGAACGCTTTTTTCAGAAGTGCCGCCCGGTCCAGCACCAGCATCGAGGGTGTTTGCGCGCGCGCCAGCCAGTAGCTTTCAACGCCGCGACGCCAGCCTTGCCAGCCCAGATACGCGACGCCGCCCGCAAGCGCAACTGTCGCCAGTATTCTAAAGAGCAGCCGCGCGTTCAACCAGTAACGCTCCGTTGCAAACCGCAGATTGCTGGTCAGCAACGCCAGCAGCGTGACACCCAAAATTGCATTGGCGGGAATGTGCAGGTTGAAATCAACTGCGGAATGGACCGCCAGCGCAAATAATCCGGCGGACGCCCCGAGGAAAAAAGCGAATCGGTTGCTTGTGCCGCGGCCGCCCAGATCCCGTTCCGCGCGCTGGACGTGTTTTCGCGTTTCCCACAAACCGGCGGCGAACATTGCCATCCCCGCCAGCACGATGATGCCGCCGGCCGCGCCCCAGTCGGCCAGCAGGTTCAAGTAATCATTGTGCGCGCGGTCGGGCTGGGCTTGGACGTGCTCCGGACGGTATTCGCGAAAGCGGTAATTGTAATGCGCCGGGCCGACGCCCCACCAGAAATGGTCCAGCCACATCCCTTCCGCCGCCGTCCACATGTCGCGCCGAAAATTGAGTTCAACCTGGCCGGTGCTCACCGTCCCTTCCATGCGCGAGATGTAAGTGAGTGTTTTCGCGAGATAAATTTTTGTGAAGCACAAGCCGCCCCCGATGGAAACGACCAGCAGCAACAATGCCGGAATCCGATGCTGGCGATTGCCGAGCAGAATGCCGATCACCGCCAGCAAACCGATGGCCGCCGCCGCCCAGCCGCCCCGCGAAAACGTCACCGCCAGCCCCGCAGCCATGACCAGCGCCGCGTAACCGAGTAAAATCCGCATGACCGGTTTCATCCGCCCGGCCAGAACGTGGGCGACGGCCAGCGGCAAAAGCATTTCGAGAAAGCCAGCCAGGTTGTTCGGCGAAATGTAAGTGCCCGACGCGCGGCCCACATAAGGCGAGGTGAAATTCCAGACGCGGTCCGAGTGCGTACAGAATTGATAGACCGCGCAGGCGGAAATGGCCATCGCCAGAAAAATCAGGGTGAACCCGATGATTTGAGCCGCTTCCTGCCGGTAAAGATTGTTGACGATGGCAAAAAAGAGGAATGCGCAAACCAGAACCTGGATCAATTCCTGCCGCGCGACGTATTCGATGTCCGCCGTGAGGTAACGCACGACGGCATAGATCGTGAACGCCAGCACGGCCCAGCAGACCGGCGGCCAGAGCAGTTGCGGTTTGGAACTGGCCCAAATCCGCAGCGCCCACAACAGCATCACGCCGATGGTGAGCGCTTGAATGACAAGAAATGCCGGCGCGTCCACCGCGCCCATCGCCAGCGGGCCGAAAACCAGGATGACAAGAACGAGGCCCAGAATTCCCCGTTCGAAAAATTTGTCCAACGCTTCACGATTCATTTTGGTCTGCGCAAAAATGAACGGCGCTGGCGGGCGAGTAAAGCGGATTTGCCTCGCGGTCGCAAAGCGCCGCCGCAGAAATTGCTTGCGCCGGTTCCCAAACGGGACGAGTTTGGGCCATCAGCCATGAGTCAAATCCTGCAAACCACGGCGTATGTGACTCTGTCAGCCATCGGCTCTGCCTTTCTCCTCTGGCTGGCGGTGCGAGCGCTGAAGCGCAGTGATGAGCCGGCGCAAATTCTTTTCAAATATCTTTTGACCATCGGGCTGGTCGGCGGCGAAGTTTTGTTAATTCGTTCACTTTCCAGACATTTGAGCGGCGGTGAAGATTACGGCACGGCTTTCATGATGGCGGGGTCCCTTGCCGCCTGTGGAATCATATTGGGCATCACTTGGGCACCACAATTAAGCGACTTTTTGATAAGTCCGTTGACGGATTTGCTTGACGGCGGCTCCAAACCGCCCGATCCGAAACCGTATTATTCCATTGCGCTCGCCAAAAGGAAATTATACCGGCCGCTCGAAGCGGTGGTGGAAATCCGCAAGCAGCTCGCACAATTCCCGAACGATTACGAGGGCATCAGCCTGCTGGCCACCATCCAGGCCGAGGACATGAAGGATTTGCCCGGCGCCGAAATCATGCTGAATAATTTCTGCGATTCGCCCGCCGCGCCGCCCAGACAGGTCGCCGCCGCGCTCTCCCAGCTCGCCGACTGGCATCTCAAGCTCGCGCAGGACGCCGGCTCCGCGCGCGCCGCGCTGGAAAAAATCATCGCCAGATTTCCCGGGACGGAGCTGGCACTGGCGGCGGCGCAACGCATCGCGCATCTGGGCGGCGTGGAGAAAATCCTGATGGCCGCGCACGACCGCCAGCCGATGGCGGTGCCGGAAGGCGTGAAAAGCATCGGGCTGCGCGATTCCCTGCGGGATTTGATTCCCGCCGAAACCGATCCCGTGAAGCTCGCGGCGGATTACGTGAAACATCTGGAGCAGCACCCGCTGGACACCGAGGCGCGAGAGAAACTTGCCATCCTTTACGCCGCCCATTACAAGCGGCTCGACCTGGCGACGAACGAACTTGCACAGCTCATCAACGAACCGAACCAGCCACCCAAGCATGTGGCGCACTGGCTAAACCTGCTCGCCGATTTGCAAATTCGCAGCGGCGCGGACTACGAAACCGTGCGCCAGACCTTGGAAAAAATCACTGAACATTTCCCCGGCATGGCCGTGGCGGAACTCGCCCAATCGCGCCTTGCCCATTTGAAACTGGAAATCAGGGGGCAAAAAGAAGAAACGCCGGCCACGAAGCTCGGCGTTTATGAACAGAACATCGGCTTGAAATACGGCTCAATGCGCTGATTGCAGTTGCAACGCGATTTCCTTCTCCAGCTCGTGCACAAGATCGAGGTCGCGCAGACCGAGGCTGGTGCGGGCCTGCACCGTCACCTCGGTGATTTTCTCATCCACCGGCGCGACATTGATCCAAACGTTACGCTCGTTCACCTTGCCATACATTGAACGCACGCTGTTGGTGGTATCGTGCGGGATGTATTCGGTGAGCAGCTTTCCGTCGGTGCTCAAAACCGTGACAGACGCCTGATAAACCTGGTCCGGCGTCCGTTCATACCGGCCCGAAAACCTGTCCTCGCCGAACGACAACGCAGGCGTCTTGGTGCCGCTAACTGTGGAGATGCAGCCGGCGGCAAAAAGAACCATGCCCATCCCGGCGAACGTTGCTAAAAATTTCGTTTTCATATTGGCCACAGTCCAATCAAAACCGCGCCCCGCGTCAAGCACGATTCGCATTTCCCCGTCATGCGTTAAATCGAGCCGGGCTAGTCACGTCTCCCGCTGGCCAAAGTCGCGGATCATCGCCTTCCACCACGGCGCGAGCTTTTCGTCGGGACGCAGCCACGCCTGCTGGTGAAGCCACACCATCACGCGCTGGTCGGCCATCACCGCCATCCGTTCCGGCGGCGTCAACTTATCCGGCCCCGCGGCGAGAAGTTTTTCCCCGAGCGCGCCGACCATTTCGCTGCCGGCGCCGAGCTTGGCAAGTTGCTCGGCGTAGGTGGGGTTGAGCCGCTTTTCGCGCAACAGCGAGACGTGGATGGCGTTGACGTATGGGTCGAGCACGGCCTCGGCCAGGCCGGTGTGCGCACGAAGCGTCCCGGCTTCGCCGGCGCCGGGCGAGATGTCGCCGGTGATTTCATGCACCTTCATCCGCGCGCGCAAGGCGACGAGTTCGGGCGGCGGCGCGGTCTCCTCCGGCGTGAGGAACAACCCCATCTTCCGCAACCGCGCGCCGAGGTGCCGCCGGCTGGTGAACACGCTCAAGGGAATGGACAGCGCCATGCCCGCCAGCACGGGTGTGAACCACCAGAACAGCGTCGGGCCGAGCCACCACATGAACGCGCCCCAAACCAATCCAATGACCGTGTGCCCCCAATGCCGCCGGAGCGCAAAGAGCCATGTCGTGCCGCCGGTGTCGCGTTTGGGCGGCGACCAGCCCACGCTCACGCCGAACAGGTTGGCGATGACGAATCGCGTGTGCCAGAGCATTTGCAGCGGCGCGTGCAGCGTGGAAAAAATGGTTTCGCCGATGACCCCCGCCGTGGCGCGGGAGAGGCCGCCATACGCCCGTCGGCGCGGCCAGTCATATGCAAGGTCAACCAGTGCGAGAAACTTGGGCAGCAGAATCACGACCATGCAGATGATGAAAACCAGCAGCGCGTGCGCGGTGCCGCTCAAGCGCAGATATGGTGTGAACGCCGGCAGGGGCGGAAGCTCGGACAGGCCGGTGTGCTTTTGAAACCAGTAAATCCAGTTGAACACGAGCAGGAAGGCAAGCCATAACGGGCCGGTGAGATAGCCGCAGATGCCGAGCGCCAGATGCAGCCGGCTCACGCCGCGCAGCCCCTTCGCGAAAAGGACAAGGCCGTGCTGCAGGTTGCCCTGGCACCAGCGGCGGTCGCGCAGGGCGTTTTCAATCATCGTTTGCGGCGCCTCCTCGTAGCTGCCTTCAAGGTCGTAGGCGAACCAGACCTCCCAGTTCTCGCGCGTCAGCAGGGCGGCTTCGACAAAATCATGGCTCAAAATCTGGCCGCCAAACGGCTTCCGTCCGGGCAGTTGCGGCAGGTCGCAGAACTGCATGAACGGCTCGGTGCGGATGATGGCGTTGTGTCCCCAGTAATTTCCCAGATCGAGCGCCCAGTAGTTCAGACCGGCGATAAAGATGGGCGCGTAGAGGCGGTTGGCGAATTGCTGGATGCGTCCGAACGGCGTTTCCGCGTTGACGACCGCCGGCACGGTCTGGATGAGGCCGGCCGTCGGGTGCGCCTCCATCAATTTCACCAGATCCACGAGCGTCTCGCCGCGCATCACGCTGTCGGCGTCGCACACCATGAAGTAGCGGTAGCGCCGGCCCCAGGCGTTGAGGAAATCGCTCACGTTGCCGCTCTTGCGGCCCTCGTTGTTCAGGCGGCGGCGGTAATAAATCTTGCCGAGCGCGTCCAGGTCGCGGACCAACTCCTGCCAGCGGCGCTCCTCCTCGACCCATTTGTCCGGGTCGGTGGAATCGCTCAAGATGAAAAAGTCGAAATGCTCCAGTTCCCCGGTTCGTTCCAGCGATTCATAGGTGGCGCGAAGTCCCTCGTAGGCGCGCACCACGTTTTCGTTGTAAACCGGGAAGACAATCGCCGTGCTCGTGCCGTCAAGTTTCTGGTCGCGGTAATTTTTCAACGCCGTGATGCGCCGCCGCGTGCCGAACGTCCGCAGGAAGAATCCATAAACGCCATGCATGCAGCCGATGGACGCAAACCACATCAAGGCCACGAACAGCGCCAGCAGCAACGTGCGCGAGGCGGACCAGCCCGTGCGCCACAGCAGATCGGCAAAGAGCATCGAAACCAGGCCGGTGAGCAGCAGCGCCCACGAATAGAAGATAAAGAGCCGCCAGCCGCGACGGGCGCGCGGAGGTGCGATGGAAAAGACAGTCGGTGCGGCGGCCATGTCAGTGGTAGAAGCTGTTGAACCAGTCAAACACCGACGACAGTTGCGTGTTCACCTGATCAACCCCTCCGTGGGTAAGCCAGAAAATGGCGATGAGCAACACCGCGAACAACGTCCACGCCAGTATCATGCGGAAATAGGGCATCCGGCCCAGGCTGGTCAACGTGGTGATGGGGCCGAGGTCCAGCGGGCGAGGCGTCATTTTGGAGAGCTGAAAATCCGGACCGGCGCGCAAAAAAGCCTCGCGCATGGCGGTGGTGAATTCCTCCGGCCACGGACCTGGACGCAAAAACTGCTCCTGCCATTTGCCCGGCATGTCGGCGAGCAGCAGCGCCATCCGCCCGCGCGTGGAAAGGGTCTGGCCGTCCTTGGTGGGCGGCGATTGTAAAACGTCGGCGAACCATTCGGTCACGAGGTGATCCATCTCCTCGGCGGCGAGCTGCGTGGCGGAACGGTCCAGTTCGGCGGGCGCGCGGCGCATGGCGCGATCCAGCACCCGCAGGACGAGCTGGCCGAGCAGCGCCTTGTTGCGGACGCGCAGGGCGTGAAAGTAATTTTCCACCTTCATGTAAGCGGCGTTCCATTCCTCCAGCGGGCGTCCGGCAAGCTGGCCGGAAACCCCGGTCAAGGCTTCCGGGTTCACGGCGGGCTCCATTGGTAGGTCCAGGTCTCGCTCAAGATGTTGGTGCCCTGCTGCAACGTGCAGCGAAGGTCCACCGGGTCGGTGTTGCCGGGTTTGGGCTGCATTTTCAAGGCCACGCGCCAGGTGCCGAGTTCGGGGCAGCGGTTGACCTGATTGAACAGAATCGCGGCATTGGCGCTGCAATTGGCGATGGCCAGTGGCGGATCGTTTTCAGGAATGGCGTCCAGTTTCGGCCCCTTGAAATCAATGATGATCTGCCGGCAGTCCGGGCAGCTCGGATCCAGCCCGATGCGCGTGGAAACGACCCGGTTCTCCGACAGTCTCAAGTCGGCATCGCCCGACTGCCAGCAAAGGGAGTAGCCGAATCGGTAAGCCTGCAACGGCGCGGGTTTGTTTTTCGGATCCCAGAAGGCGACGATGTTGTCGAACCCCTCGTAATTCGCGCTCAATTCGACAAGGTGCAAATCGCCCTCGCCCCAGTTGTTGTGCGGTTCCACCCAGACGCTCGGTTCCTGATGATAGAAATTGAAGCTGTCCTGATACGCCGCGAAGCTGCGTTCGCGCTGGAGCAGGCCGAAGCCCCGGATGCCCGGCGCGGAAAAAACCTGGTGGCGCATCACCGACGGATTGTCGAGCGGCCGCCAGAGCGTCTCGCCGTTGCCCATTTTCACCAGCAGGCCGTCGGCGTCGTGGACCTCCGGCCGGTAATCGTCAAACTTGCGCTCCGAATCCTTGCCGAACCAGAACATGCTCGTCAGCGGCGCGAGGCCCATCGTCGTGATTCCCTGGTTTTCGGGGTCCACCTCCGCAATCGTGTTGGTTTCGCGGAAATACAAAACCGCCGTGACATCCGCCACCGTCGTTTCGCCGGGTTGGATGTCAAATTCATACGCGCCGGTGCAACTGACGCTGTCCAGCAGGGCATAGAGCGTCAGCCGCGTGTCGTCCTTTTGCGGTTTGCCGAGCCACCATTCGGTGAAGATGGGGAACTCCTCCGGCTTGTCCGACTCCCCGCAATTGAGCGCCAGCCCGCGCGCCGACTGCCCGTAAGTCTGGCCCTTGCCCAGCAGCCGGAAATAGCTCGCGCCGAGAAACGCGCCCAGCTCGTCCCATTGGTTCGTCCGGTTCAATTCATACAACAGCCTGAATCCCGCGTAACCTGTGTTGGCCGGAATCTCGTTCTGGATTTTCAAATCGCCATAATCGAAGAAATCCTGCGTGAAGCGGATGGGCTGCACGTGCGTGGGCGAAAATTCAAACAAATGCACCGGCTCCTGGTAAATGTAGCCCGGATGGAAAAACTCGACGCGGAACGGCAAATCATCCGCCGTCCAGAGCGCCTTGTCCCGGCGGAAGCGGATTTCGCGGTATTTGTCGTAATCGAGATTGTCCTGCCGGAGCACCTTCGGCAGGTTCTCGCGCGGCGAATGGAACGGCTTCTGCGCGCGTTCGAGCGCGCGTTGCGCCACATAATCCAGGTTCACGTCGGCGGACTCCGCGCCGAAGGAAATCCCACCGGCCAACCCGATTACGACCGTTAAAGCCAGACAGCAGCATCGCCACATTGGCTTAATGAGAACCAAATCCGGCGCAATTTGCAAGTTCGGTGCGGAAAGCCTTTATTTTCCCTGTAAAAGCCGCCTAATCCAGCGTCTGCCGGTAGCGCTTGATGCCAATCGCCAGCATCACCACCAGAAACAGCACTATCGGCCACAAATCCGGCGCGACTTCCGCCAGCCCGTTTCCTTTCAGTAAAATCCCGCGCACGATGCGCAGGAAATGCGTCAGCGGCAGGCATTCGCCGATGTCCTGCGCCCAACCGGGCATCCCCCGGAACGGGAACATGTAGCCGGACAGCAGCAGCGACGGCAGAAAAAAGAAAAACGCCATCTGCACCGCCTGCAACTGGTTCTTGGCGATGGTCGAGAAGGTGATGCCCACCGCGAGGTTCGCCACGATGAACAGGAACGTCAGCACCACCAGCAGCGGCACGCTGCCCACAATCGGCACGTCAAAGAGGAATTTCGCCGCCAGCAGGATCAAAATCACCTGCACGTAACCAACCATGATGTAAGGCACCATTTTGCCGATGATGACCTCGCTTGGATGCACCGGCGTGGAGAGCAGGTTTTCCATCGTGCCGCGCTCGCGTTCGCGGGTGATGGCCAGCCCGGTGATGATGATCATCGTCATCGTCAGCATCACGCCCATGAGGCCGGGCACGATGTTGTATTGCGTGATGTTTTCGGGATTGTAGTGCTGGTGCGTGACGAGGTTGAACGGCGGTGACGCGCCCTGCAATTTCGCCAGCGGCCCGGTGAGGTCGCGGTCGAGCACGGTTGTGGTGAGCAGATTGACGGCGGCAATGGCGTAGCCGACGGCGGAAGGGTCGGTCGCATCGGCTTCGAGGAGCAAATCCGGTTTCTCGCCTCGAAGCAGTTTGCGCGAAAAATCCACGGGAATTTCAATGGCGAACTGCACCGTTCCCTGCGCAAGCATCTGCTGGATTTCCGCCTCATTCTTCGCCTCGCGCGTGATGTCGAAATAGCTGCTGTTGCGCAGACCCCAGACGATGGTGCGCGAGAAGACGCTGTTGTCGGCGGAATAAACCGCCGTCGGCAGGTGCTTCGGGTCGGAATTGATGGCGTAGCCGAACAGAATGAGCTGGAGCATCGGGATGCCGACCATCATGCCGAAGGTCAGCCGGTCGCGCCGCATCTGGATGAATTCCTTCACCACGATGGCCCAGAAACGATGCCAGTTGAACGCAAACCGTTTCATTATTTTTTTGTAGCAGCCAACGTGAGTTGGCTCTGACCATTTCCGCAAAGGTCAAATGGAGCCGGCTCATGCCGGCTGCTACGTTGAGTCAGAGGTTTCACGAGAAATTATCCTTCGAGGTTTCCATCAGGCTGATGAACACGTCCTCCAGGCCAGATTCAATTTTCTCCCAGCGATACGCGCCGGTCATCCACGGCGAGACGCTGGCGCGCAATTTCTCCGCGTCGCGCCCGCTCACATGCAGCGTCGTGCCAAACGCGACGACCTGCTCGACGCCCGGCAGCTTGCGGATTTTCCCGGCCAGCTCGTGCAGATTTTCGCCGGTCACTTCAAACGTCGTCAGCGCGGCGGCCTTCACGACCTCGCGCGCCGTGCCACTGGCGAGCAGATTGCCGTAGGCGATGTAGGCCAGCCGGTGGCAGCGCTCCGCCTCGTCCATGTAATGCGTCGTGACGAGCGCAGTCAGACCGTCGGCGGCAAGCTGGTGGATTTCTTCCCAGAAATCGCGCCGAGCCTTCGGGTCCACGCCCGCCGTCGGCTCGTCGAGCAGGAGCAATTGCGGCTCGTGAATCAGGCACGCGGCAAGCGCGAGCCGCTGCTTCCAGCCGCCGGAAAGTTGTCCGGCAAGCTGTTTGCGCCGGTCGGCCATGCCGAGGCGTTCGAGGCTTTTATCCACGGCGGCTTTGCGCTGCGGTATTTCGTAAAGCTGCGCGATGAAATCCAGATTTTCCTCGATGGTCAAATCCTCGTAAAAGCTGAACCGCTGCGTCATGTAGCCGACGCGCTTTTTGATTTCGGGCGATTCGGTGCGGAAATCCAGACCAAGGCATTGACCGCTGCCGGCGTCGGGCCGGAGCAGGCCGCAGAGCATCCGCAGAAAAGTCGTTTTGCCGCTGCCGTTCGGGCCGAGGAAACCGTAAATCTCGCCGGGCCGCACCTGCATCGCGATGTCGTTGACGACCGTGCGGTCGCCGAATTTTTTCGTGACGCCGCGAACGTCAATGGCGAAGTCACTCGCGCTCATGGCTTACGGCAGTTTCACATCCACCGGCTGGCCGGGACGCAAATCCGCCGCGTCCGCCGGTGAACATTTCGCTTCAATCATGAAGACCAGCTTTGCGCGGTTCTCGCGGTTGTATAAAACCGGCGGCGTGAACTCGGCCTGCGTGGAAATGTAATTCACCGTCGCCGAATACGGATGCGTGCCGCCGTCGAACGTCACGCTGACGTTCGCGCCGGTTTTGATCGCGGCCAGCAGCGTTTCCGGCACGAAGAAGCGGACCTTGAGATTCGCCGGCGGCAGCAGCACGACCGCCGGATTTCCCGCCGCGACCCATTCGCCCTGCCGGTAAAGCGTGTCCTCCACAAACGCATTCGTCGGCGCGAACTGCTGTTTCTGGTCAAACGACCACTGCGCCTTGTCGAGCGCGGCCTGTTGCGACTCGGCCAGCGCGGAGTCGGCGTCGCGTTGCGCCCGTGCCTGGTCCAGTTCCTCGGCGGACACGACGCCCTGGTCGCCGCGCAGCTTTTCGCGCCGGGCGAACTCGGCTTCCGAAAGCGCGAGGCTGGCCTTGGCCTGCATGAGGTTTTTTTTCGCCACGTCCAGCGCGGCGGCTTCCGAGCCGCGTTCCAGTTCAAACAGCAACTGGCCGTTCGTGACGGAATCGCCGCGCGCGACGGCGAGATTGGTGAGCGCCCCGCCGAGCGGCGCCGCGACATAAACGTATTCGCCCTCGATGTAACCTTGAAACACGCCGGACGAATTGCCGGAGCAACCGGCGAGCAGGACCGCCGCGAGCGCACACGCGGGAAGGACCGGAATGGAGCACATTTTCATGGCGGCTTTCGTTTGCGCCACCACTGAACAAGATTTTTGTTGACGTGTCAAACGTTTGTTTGAATTATCTGTTTGAAATGAAATTGAAGTCGCCAGCCGGTCACGGGGCCGACAGCCATGCCGAGACGCGCCGCCAGCTTTTGGAGGCGGCGGGCGAAGTTTTCGCCGAGGCCGGTTTTCGCGACGCAACGGTGCGCGAAATCTGCCGGCGCGCGGATGCCAACGTCGCTGCCGTGAATTATCATTTCGGCGGCAAGGAGACGCTTTACGCCGAGGTGTTGCGTTTCTCGCAGAACCGGGCGCTGGAAAAATATCCGCCGCTGCTCGGCGTCGCGGCGGACGCCCCGCCCGGGAAAAAGCTGCGCGCGTTTGTGCAATCGCTGCTGCTGCGGATTTTTGACAAAGGCCCGACGGCATGGCACGGCAAACTCATGCTGCGCGAGATGATCGAGCCGACGGCGGCGCTGGACTCGATTGTCGAGGAGCGCGTCCGCCCGATGGCCGCCCAGCTCTGGCAAATCGTCTCGGAAATCCTGGACTGTCCGACGAATGACGAGCGAGTGCGGCTGTGCGGATTCAGCGTGGTGAGCCAGTGCGTTTTTTATCATCATTGCCGCCCGATTGTGTCGCGGCTGTTTCCGAAACAGGAACCACCGGACGCGGCGGGCATCGAGCGGCTGGCCGACCACATCACCAAATTTTCGCTGGCGGCGATGAAGCATCTGCCTGCGATGAAACATTGAACATTTTTTGAAACCATGAAAAAACTGAAAATCATCCTGACGCTGGCGCTGGCGGGCTTTGCCGCCGGCGGAACCGCAATCGCGCAAGACGCCGACACCAACTCGCCCGCTTGGCTCACCCAGCCGCTGTCGCTGATGGGCGCGATGAACACCGCGTTGCAGCAGAACGCCGCGATTCTCAAGGGCAAAAACGACCTCGAAGCATCCTACGGCATCGTGGTGCAAACGCGCGCCATCGCGCTGCCGCAGGTGCAGGCCACCGGCAAATATACCGACACTGAAATCACGGCGTTGCAGGAGCCGCCGGGGTTCACCTATCCCCAGCCGGAACAAAACTGGAACGCGGGCGTGCAAATTGTCCAGTCCATTTACGAGGGCGGCAAAATGATGGCAGCGGTCCGCGCGGCGCGGCTCACAAGGGAGCAGGCGCTGGCGCAATACCAGACCGTCATCGCCGACGCGCTGCTCGACACGCGCGTGGCGTATTACGACGTGCTGCTCGCCGCGCAGCAAATCACCGTGCATGAGGCGTCGGTGAATTTGCTGCAAAAGGAACTGGAAGACCAGCAGCACCGCCTCGACGCCGGAACCGTGCCGAAATTCAACGTCCTGCGCGCCGACGTGGCCGTCGCCAACGAGCGCCCGATGTTGATCCAGGCGCGGAACAATTATCGCATCGCCAAAAACAACCTGTCCAACCTGCTCGGCTACAATCTGCCGCGCGACATCTGGGAGGACATTCCGCTGCAATTGACCGACACGCTCGACGCCGTGCCTTATGACGTGAATCTGCCGGATGCCATCCAGCAGGCGCTGGACAAGCGCACCGAACTGGTCGCGCTGCGCAAGGAGGAGGAATTGCAGAAGCTCAACATCGTCAACGCGAGGTCCGGCTACAAGCCCACCGTGCAGGTTTTCGCCGGTTACAACTGGTTCAACTCGTCGTTCAGCACGGACGTGGGCACCGAACTGAACGGCTGGAACGCCGGCGGCCAGTTGACGTGGGACCTGTTCGACGGATTGCTTACGCACGGCAAGGTCGTCCAGGCGAAGGCGCTTCACGAAAAATCCATAACCGACCTGGCCGACCAGTCGCGGCAGATTGAACTCGAAGTCCGCACGGCGTATTCCGATTTCATCGAGGCCAGGGAGGTTTTGGATTCGCAACAGACGGTGCAAGCCGAGGCCGATGAAGCCCTGCGCGAAGCGCGGGCGCGCGCCGACGCCGGCACCGGCACGCAACTCGACGTGCTCGACGCCGAGACTTCACTTACGCAGGCGCGCACGACGAACGTGCAGGCGCTGCACGATTACGCCACCGCCCGCGCGAAGCTCGAACGCGCCATCGGCGAGGACATGGTCCAAACCGCGGCGGCGAAATAATTGCAGGAGCCAAGTTAACGAGGCTCAAATTGGCAGGATAATTTTAGTTAGAGCCTCCTCACGTCGGCTCCTACGGGTGCAGACCGCGGCGGCGAAGTAATCTCTGGACGGAAGCGGATGGCAGGTATAGCGTCACGGCGCTGGCCAAAGCGGACGGCACCGCCTTTTCTAGAACCGGTTTTGGCAAGTTTTTCGGAGAAGCTTATGTGGGAAAGAAAGTTAAGAACGAAATTCAGCCGAATCTCCAAAAAGGACAGGCTGCAAACCGCTCCGCACACTATTTGTTAGGCCAAAGTATGCTCGTAGAACTCCAATATGATCTGACGCGAAAGCAACGGTTGATTCCCCACCTTCGTATTTGGGGTGTAATTCAGCTTTTCGTGATTCTCGGCATCTTCGCGGTCGCAGCGGCGACGGTGCAGCATTCATGGTGGACTTCTTTCGTCGTAGCATTACTCATCCTCTGGTTTGGTCGCGGATACATCATCGGCCTTTTCAATGTGGTCTTCGTGAGGTCGCAGCATATGGACATTCGAATAGAGGATAATGGATTGGGATACATGACGGGGAAGGAACGGTGGTATATTCTCCTCGACGGGCTGACGGCGGTTCGCGATCTGGAGCGGAGCGTCTGGACAATTCAGCACTGGAACGGAACAATCGTGAACATTCCGAAGAAGATTCTTTCGGACGAGGCGCTAAAATTCCTTCGCGGTTGGGTTTGCCAGGCCAACGACATTCGCAACAAGTATGGCATTCAAAGCCCCGATCCAACGAAACCAACCAAGGCCTAATACAGCAATAGGCTGCAAGGCCGTTTGACGTTGGCGGGCAAAATCTGTCGTGTGAATGCCATTTACGATTGCGGCGGCGGCGGATTTTGTGGATTTTGTCGCGGTGAAAATTCAGCGCGCATTGCTCTCCGTTTCCGACAAGACCGGCCTCATTCCTTTCGCCCAAATCCTGGCGCAGGCCGGAATTGAAATCATTTCCACCGGCGGCACCGCCAAGGCGCTGCGGGAGGCCGGCCTCGCGGTAAAGGACATCAGCGAGCACACCGGCTTTCCCGAAATGCTCGACGGCCGCGTCAAGACGCTGCACCCGAAAGTCCACGGCGGATTGCTTTTCATCCGTGGCAACGCGACGCACGAGGGCGCGGTGAAGCAGCACGGCATCACGCCAATTGATCTGGTCGTGGTGAATCTTTATCCGTTCGAGGCGACGGTGGCCAGGCCGGACGTGTCGCTGCACGACGCGATTGAAAACATTGACATCGGCGGGCCTTCGATGCTGCGGAGCGCGGCGAAGAACCACGACAGCGTGACCGTGGTGGTGGACCCGTTTGATTACGCGGAGGTCGCGAAGCAGATTTCCGAAAGCGGCAATACGACGCTGGAATTGCGCCGCAAACTGGCGGCCAAGGTTTTTGCGCGCACGGCGGCCTACGACGCGGCGATAGCCGCGCATTTGCAGAAGGAATTCGCCGCCGACAAGAGCGCGTTGCCGCAGGTGCTGACGATTTCCGCGCCGCTGGCGCAGCCGCTGCGCTACGGCGAGAATCCGCACCAGAGGGCGGCGCTTTACGGCAGGTTCCATGACTATTTCAAGCAACTCCACGGCAAGGAGCTTTCCTATAACAACATCCTGGATTTGACGGCGGCGGCAAGTTTGATCGCCGAATTCAAGGACGACCCGCCGACGCTGGCGATTTTGAAGCACACGAACCCGTGCGGCGTCGGCCAGGGTGCAAACCTGCGCGAGGCATGGGACAAGGCGTTCGCGACCGACCGGCAGGCGCCATTCGGCGGCATCATCGCGGTGAACGGCGTGCTCGACGGCGCGTGCGCGGAGGCGATTGCGGAAATTTTCAGCGAGGTCATCGTCGCGCCGGAATTTTCAGCGGAGGCGCTGGCGGTTTTGCAGAAAAAGAAAAACCTTCGTCTGTTGAAAATGTTGAAATGCCCGACGACGGCGCAGCCGTGGGACGTTCGTAGCGTGGGCGCGGACTCCTTCTTGCTGCAACAGCGTGATTTGAAGACGACCGGCGCAGCCGATTTGAAAATCGTGACGAAGCGGCAACCGACGGAAGCGGAACTCAAGGCGATGCTGTTCGGCTGGCGCGTGGTGAAGCACTTGAAATCGAACGCGATTCTTTACGTCGGCGAAGACCGGACGCTCGGCACGGGCGCGGGCCAGATGAGCCGCGTGGATTCCAGCCGCATCGCGGTGTGGAAGGCCGGCGAGGCGAAATTGCCGCTGGCCGGCAGCGTGGTTTGCAGCGACGCGTTTTTTCCGTTCCCCGACGGCCTGCTCGCGGCGGCGGACGCGGGCGCGACGGCGGCAATCCAGCCGGGCGGCTCGGTGAAGGACGCGGAGGTCGTCGCGGCGGCGGACGCGCGCGGGATGGCAATGGCGTTTACCGGCACGCGGCATTTCCGGCACTGAACTGAATCGTCCTCGTCCTCGATTTTTTCCGATTGGGAGGACAAGAAGGATGGACGAGGACGAAAAATCAGCGGATGAGCCAGTAAATCAGAGCGATTTGGGCGGCGGTGACGGCAGCGATGAGTGTCCAGACAAATAACTCGCGCGTGCGCAGGCCGCGCTGCCGGGCGGCGGCGAGCCAGAATCGCAGTTTCGCGGAACCAATCGTGATGGTGTCGCCGTTCCGGAGATTTTGGTTTTGAAACGGCTCACTGTTGACGGCGACCAGCGCATCCGGCGCGACCGAAAGGCCGAAACCGCCATTTTGAAATTCAATCGCGAGGTGCTGATCCCAGACGCCATCGTCGTCAAGTCGCAGATGATTCTCCCGCGCGCGCCCGACGCGGAAAGGAAAATGGCGGACAACCGTCCGGCTGCCCGCCTGTTTTCCCGAAAGAACGTCGAGTTGAATCATCAGAAAATCCGCTTTTCCACGTTGACCTGGTCATCGGGATAAACCGGCGGGTCTTTGGTCGGATCTTCAAGGGCTTTGTCGTAATCCACCCGGATGCGCTGGCCGGTGGTGGCGCGGGTGAGCCAGACCTTGCTGTGGTTGGCAAAATCGCTCAAGCCGCCGGCGGATTGGATGGCCTTGGTCACGGTGGTGTCACCGACGTAAAGCTGGCGGCCGCCACCCTTGACCTCGCCGCCAACGTAATAGACGCGGTCGCCGGACTTCACGGTGACGGTCAAGCGGACGTAATATTCCGGAACGTAGTCGGCGTGAATTTCATTCTGTAGCTCGCCGGCGGTTTTGCCGACGGTATAGACGGCGCCGATTAGCGGCAGGGTGATGGTGCCGTCCTCCTTGATGGGTTCCTCATGTGAATCAATGGGTGTCGGGCCGGAAAAGGTCACGATGACTGTTTCGCCGACGCGGAAGCGGGCCACGGCAGCTGCATCCGGCGAGGCGGGGATTTGTCGTGTTTCGGCGGCGGACGGTTTGGCGGCAATCCGGGGCTGGGGGTTGTCCAAAAAGACCGGGCCTTGCGACGGCGAGCTACAGCCGGTGAAAACCACGCCGGCAGCCAGCCACGCGCAGGCGAATAATCCGCGAACAAATAATTTCATGGGCGCTAATCCTTGCGAAAGTGGGGGCGCAATCAATACTTTTCTTTGATTTCCTTCCGGTCGGTGCCGCCGCCGGAGCCTTTTTCCCGGGCTTCGGCGTCCTGCTCCTCCTCGTTCTTCGAGTAATAGTAATAGCCGTGGTAATAGCCGCTGTAGTAGTAGTAGCTCTCGTCCTGTGACATGTTGATATTGTTGAGGACGATGCCGACGAGGGTGCCGCCGACCTTCTCAATCATCTGCTTGGCGCGGATGTTCATCGGCTGCGGATAGCGGCGGTATTGAATGACCTGAACAACCATGTCCATCTCGCTGGCCAGGATGGCGGCGTCGCTCACGCCCATGATGGGTGGCGAATCGAAGAACACAAAATCATAGCGTTGTTTCAATTCGGCAATCAGGTCCTTCATCGGCGCGGAGCCGAGAATGTTCATGGAACTGCTCGGCAATTTGCCGCTGGCCAGAAGGTCGAGCGTCGGAACGCTGGTCCGTTGGATGACTTCTTCGAGGGTGTTCTGCTTGAGCAGATAATTGGTCAAGCCCAGGTTGTTGCTGACCTTGAGCAGTTTGTGCAACGTCGGGCGGCGCAGATCCGAATCCACCACCAGCACGCGCTGGCCGGCCTGCGCAAAGACGGTGGCAAGGTTGAGCACGGTGGTGGATTTGCCCTCGCCCGCGCCGGCGCTGACCACGACAATGGAGTTGAGCCGGTCATCCTTGCGCGAGAACAGGAGGTTGGTGCGCAACACGCGGTATGCCTCGGCGTGCTGGCTTTCGGCGCCCTCATCAATCAAATGGCCGACGTTTTGCGGAATGACGCCGAGCACCGGCGCCTGGAGGGCGCGCTCCACGTCGTCAATCGTCTTCACGCTGGTGTCCAGATATTCGATGAAAAAGGCCAGGCCGACACCGACCATCAAACCGATGACGATGCCGAGGACGATGTTCAGCGTTTTATTGGGGCGGACGGGGGCTTTGCCCGGCTGCGCCTGGTCAATAATGGTCACCATGGACGTTGTGGGGATTTCCAAGTCAATTTTTTCGTCCGCGATCTTTGCCTGAAGCAGTTTGTGAAGATCAAACATATTTGACAGCTTGCGCTTCAATTCCCAATAAGGCTGGCCCCGGACGGCCTCTTCCTGATCCTTTGTTATGGCATCCTCGACCGTGGCAGTCACCGTATCGAGCGAAGCCTTCAACGATTTCACCCGGGTGGACAGGCCATCCATGATGCCCTTGACGCGGGCGTCAATCTCGATGTTCAATTCATCCGCCAGTTTCTGCTGGCGTATGACGTCCGGGTAATTTGTGCTGTAATCAACTTTCAGCTCGGCCAAAGTTTGGTCGGCCTGGTTCAGCCGGCCCAATAAATCACTCAAGGCCGAATCTGAAAAGGTCGTGGGCAGAACATCCCTCAACTCTACCGCGTTGGTTGCCTGCAAGAGCTGCAACCCGGTCAACTCCACATTCAGCTTCATGAATTCCTCTTCCTGTTCAATCTGCTTGTCTTTGTAATTCTGCAATTGCTCCTGGGTGAGTGTCGGAGTCGGAGCGGTGGCATTCGGATCGGCGTCCACAATGTTCAGTTCCTTGCGCAACTGGTCCACGTTGGTCTGGACGGCCTGGATGCGATCCTCCTCCGCCTGAAATTCCGACACCAGGACCGCGATGCCATTCATCGTATTTGTGTTGCGCAACGCAAGGCGGTAGTCCTGATAAGCCTGTGCGATGCCGTTGGCCAGCCGCGCGGCGTCGTCCTTGTCTTCGCTATAGACGGTGATGTCTATCAACTTGGTGTTGCGCTCGGGGCTCAAGCTCATGCGCTGCTTTAGCAGTTGCATCGTATCTTCCGTCTTGAGCGGCGTGCCGCCATTGTATTTGGCGCCCCATTTATCATTCAGATCCAACGAGTCAATCACCCGGCCGAGGACCTTTTCAGACTGCATGATCTCGAATTCCGTCTGGATTAAATAGGGGTCGTAGCCGGCACCGGCATACGATTGTATCCCGCCCGTCATGCCCTCAATGTCCGTGACATCTGGATTGATCTCGATGCGAGCCGTGCTGGAATACGATTCGGGCAGGATGAACGTGACGACCGTGGCAGTGATGGCGATGAGGAGAAAAACCGAGATGATGACCGTCTTGCGGATGCGGATGATGCGCCAATAGTCAAGAAAATGGAGGCTGGCTTCCGGCAACGGCTGGTTTTTTGTTGGTTCCATATGTCGAAAAACAATGGGAGACAGGTAATGACCCTGCTCCCGTTCAAATCGTTCAAATTATTCTGCCTGACACCCCGGCTTTGCTCAAGAACTTAATCGAATTTAATAAGTCGCGGTAACTCCAAAATAAATGCGGTTGCGCGTGTAATCCTGCCCAGGCACGGCGGTCGTATACCAATCGAAGTCATAACCAAGATCCGACGAAAAATGGTGGTTGAAGACGTAGGTCAGGTCCAAGCCCAGATTATAAAAGTTGGCGGACTGGTTGTTGAACTCGCCTTCGTTATAGACTGAATATTGATAATGTCCCACCACGCTGCCCGTGAGCTTGGGGGTCAACGGATGATTGATGGAGGCATAGACCACCGTGCTTTCCTGGTCCTGCGTGATTTGGCCGTTGGAATTCACACTAACGGTATCCGTCGCGTTTCGCGATTGTGTCACGCCGATCTGCGCATAGCTGCCGGATGCATAAGTATAGATGAGCGAAGCATCCCCGTAAGGCCCGAGTGAACTGGTGGAATTGGGATCGTTGTAATAGGTGGTGTATTGCACGCCAGCCCTTATGCTCCCCGTCAGGTTATCCAAAAACTGGTGCTGCGCGCCGACGTATCCATAGTGCGACATGTTGTCACGGCTGTTGCTGTAAACTGGCGTGGCTGCCGGCCCGAAAGGCGGATTATAATAAGGGAATGGCTGAGAATACGCGATTAACTCGTTCCCCGTGAAATTGACCAAGCCAAACTGGTAACCGATGAAAGCCATCGTCTCCTCTGTGACGTGCCACTGGAGATCCAGTGAAATATTTTGTTCAACCCGATTTAGAAGGCCGGCATAGCTTGGATTTACAGAAGCGGGGGAACCGCCGCTATAATAACCAGGCACAGGAACAGGACTAAAAGAATAACCAGGGGCAGCGGTAGGACTATAAGCAGCCGGTGTCCCCAGTGGGTTCACATCCGTCACTCCGCTGTTCTCGTAGTCATAGAACGTGTTTTGGTAGGTCAACGCCGTGCTGAACTCCCGCGTCCAGTCCGTGTGCAAGCTGGCCGTGAACGTGTTGGCAAGGTTGTTGCCATCAACACGCTGCGGCACGCTGACCGTGCCCGGTGTCAACAGTGCCGGTTCCTGCGCCACCACCACCGAATCCGAAATCCTTGCCTCCCAACGCGGCGTGAACGCATGATCCAGCCACAAATCGAATTGATGGGTCTGGTCAATCGGGTTTTGACCCATGTTTTCCCGCGTCTGGTAATAGTAAAGCCCGTAAGTGTAACGCACCCCGATTTCCGTTTGCTGCAACGGCATGTTCAGGCTGAACGAGGGGCTCGCCTCAAATCCGAAGCTGCCCTGTTTATGCGGCGCGGTGTAGTAATTGTCATCGTAAAATCCGCGCAAGCTCGCCGACAGGCTCCACAATTTGGAATTGTCAGTGGAATCCGGCGCATATGCGGCATACAGACTGGCCGTTCCGGCCGCCGCGACCCCCAAGGAGACAAAAAATTTCTTCATAACGCCGTGTTTCATAGACATCACCAGACGCTTTTCCACTCAAAAAAAGCGCCGAAACCGATGACAGTGCCAACGCTAGCAGAAAGGCAAACCTTCTGTCAAACAATTTTCCCGTTCAATGCCGCACAAGGCCGGTGTTTCAGACACGATCACGCCACCTTTCCGTCACGCTTTTGTTGCAATTCCTTCAACAACGGTTTTAAGGCCAGAGTGTTGACCACGTCCGTTCGCTCCAGCCAGCCTTTTCGCGCAATCCCCGCGCCCAATCGCAGAAAACCAGCGTGTTCATTTCGATGCGCGTCCGGGTTGATCACGCACTTGACGCCCCTGTTCTTGGCATAAGGCCACAGCCGCCAGTCCAAATCAAAACGACGTGGATTGCAGTTCAACTCCACCCACGTGCCGGTCGCGGCACACGCGTCAATCACCGCCTGCACGTTGACCGGAAACGGCTCGCGCTCCAATAGCAGCCGCCCGGTCATGTGCGCAATGATGCGGACATATTTGTTTTCCGCCGCGTGAATCAGCCGCTTCGTGTTTTCCGCCTCGTTGTTGCTCGGGACATGCAAACTCGCCACCACCACGTCCAGTTCAGCCAGCAGATCATCGTCAAAATCCAGCCGGTCTTTTAGGATGTCCACCTCCGTTCCCGTCAACAGCCGGAAGTCGCTGCCGCGCCGGGCAAACTGCTCGTTGATTTTTTTGATTTCCTTGATTTGCTCGCGCAGTCGCTTCGCGTCCAACCCATTCGCCTGAAACGACGACTTCGAATGATCCGTGATCGCCCAATACGTAAGGCCGAGGTTGTCCATGAACTGCGCAGTTTCCTCCAACGTGTTGTGGCCGTCGCTCCACGTCGAATGATTGTGAAGCGCGCCGCGCAAGTCCGTCCACTCGATCAAATCCGGCAAATTGTCTTTTTCCGCCGCGGCAAATTCTCCGTGGTCTTCGCGCAACTCCGGCTCGATGTAAGGTAAATCCAGTTTTTCAAAAATTTCCTCCTCGGACTGGCACGACACCAGCAGCTTCGGGTCGCGTGTTTCCTCCTTTGATTTGAACAGGCCGTATTCATTCAGCCGCAACCCGCGCCGGATGGCCCGCTGCCGCATCACAATGTTGTGCTCCTTGCTGCCGGTGAAATAGGCCAGCGCGAACGGAAATTCCTTGTCGCTCACCACTCGGAGGTCACACTGGATGCCGCCTTCCAGAATCACGCTCGCCTTCGTCTCGCCTTTCGCGGTGACCTTGATGACGCCGGGCTGCCGCACAAAAAAATCAATCACCTCCGCCGGTTGTTTTGATGACGCCAGCAAATCAAGGTCGCCGATGACTTCCTTGAACCGGCGCAAACTGCCCGCTGCGCTGCAACGGATGACTTCGGGATGCGACCGCAGATCTTCCAGCAAGGGTTCGGCGGCGCGCATCGCCTCGCTCAACAAATGCTTGCTCGCATAAGTCCGCCGGCGCTCAATGCCTTCAAGAATGTTCGTCTGCGTTTTCTCGCCGAAACCGTCGAGTTCGGCCACTTTGCCCTTTTTGCAGGCCGCTTCGAGTTTTTCAATCGAATCAATTCCGAGTTTTTGATTCAACGCCTGGATTTTCTTCGGGCCGAGGCCGGAAATTTCCAGCATCTCAATCAAACCCGGCGGAATCGAATTCTTCAACTCGTTGTAATATTTCAATTTTCCCGTCTCGACCAGCTCCGTGATTTTCTGTTCCAGCGCCTCGCCGATGCCCTTGATTTCGCCCAGCCGCTTCTCGGCAACGACTGTGGCCAGCGGTTCGCTCAAGCCTTCCAGCGTCCGCGCGGCGTTCATGTAGGCACGCGTCTTGAACGGGTTTTCGCCCTTCAATTCCAGCAGCGTGCCGATTTCAATCAGGATTTCCGCGGCCTTGTCTTTGTCCATGCGACAAATATGAAGTGCAATTTGGAAAGTTCAAATTTGTTTCTTCGCGTTCTTAATCCTAATCTTAATCCCAATCGTAATCCGCTTCAGGTTTCGGGATTACGATTAAGATTATGATTACGAGAAGAACATTGCCCGTCGCGCTGACCATCGCCGGTTCGGACAGCGGCGGCGGCGCGGGCGTCCAGGCGGATTTGAAAACGTTTGCCGCGCTCGGCGTCCACGGCGCGAGCGCCATCGCCTGCCTCACTGCGCAAACCCCCCGGCGCGTTCTCGGTGTCGAGCCGGCCTCGCCGGAAATATTGCGGCGGCAAATTCGGGCCGTTTTTGAAGAACTCC
>Ga0181537_10001001_pt1 | contig 26473 bp, 18 predicted proteins | sample PEATcosm2014_Bin_39_FD_119765 | JGI IMG/M metagenome (GOLD analysis project Ga0181537, IMG submission 119765) | Peatland microbial communities from MTU Mesocosm Facility, Houghton, MI, USA - PEATcosm2014_Bin23_10_metaG | ecosystem: Environmental > Terrestrial > Soil > Wetlands > Peat | place...
ATCCGCGGCGAATCGGCCAACCTGCTGTCGGTGGGCGCCATCGATTTCGGCCTCATCGTCGACGCCACGGTGATCATGGTCGAAAACATTTTCCGGCACATGATGGACAGCGCGGAGACACGCCAGGGCGGGCATTACCCACTGCACATCACCTCCATCGATCTTGGCCTGCGCGGCAAGTTTGCCGTCATTGCCAACGCTGCGACCGAGGTCAGCACCGCGATTTTCTTTTCCGCCGCCATCATTATCGCCGGATTCGTGCCTTTGTTCACGTTGTCCGGCGTCGAAGGCCACATCTTTGGCCCGATGGCAAAAACCTATTCCTACGCCATCCTCGGCGGACTGATCGCGACCTTCACCGTGGCGCCGGCACTGAGCGCGCTCATGCTGCCCGACAGCATCAAGGAGACCGAGACCATAGTCGTCAAATGGCTGCATCGCGCTTACCGGTGGGCGATCGATTTCGCCTTGAAGAACCGCTTTCTCACGCTCGGCGCCGGCGCGTTGATGCTGCTGCTGGCGATTGTCGCCGGCAGCACCCTGGGACTGGAATTCCTGCCCAAACTCGAAGAGGGAAACTTGTGGATCCGCGCCACCATGCCGCCGTCCATTTCGCTGGAAGCGGGTAACGAGTCGGTCAACCGCATGCGCAGGGTGATCAAGAGCTTTCCCGAGGTGATTACCGCGATCTCGCAAAACGGGCGACCGGACGACGGCACCGATGCCACCGGCTTCTTCAACGCCGAATTTTATGTGCCGCTGGCGCCGTTCGACGCCTGGCCCTCGGGGATCGACAAAGAGAAACTTACCGAACAGGTGAACGCCGCGCTGGAAGCGCAGTTTCCCGGCGTGGAATTCAATTTCTCACAGACCATCGAGGACAACGTGGCCGAAGCCGCGTCAGGGGTGAAGGGCGCGAACTCGGTGAAGCTCTTCGGCAACGATCTGGAAACGCTGGAGAAGACCGCCAACCGCATCAAGCAGGTAATGGCGAGCGTACCCGGCATCGAGGATCTTGCGGTACTGAGCTCGCTGGGTCAGCCCACAGTCAGGATTGACATCGATCGGCGGCGCGCCGCGCGCTACGGCCTGCAATCCGGCGACATCAACGCGACATTGCAGGCGGCGATCGGCGGCCAGGCAGCCGGTGACTTGTTCGAAGACGGCAGCGACCGGCATTTCCCGATGATCGTGCGTCTGGCGCCCGAATATCGCCGCAGCCTGGAAGCAATCCGCCGCATAACTATCGGTGTGGCCAATCCGAGCGGCAGCGGCGTGATGCAGATTCCGCTGTCGGACGTCGCGCGGGTGAGCCTGGTGTCGGGCGCTGCGTTTATTTACCGCGAAGGCCAGGAGCGCTACATCCCGATCAAGTTCAGCGTGCGCGGGCGCGACCTCGGCGGCGCGGTGCTCGAAGCGCAGCAGAAAGTCGCTCAGCAGGTCAAGCTACCCGGCGGATACCGCATGGACTGGGCCGGCGAGTTCGGCGAGCTTCAGGAGGCGCTGGCGCGGCTCGCTATCGTGGTGCCGTTGAGCTTGTTGCTCATCTGCGTGTTGCTATACATCAACTTCGGTTCGTTGACCGACACCCTGCTCGCAGCCAGCGTCATGCCGATGGCGCTGATCGGCGGCGTGTTCGCCCTGTACCTTACCGGCACACCATTCAGCGTTTCGGCGGCGATCGGTTTCGTCGCGTTGTTTGGCATCGCCGCGATGGACGGAATTATCGTGATCTCGTATTACAACCATAAACTGCAGGATGGGCTGGCGCCGGCGGCGGCTCTGTTGCGCACCTGCGAAGTGCAGATGCGTCCGGTGGTCATGACCTGTGTCGCCGCCTGCGTGGGTTTGCTGCCGGCGGCGGTATCGACCGGAATCGGTTCGCAGGTGCAAAAGCCTTTGGCGTTGGTGGTGGTGGGCGGCATTCTGCTGGCGCCGGTCCTGATACTCATTGTCCTGCCGCTGCTTATTCAACTGTTTTCGCGCCGCGCATCCCTTTTGCAGGAGCCGGATGCGAAGGGGGTGACCGCATGAGGCTGCCCGCCCTGGCACTGATCGGACTTGCGGCGATTGCTGGTTGCGCAGTCGGTCCGGATTTCAAACGCCCGCCGGCGCCGCAGGTCAAGGGTTACGCGGCGCAACCGCCGGCGGCGGTAATGCCAGCGCCAGCCGATCGCACGAGTCCCCAGCAGCGCATCGTGCAGAGCCTTGACATTCCCGGCCAGTGGTGGACTCTGTTCCATTCGAAGGAATTGAATGCGCTCATAGAGGAGGCCATCAAGGCAAACCCCGATCTGCAGTCAGCACGCGCGGCGCTTACTGTGGCGCACGAGAATTACCTGGCCCAGCGCGGCGTATTGCTTCCCGATCTCCAGGCGAATTTTTCGCCGTCGCGGCAACGCAATGCGGTGGGCACCCTTGCGCCCACGCTGACCTCCGGGAACCCGGTGTATGCGTTGTATACAGCGCAGGTCGGAGTGTCTTATGCCCTTGACGTGTTCGGCGGCAATCGGCGATTGGTAGAATCGGCGGCCGCGCAAGCCGAAGCGCAGCGCTTCCAGCTCGAGGCCGCGTATCTCACACTTGCTTCGAACCTGGTGCTGGCCGCGATCCAGGAAGCCTCGATCCGCGCCCAGCTCGACGCCACCGAAAAAATCATCGGCGCGGTCACCGAAGAGCTCGGCATCATGCGACATCAGCTTGTGCTGGGCGCCATCGCCGAAGGGGATGTCATGGCGCAGGAGACGGTACTGGCGCAGGCTGTTGCCACTTTGCCGGGCCTGCGCAAGCAATTGCTGCAGCAGCGTGACCTGATTTCCGCGTTGTGCGGCCGCTTTCCCGACGCTGAACCCAAGCAGCAATTCAATTTTGCCGCGCTCGAACTCCCGGCCGAATTGCCGTTGAGCCTGCCCTCTAGGCTGGTCGAGCAGCGACCGGACGTGCGCGCCGCCGAGGCGAATCTGCACGCCGCGAGTGCGCAGGTGGGCGTGGCGCTCGCCAGTCTACTGCCGCAATTCACGCTGACTGGCAACAAGGGCGGCACCGCGACCGAATTCGGTCAGATGTTCCGTGCCGGCAATGTGTTCTGGGGGGTTGCCGCGAGCCTGTCGCAGACGTTGTTTGACGGCGGCATGCTGTTACATCGCAAGCGCGCCGCCGAAGCCGCACTGGACCAGGCTGGAGCGCAATACCGCAGCACAGTGATCGCCGCGTTCCAGAACGTGGCGGATGTCCTCGGTGCGTTGCAAGCCGACGCGGACGCGGTAGACGCGCAGGCCAGGGCCGAGCGTTCCGCCGCATCCAGCCTGGAAGTCTCGCGGCGCTCACTCGAACTCGGCTCTGCCAATTATCTTGCCCTGCTCAATGCCCAACAGGCTTACCAGCAGGTCGTCATCAATCTGATACAGGCGCGCGCCAATCGTTACGCGGACACCGCGGCGCTGTTCCAGGCGCTCGGCGGGGGATGGTGGAATCGAGCAGACGCGGCTATGGAGCAAACCGCGTCTGCGGCAGGCAAAGGCGATTGATGCCGGGCTTGCGCGATGATCGGGACGGGATGCTGCCAGCCACTGCGACCACCGGCATTACCCGCGATTGCACGCCGGGCACCGTGCGGAAGCACGGCGGCCGATACGGGAAACAAAGCAGCGCGTCTCGAATGGGCAGATCGACCGATCTTGGCCGGAACTTTATGCCGGGCAATTCGATTGTTTAAATCTTTTCGGTGGCATTGATCATGCTCATGGCAAATGATTGAGGCAGCGCAAGGCAGTTCGCGGGATTCGCATTGTGGGTGCGAGCCGCGACCCATGAACGTGCAGAACTGGGGCGATGCGATCAATGGCTATACATCATCAAGGTACCGAACCGCGCCGCGCAGCCGCGCTGTGCTCTCGCTCACGCCATAAGGAGAAACGATCATGAAGCTCATCACAGCAATCATCAAGCCGTTCAAGCTCGACGAGGTAAGGGAAGCTCTTTCCAGTCTGGGCGTGCAGGGCGTGACGGTGACTGAGGTCAAGGGATTTGGCCGGCAGAAGGGCCACACTGAACTTTACCGCGGGGCGGAGTATGCGGTCGACTTCCTGCCCAAGGTCAAGCTCGAGGTGGCTGCCAAGACCGAACTCATGGAACAGGTCATTGAGGCGATCGAGAAATCGGCCAAGACCGGAAAAATAGGTGACGGAAAGATTTTTGTATTCGATCTGGAGCAGGTCGTTCGCATCCGGACGGGTGAAACCGGCGCCGACGCGCTGTAACAGGGAGAACAAAATGAACAAATTCATCGGTTGGTTGGCGCTCGCATTGGCGCTTGGCGTTGCAGGCCCGGCGAGCGCACAGGAAAAGACGGCCACGGACGCGGCGCCACCCGCCGCCGCGGCGCCTGCTGCAACGGCCCCTGCGCCCGCTCCCGTTGCGCCGGTGGAAACCAAGCCTGCCGACGCGCCGGCCACACCGCCCGCGCCCACCGCGCCGGTAAAAGTCAAGGCCGACAAGATCAGCGCCGGCGATACGGCATGGATGTTGACTTCGACTGCGCTGGTATTGCTGATGACAATACCGGGCCTTGCGCTGTTCTATGGCGGCATGGTGCGCAAGAAAAACGTGCTGGCCACCGTGATGCAAAGCTTTGCGGTCACCTGCCTCGTCACCATCCTGTGGACCATCGTCGGCTACAGCCTCGCGTTCATGCCGGGCAATGAGTACATCGGCAGCCTGGATCGACTGTTTCTCTCCGGCATGGTGTACCTGAAGGACGCGGGCGAGCTCACTGTCTCGCATCTCGCGCTGACGATCCCGGAGTCTGTCTACATGATGTTCCAGATGACCTTCGCCATCATTACCCCGGCGCTAATCACGGGGGCGTTCGCCGAGCGCATGAAATTTTCCGCCATGTTGTGGTTCATGGGCCTGTGGTCGCTCGCGGTGTATTGCCCGATTGCCCACATGGTGTGGGAGGCCGGCGGCTGGCTTTCGACCTATGGCGTGCTCGACTTTGCCGGTGGCACCGTGGTTCATATCAACGCCGGTGTAGCGGGCCTGGTTTGCGCTTTGGTCATGGGCAAGCGCGTCGGTTACGGCAAGGAGTCCTTCATGCCGCACAACCTTACGCTTACCCTGATTGGCGCCTCGATGCTGTGGGTGGGCTGGTTCGGCTTCAACGCCGGTTCCGCAGTCGCCTCCGATGGCCGTGCCGGCATGGCGATGGCGGTGACGCAGATCGCCACCGCGATGGCCGCGCTGTCGTGGATCTTCGCCGAATGGATCGTCAAGGGCAAACCTTCGGTACTCGGCATCGCCTCGGGCGCGGTGGCGGGCTTGGTCGCGATTACGCCGGCCTCGGGTTTCGTCGATCCCAAGGGTGCGCTCATCATCGGCATTGTCGCCGGCGTGGTGTGTTTCTGGGGCTCCACCAGCCTGAAGAAAATGCTCGGTTACGACGACTCGCTGGACGCCTTCGGTGTGCACGCCGTGGGCGGCATCGCCGGCGCGCTGCTGACCGGCGTGCTGGTGTCCAAGGAAATCAGCGGGTCGGAAGGAAGTCTCCTCAAACAGGCGGTAGGCGTGGGCTTCACCATCGTCTATTGCGCGATCCTCACCTTCGTCATCTTGAAGGTGGTGGACCTCGTTATCGGATTGCGCGTCACCGAAGAAGAGGAGCGCGAAGGTCTCGACATCTCCCAGCACGGGGAGCACGTCGAATAAGGGCAACACGGCAGTTGTCTTTCCTCTGAGAGCGTTTCGGGGGCGTTCGCAGCGCCCCCGTTTTTTTGTGATGTAAAACGCTATTTCCCCGCCATGTATAACTGCCACAGGTCCTTGTGGTTCATGTGCAGCATGGGCTGGATCGCCATCAGGCCGGTCCTGCCGATGCTTTGCTCGAGATAGCGCAGTTCGACGAACTTGGCCCGGGTCGCCTCGTCCACCGGCACCTCGAAGCCGTTCTCGCGCATGATCATGACGCCCTTGGCCCTGAGCGCGAGCTCGGTATAGAGCCGCAGGTAGCAGAGCACGTCGGCCACCACCGTGCCGTGGAACTTGTATTTCAGCGTGTGCAGATAGGCGCCGACCGGCGAGTCCGACAGCCTTCCCGAATTGATGAGCTCCAGCATTTCGGTGTCCGCGTCGAAGCCCTTGCCGAGCCAGTTGCCCACGGTTTTTTCGCTTTGCTGGAACACCGCGTACAACAGCGGCGGCAGCAGCACCAGCATGACCAGGGTGGCGACGCGCGGCCAGTCGGACAAATGGTTGTAGCTCGAATGCAGTGCCACCGCCAACGCGTAGCCCGGCAGCAGCGCCTGCAGATTCGCGCGCTTGCCGCGCTCCAGCATGGCGAGGCCCAGCACCGCGAAAATCGCGGTCGCGCCGCCGTGCATGATGGCGGTGCCAAACCCGCGCACGATCCAGGTGCCGAGACCGGCGTCGGCGATCAGCTGCAGGTAATAAACGTTCTCGACCATCGCAAAGCCGGTGCCGACCGCGAAACCGAAAATCGCCGCGTCCACCAGGAAGCCGATGCGATGGCTGCGGATCAGGACGACGATAACCAGCCCTTTCAACAGCTCCTCGATCAGCGGCGCGACGTAGCGCGAGAAATTCGCGAACTCCAGGTCCAGGCGGCCGAGCACCCAGGCGTTGGCGAAGTAGCTGGCGCCTGCCACTAGCGCGCCGCAGGCGACCACCGCAATCACGGTCCGCAGATTTACCAGCTTGTAGCTGTCGAGATAGAGCAGGGCCGCCAAAAACGTGAGTACCGGCAGCAGACCCACCAGCGCGTGCAGCAGGGTATTGGAAGACATGCCGCCGGGGTGACCGCTACAGGATCTTCAGCGAAATCATGAACTCGTCGCCGGCGCGCCGCATGCTCTGGAAGCCCACCGCGTAGCCGATCGACAGCGTCAGTTCGGACCAGTGCAGGACGCTGAAATGCAGGTCACCCTGCACGCCCACGCTTTGGTAATTCTTGCGAAACGTGGAATTACCCGGGTCGGTCCACAGCCCGGAGACGAACAACGAGGGCCTGAGCCAGGCCACGTGAAAACTCGGCACGCCGGCGCTTTCGAAGGAAACCGGCGGCGCAATGACCTCCAGCAGCTCGCGCGCGAAACTCTGGCCGCTCAATTCGTTGATGCCGAATCCGGGCATCGAAAAATATTCGCGGAAGCGCTTGATCGGGCCGCTGTCGACGTAGTTGTTGCCGAAGCCGCCGAAGTAGAAGTTCGCGACCGGGTTGCCGCGGTCGCCGTTGCTGGCGCCGGCGTAGCTGCGCAGCCAGATCGACGAATGCGGCAGCGGCAGCGGTGCCCCCAGATCGAGGTTGCCGCGAAGTTGCGGGATGCTCTGGTTGCTGACTCCGCTCTCATCCGCCACCACCGACCACGCCACGCCCTTCTCGTCGTCGACCGCGCCAAGCGAACGCCGCAGGTCGGTATAGTAAAGGCCGACTTCTCCCACCAGCAGCCGCGTAAAGCTGGTGGTGACGTTCTGCGCATACGGCAGGGTGTCGATTTTGTCGTAATACTGCAGGTCGTACTTCAGGGTAAGCCGCCTGGGCTCGTCCCAGATCAACAGGTCGTCGTAGCCGAGTTTCAAGGCGTCGCCCTTGCGGCTGCGCTTGGTCGGTCCGAACAGGTCGTAAAAATCCGAGCGGTTCCACGACGCCGCGCCGCGCCAGCCCAGGTAGTCGCCGGTCACTTCGAAGTGGCTTTTCTCGATGCCCGGCAAATCGCCTCCCACCGGCGTATAGGCGGCGGTGACGCCGATTTTGGCGAAACCCAGGGGGTCGGCATAGTTCACGTGATAGCCCGCGCCGATCGAGTTCTTGTAGCCCTGCAATACCGGGAACGCGTTGTCGAGTCCAATGTTATCGAGCGGCACCCAGTTGCCCTTGGCCACCACCTGCTTGTCGTAATCGACGCTGCTGGGCGCCGCGGCCTGCCAGGTTTTCACCACCGGATGCGTCGCCGCCACCTCGGCACCCAGGAACTTGATCGCGCTCACGTCTTCGAGCGGCTTCGGATCGATGGTCGCCGGCACGAAGCCGTTCGCGGTATAGCTCAGCACCAGCAGCCGGCCGTCGGCGAGCGGCACCGGGCGGAAAAAGCCCGATTCGGCGTTGGACACGGCCTTGACGTCGCCGTTGGTGACTTCGTAGCGAAAAATATTCGACACCCCGGTGTAATAGCTGCTGCCGTAGAGGTAGCGCCCATCCTTCGAAAACACGAAGCTCTCCGGCACCGACTGGCCGAAGCGGAATTCGGACAGCGGTTTGACGTCGCCCGCCAGGATCTTGTCGAGCTCCCAAACACGCAGAAACTGGTCGCCGTTGATTTCACCCATCGACGCCGACAGCAATTTGCCGTCGGGCGAGATGTCGAGGTCGTAGGGTACGTATTCATACGGAAAATCGTGGACCAGGAACCATTCCTTGTAGGGGTAGGGCACGCGCACCAGCGAGGCGATGCCGTTGGCGTGGCGCACGCCGATCAAGGCGCGGTCGACGGGATTCAGCACCATTTCGCCGATGCGCGCGTCTTCCAACAGCATGGTCACCTTGCCGGTTTTCACGTCCACCGACATCAGGTCCCTGAGCGCGAGGTTGTCGTTGGTGTAAAACGCGGTGCCGCTCGACGGATCGTAGGCAAAGGATGACACCCGGTACAGCATCGCGCGCTTGATGTCGGCGAGCCGATGCAGGCTGCCGTCCCGCGTATTGAGCGCGCCCACGTGCTCGACCACGCCCGGATAGCGGAACGCGGCGTAGATCACGCCGCTGGCTTCGTCGTAATACATGCGTGAGATCGAGCCGACCGCGCTGCCGGCGAGCCTGGTGTCGGGGGTGATCGGGAACTTGCGCACTTCCGCGAGGTTGCGCTCCTGGAATTTATGCTCGAAGGCGGTCCAGTCGGCCCACGCCTGGTCCAGCGGGATACCGAACACCTGCTCAAACTGATCCGAGTAATAGCGCTTGCTGCCTTCGTCGCGCCGCATCCACGCCACTACTTTCTCCGGCGAATACGCGTAGGCGAGCCAGGTGAAGAAGCGCGTGCCATAGAGGTAGGCGTTGGCGCCGATCTGGAAATCGACGCGCACTCCCTGCGACACCAGGCCCAGGGGATCGTAGAAATGCGCGTCGTCCCGCACCATGGCGCGGAACACCATTTCATCGTAGCCGCCCTGCGCGCGGCCGACGCCGCCGCCCATCCAGGTCTCCATGAAGACCGCACCGCCCTCGATATACCAGCGCGGCGCGGTGAAGCGCGGCACCGTCAGGTAGTTATAGAGGATCGATTCCGGGTGTTGCGCCTGCGGGAATACCTTGCCGTGAAAGAAGCTGCGCCAGCGCCGGTCCTGCTCATCCGAAATATCGCCCTGCATGATGTGCGTGAGCTCGTGGTTCATCAGGGAAAACATGCGCTCGCTTGCGGGATAGGTCTCGAAGGCGTGGGATTGCGGCGCGATATCGAATACCAGGCGGCTGTGCGGCGCGACGCCGGCCGCGGCATTGCCGTAATCCGCGAGATCCTTGAGCAGGATGGTGGTGGGTTCCGACGGCACCCAGCCGAAGGTCCGTTCCTGGAACGTCAGCGAATTGGTGAAAGTGCGCACCGCGTGCGGCGCAAGGTAGCCGAGAGGATCGAAATAGACCAGCCGCAAATCCCGGGTCAGCACGTACGACATGCCGAGCGGGCTGTCGTCTGCATGGCTCCCCAGCGGCAGCAAAACGGTCGGCAACGCCAGCAGCAGGCGCAATAAGCGGAATCTCACGCGAGCCCCTCCCGGCGGCATATTTATCCCCGAAGCATACTGTCTCGGCGCACAAAAGAAAACCGCCGGCCCAGGGCCGGCGGTCGTCTGTTTGCGGTACTGGCTGCGGTGGATTACTGCCTGACGCTACCCGCTGCATTGCCAGCGGCGTTGCCGGCAGCCGCACCTGCTGCGTTCCCTGCGGCATTGCCAGCAGCGGAGCCTGCCGCATTACCGGCTGCGGCGCCCGCGGCGCTACCCGCTGCAGCACCCGAAGCCTTGCCTGCTGCGCTACCTGCAGCATTGCCGGCTGCGGCGCCCGCGGCATTACCCGCCGCGGCACCCGAAGCCTTGCCTGCGGCTGCACCGGCGGCGTTGCCGGCCGCGGCGCCCGCGGCATTACCCGCTGCGGCCCCCGAAGCCTTGCCTGCGGCAGCGCCGGCAGCATTGCCTGCGGCAGCACCGGCTGCGTTGCCAGCGGCTGAGCCGGCGGCGTGGCCTGCAGCAGCACCCGCGGCGTTGCCGGCTGCTGAACCTGAAGCGTTACCGGCGGCATTGCCAGCGGCAGAACCTGAAGCGTTGCCCGCGGCATTGCCCGCAGCGGAACCTGAAGCATTACCCGCGGCGTTGCCGGCCGCCGAGCCCGCAGCGTTGCCCGCCGCCGAACCAGCCGCGTTGCCTGCCGCCGCGCCAGCCGCGCTGCCTGCTGCCGCACCGGCGGCGTTGCCGGCCGCAGCACCTGCTGCGCTGCCCGCGGCTGCACCTGCTGCGTTGCCCGCGGCTGCGCCAGCGGCGCTGCCTGCCGCTGTGCCCGAATCAGCCCCTACCTGGGCCTGGGGCGCACCTGAAGCGCCGCCACCGGGCTGCACGTCCGCCGATGTATTCTGCGGCGCGCGATAGCGCTCGGCCGGGACGATGGTCCCTGCGGTCTCGGTCCCGCTGCGCGGGAAGTCGATCATGGTCGAAACCGCGACCACCGCGACGACAGCGACGCCGGCCCCGATGATGACTTTGCCCCTGGTGGTGCTGATGAACCCCTTCTTCTGCTCGGTCATGTTCAACTCCCTTGGATGGTGGACGGCCCGGGAAATCCGGGTAGTCCGTGGTGTGATTCCCGGGCGGTTGGCCCCGGTTTTTTCGTTTGAATCTGCAGCAATTACGCGTGAACGCCAGAAAGGTTGGCGCCAATGGCCCCGCCACGTCTGGCGCAGCGGGATTCTTGCCATGACCAAGTCTACCAGACCTGCGGGCGGATCGACCTCGGGCAGCCCGCCGAGCACGTCGAATAATTCACGTAAACCGTCAAACTGGGCGCGCGCCGCGGGGTCGGCGGCGAGCAGGCGATCGAGTTCCTGCCGCTCTTCGGCGGTGGCCTCGCCGTCGAGGACGGCGTGCATCAGCGCGGTGTGCTCAGGCCGATTCATGGCTGCCGGTACGCAAGTCCTGCAGCAGCTCGCCCAGGCGTTGCCTGGCTTCGAACAGCCTGGATTTCACAGTCTTTTCCTCGAGGCTCAGGATGGTGCCGATTTCGCGGTAGCTGCATTCGGAAAAATGCCTGAGCGTCAGCACCACGCGGTCGTCCGTCTTCATGCTCATCAGCGCGCGCTGCACGCGCGTTGCCAATTGGCCCGCGAAGACCTGCTGCTCGGGTTCGCCTGACTCCGGGGCGGCGAGCTCGAATTCCTCGTCCAGCGTGTCTTGGTGCCGGTTGCGGCGCCACAGGTCGATGGCTTCATTGATCGCAATGCGGTAAATCCAGCTGAAGAACTTGTATTGGGAATCATATTCGTGCAGCCGTTCCGCCATTTTGAGGAACACGACCTGGGTAACGTCGCTCGCATCGTCGGTGTTTCCCAGCACCCGGTAGGCCGCGTTGTAGACCGGTTTCTGGTAGCGCGTAACCAACACGGCGAACGCGGCGCGGTCTCCCCGCTTGCAGGATTCCACCAGCGACTGATCGGCGGCCTCCATCGCAATTACGCAAAACTGTGAGAAAAGTTGGGTAAATAATGCGGAATTTTCCGCATTTTCATTCCGCCGCCGGCACGACCTCGAAAATCTTGTCGAAACCCGAGTACACGAAAATGTCCTGCAAATGGCGGCTGATGCCGATGAGCCGCAGCTTGCCGGCGGAGGTCAAGAGCCGCTTTTGCGTCTTCAGCAGCACCCCCAGGCCGGCGCTGGATATGTATTCCAGCTTGCTGCAGTCGAGCGTCACCGTCCCCTGGACGCCTTCGAGGAAGGCTTGGGCCTTGGGACACTGCGCGGCATCGAGGCGTCCGGACACGACGACCACGCCGCCTGAGCCATAGTCAATTTCCAGCATTTTCTCCCCGTGTCGGCGGCGCCGCGCCGGCGGGCTTGCCGGCGAGCGTCTTGCGGAACGTGATCCGGCTTTGCCGGTTTTCCTTTATGTAGCGGTACTCGATCGAATCGACCATGCGCCGGATCAGGTGCAGACCCAACCCCCCCGGCGTGCGTTCCTCGATCGGCTTGTCGACCTCCACGTCCGGGGCCTGCGTGACGTCGAACGGATCGACGTCATGGTCGGTCAGGGTCACTTCCACCCCGTCCGGCAGCGATCTTAAACTGAGGTCCACCGCCGCTTCGCTCATGTTGCTGTATTTCACCATGTTTGTGAATAGCTCTTCCACGGTGAAATCCACCGGCCCCAGCAATTCCTGGGGAATTCGTTCGCGCCGGAACACGGCTGCGGTGAAATCGAAGATTTCGGCGAGCGAATCGATGCTGCGCGCAAACGCGCGCTCGGCCGGTTCGCCGCCGGGCGTGCGCTTCACCAGCACCACGGTGATATCGTCCTCCTGCGGGCTGCCGCCGGCGAAGCTTCGCACCGCAGCGAGCAGGAGCGCCGACAGTTCGGCGGCCGGTTTGGCGTGATGCTCGCGCACGATGTCAACCACCCGCGGTTCGCCGAATTCCTCGCCGTCCCTGTTGTTGAACTCGAAAATGCCGTCCGACAGCAGCACCAGTATGTCGCCGGGTGCGAAGTCGAAAACCACCGCGGGTGCCAGCGTCGATAGCGGCATCGCCGCCAGCGGGAAACTGGTGGGGTTGTGGCGTGTGCAGCGGCCGGAAGCGGCTTCGAAAAACAGGATCGGGGCCTGGCCGCCGCTATGGAAGCGGAGGCGGTGCGCTGCGGTATCCAGCAGGCCGATGAACGCGGTGATGAAGCGGTCATCGGGCAGCGTGTGCGCAAGCTGGTTGTTGACCTGGGTGAACGCGGTTTCGAGATCGGCGCCCATGCGGAAAGCCATGCGCAGCATCGCGTGCATTTGCGTCACGTACAGCGCGGGAGCGATGCCGTGGCCGGTGGCGTCGCCCAGCACAACCAGCAGTCCCTGCTCGAGCAGCGCCAGGTCGAAGGTATCGCCACCGGTGAGGTCGGCGGGCTCGAAAGTGCCGAATACGTCGTATCCCGGCACCGCGGGCATGCACGATGGGAGCGTGCTCATTTGCACCACGCGCGCCATTTCGAGCTGCTGGCGCATTTTCTCGCCCTCGATCAGCGCCTCGGTCATGCGCACCCGCTGCAGCGCCACCGCGCACTGCGCCGCCAGCGCGGTGGCCACCGCTTCGTCGTCGGCGTCGAACACCCCGTCTGCTTTATTCAGGACCTGCAGCACGCCCACCAGCACGTCCTTGTGGTCGACCAGCGGCAGCGTCAGCATGCAGCGGGTGCGGTAGTCGGTGCGGCGGTCGAGGTCGGGGTTGAAGCGGGGATCCGCGTAGCAATCGGGCACGTTGATGACCTGGCGATGCCTCGCGCAACTGCCGGCGATGCCGCTGTCGGCAGGCACCCGCAGCGGCTCGATGCCGGTTGCCACCTGCAGCACCAGTTCGTCAGTTGCCGCATCGTACAACCAGACGGTGCCGCGGTCGGCGTCGAGCACCTGTTTGGCCGCGTTGACCACCTCGGAGAGCATGGTCATGAGGTCGAACGGCGCCGCCAGGTTGCGGGTGACCGCGAGGATCGGCTCCAGGTCGCGTGCCGACAGGCCGCGAGAAGAGTGCCGTGCGTGCATGACAGATGAGTAAAGCAGCGACAGCGGGGCGGACCCGGCCGGCGGCGGCTTATTTTGCGGGCGCCGCCGCGACCACCTCGATCTCGACCAGCCAGCCCGGATTGGCGAGGCCGGCGACCTGCAGCGCGCTGCGCGTGGGCAGGTTGGGCTGCTCCGGCGTCCCGAAAAACTGCGTATAGCCCGCCATCAGCCCCTTGAAGTCCATTTTGCCCTGCTGCTGCGGATCGCCGACCAGGAACACCTGCATCTTGATGACGTCCGACATCGACAGGTTGAGCCGTTTCAGTGTGGCATCGATTTTCTTCAGCGTACTCACGGTTTGCGTCTGCGTATCGCCGTAAGCTTCGATCGACGACGACGGTTTGCTCTTGTCGGCGACGTCCGGGCCCGCGCCCGAAAGATAGATGGTCCGGTATCCGGGTGGCACTTCGACCGCCTGCAGGATGGGGAAATTCGAGTCCGGAATCCTGTGCCGGACCAGTTCCCCGTTGTTCACGCTGGCGCAGGCCGCTAGAGTAGCCGCCATGCCCAGAACTGCGGCGTGCTGGATAAAGTATTTCATGCGATTCTCCCTTTGCGATCCGGTCACGCGCTTATGGGCGCTTGCCGAGTTTTTTCACGTCGTCCGCGGTCAGCGCGTCCTGATACGTGTTGCCGAAATGCGTGCGCACGAAATTTACCACCGCGGCGACCTGCTCGTCGTCGAGAAAATTGCCGACCGGCGGCATGCCGTTTTTGCCCTGGCGCACCACCAGCGCGGCATAAAGACCGGCGGCGAGCCGCGGGTTCCCGGCAAGCGCGGGGTACATGCCGGCGCCCTGCGCGCCCTTGCCGTCGGCCATGTGGCAGCCCTGGCAGATTGCGCGATACAGCTGCTCGCCGTCGCGCGACGTGAAGCCGCCGCCGTTGGTCGGTTGCGCCATGGCCGCCGCCGGCAAGAGAGCGAGCGCCAGGCCCAGCATCAGCTTGGTGGGATTTTTCGAGGCGAAGGTTTGCATGGCGGGTTTCCCGGGCGAATTCATGAGTTGTGGCGCGGCTGCGCCACAATCTTCGCGTGCAGGCGCGAGATCGCGTCGAGCGAGGACAGCACTGCGCCCTCCTGCCACGCCGGTATATAGGAAGCGTGCTCGCCGGCAAGCACGATGCGGCCGTCGATGGCGCACAGGTTGTTGTAATGCGCGCTGCGCGTGTCGTCGGTCCACATGCCGTAGCAACCGTTGGTCCAGGGCACGCGATGCCAGCCCACGGCTATACCGGTATCGAATTCCTGTTTGTACTGCGGATGAATCGTCGCACCATACGCGAGCGCCTGCTGCACGCGCTCCGGCGGCGGCATGGCGGTGAATTCGTAGGCATGCGGGCCGAAAATATAGGCGCCGAGCAATACGCCTTTGCCCGGCTTGCCGTAATCGGCGTTGGGGTAGCCGATTCTCTGGATCGGCAGGTCGGTATAAGTGATGCCGCCGTATATCTGCTCGTCCTGTTCCCAGAACCTGCGCTTGAACTGCAGGCCGATTTTCACCGCGGCGTCGTAGGGCACGGCGTGGATGGCGGCGTCCATCGCCGGCCCCACGTTGAGCGGAATCTGGCTGAGGATGGATAGCGGCAGGGCGCACACGCACCAGTCGGCGCGCGCGCTCTGGGCGGCGCCGCCGGATTTGCTGTCGACGTAAGTCACGGCCACACCGTGATCGTCCTGCCGGATCGAGGTGATTTTGCTGTTAAAGCGGATCAGGTCGCCGACTTCGCGCTGGAAGGCGCGCGCGATCATGTCCATGCCGCCGACCGGCTGAAAAATGCTGCTCTGAAATTCGGTCTCGTTGCCGACCGACAGGTTGCTCCACAAGCCCGAGTCCATCAGTTGTTGCGGATTGATGGGCGCGGACGGCTCCTGCACGGGCATCAGCCCACCGCCGGCAGGGACCGCGAAACCGCGCCGCAGGCTGGAGGCAACCGATTTGGTGTAGCGATAGTCCTTATCCAGGGCGCCCCAGGACCGCAGCGCCTGCAGGAGTTTTTCCCGGTCTTCGCCGGTGAGGTTCTGGTCGAGGCGGTTGGCGTTCACCGCTTTGCCCAGCATCTCCGCGATATGGCCCTGAAAGTCGGCCTGCACCTCGCGAAAGCGCTGCGGCTTGCCGTCGAACGCCGTTTTCGAGTGCAGGTAGGCGTTGAAATTGACCTGGATGAAGGGCTCCAGCGCAACCCCCAGCCGCTTGCAATAGTCCATGATGCCGTGGTGATTGTAGGGAATGCGCCAGGGACCGGGATTGATATAAAGCCCGGGGTCGAATTCGCAATGCTGGGTTGCCCCGCCAAGCTCGGTATACGTGTCGCCGCCGCGCAGGGTCCAGCAGCGGCCGCCCGCGCGCCCGTTATATTCCAGCACCTGGACTTTGTAGCCGGCATTGCGCAATTCGAGGGCCGCCACCAGGCCCGCCACACCCGCGCCCAGCACCAGCACCGAGGTACCTTTGGGCGCGCCCGCCAGATCGACCCTGCCCGTGTAGCCGGATTGCGCGGCAAAGCCCAGGGTCGTCATCGCCTGGTACATGACGGCGCCACCGCCAGCCTGCCCGATCAGCGCCAGCAGCTGGCGGCGGCTCATGCCAGGTTTCTGTTCCATGTGCTCCCTCTTTTCTTGATGGTTTGCGGCCGGTGCCGCGCATCCTGAGCGCCGCCCATTTTAGCCCGCGCAACTTGACCAAGCCAAGCGTGTGCACCACGCCAACGCGCCGGGAGACCTGGGCTCAGGTTTGCGCCAGACGTTTTTTGAAATACGCGATGGTTTCCTTGAGGCCGTCGTCGAGGCTCACCCTGGGTTCCCAGCCGAAGCGGCTTTTTGCCAGCGTGATGTCGGGCTGGCGCTGCACCGGATCGTCCGTCGGCAGCGGCTTGAACACTATTTTCGAGCGCGAGCCGGTCTGTTGCAGCACTTTTTGCGCAAGCTCCAGGATGGAAAACTCCGACTGGTTGCCAAGGTTGACCGGGCCGGTGAAATCGGGCTCTTCCATCAACAGCTGCAGGGCGGCGATCAGGTCGTCGATGTAGCAGAACGAACGCGTCTGCGTGCCGTCGCCGTAAATCGTGATGTCCTCGCCGGACAATGCCTGCACGATGAAATTGGACACCACGCGGCCGTCCTTCGGGTGCATGCGCGGACCATAGGTATTGAAAATGCGGGCGACCCGGATGTCGACCCGGTGCTGGCGGTGATAATCGAAAAACAGCGTCTCCGCGCAGCGTTTGCCCTCGTCGTAACAGGCGCGCGGCCCGATCGGGTTGACGTTGCCCCAGTAAGTCTCGGTCTGCGGGTGCTGCAAAGGATCGCCGTAGACTTCCGAAGTCGACGCCTGCAGCACGCGCGCCCGGCAGCGCTTGGCGAGCCCCAGCATGTTGATCGCGCCCAGCACCGAGGTTTTTACGGTGGACACCGGGTTGGTCTGATAATGGATCGGGCTCGCCGGGCAGGCGAAGTTGTAGATGCGGTTCACCTCGAGGTAGATCGGCAGCCAGATATCGTGGCGTATCAGCTCGAAATTGGGTTGCGCGAGCAGATGGCGGATGTTGTTCTTGGAGCCGGTGTAGAAATTGTCCAGGCACGCCACGTCCACGCCCTTCGCCACCAGGCTGTCGCAAAGATGGGAGCCGATGAAACCGGCGCCGCCTGTCACCAGAGTCGAGTGTTCCATCATTTATCCCGGTAGGGGTGTTCGTCGCTGCGGTAATCGATCAGGCGCCCGCGGTGCTCGATGAGTATCGTCGGTGCGGAAATTCCGCAACGCCCCATCTCGGCAACGATGTCCTGCGCGCGCCACTGGGTGGGAATGATGACGACTTCCGCCGGGTCCGCAATCAATACATCGCGAAACAGGATCTCCTGGCCGGTGCCGGGAACGAAAGTGCCGGCCTTGTCGCGGTCGGAGTCCACCACCAGCGGAAAGCGCTTCGCGTCGGCGCCGTAATAATTCATGAACGCCGCGCTCTTGCCGGTGCCGCCCCAGATGGCGACGCGCCGTCCGCTCGCGTGCAGCTCGGCGAGCTGGCGCCCGATGGTCGTCCTGGCGAGCTTCGCATCCGCACTGAACTGCAGCGCCTGCTTCGCTATCTCTACACGCGGCGCAGCCTGACCCAGCGCCGCCAGCCCCTGGATGACTTCGCCGTTGTAGCCGTGCTCGATCAGTTCCACCCTTGCGGTGCAGTTCTCGAGCAGGCGGGAGAACGACGCGGTGGTGAAATGCGAGTTGTGCTCGTAATAGAAATCGGCGACGCGCCCGGTCTCGAACACGCGGTCGATGCAGGGCACTTCGATGAAAAGCCGCACTTCGCGCTGCAGCCAGTCGGCCGCGAACGACAGGCGCTGCAGGAACCCCAGGGGATTCATCAGGTGTTCGAGCACGTGGCGGCTCACCACCATGTGCGGCGCGCATTCTTCAAGGTGGATCGCCGGGTCGAACAGTTCCTTGCGCGCTTCCACCTGGCCATCGCCGGTATCGACCGCGGCGTTGGGGTCGAATCCGATATAACGTCCCGCCGGCCTGGCTTCGGCGAGGGCGCGCAGCAGGTGACCTTCGCCGCAGCCGATCTCGACCACCACCGGCTGCGGCGGCAGGTGATCGAGGATCAGGTCGCGTACGTGCTTGAGGTGCGCGCCCCAGATCGGCGCGCGGTTGAACATGAGGTTGGGCTTGTTGGAATACGGTACGTGCGCATAGTCGAAGTCCTTGTTGTACACGTGGCCGCAATCGACGCAGCAGACGAAGCTAAGCGGGAGGCCCGGCATGGCCCGGGCTTCTTCCGCGCTTTGCGGCCAGGCGATGGTCGCGAGCGGCTGCGCCCCGCCGTCGAAAAACGATACGGCGACAAAATGGCCGCAGGCGGGGCAGGTGGACGCGTGAAGGGAATCCGCAAGCATGGTGGGCCAACCGTAATCGGGTGTGCCGGTGTGGGGCTGCGGGATAGTGTAACAGCCGTGGCGCGCTGTTGGCGACCTGCGGGCGGCTCGCGCAGGGGCAGGGCGCGGCCTTTGGGTAGAATGCAGGCAGCCATTCAACGAGGAAGTATTTTGCCCGAACCCAGGTCACCGCAAGCCAGCGCAGCGCCCGCCGTCGATTCGTTCGCGGCCTTGCGCAATGCGCGCGCGTTCCAGCAGGCGGGGAATTTCGAGGCAGCGGAGAGAATCTGCGGCGAGTTGTTGCAGGCGCATCCCGACGACGCCGGCGCCCTGCACCGGCTCGGCGTGCTGGCCTACGTGCAAGGCCGGCCGCGCGATGCGATCGCTTTGATCGAGCGCGCGGTGGAACGCGAACCCGATCGGCCGGAAATTCACGTAAGCCTGTGCCTCGCGCTGCTGGCCGCCGGCGAACACCAGCGGTTCGAGGCGTGCGTGCAGGCCGCCGAAACCGTTTGCCGCACGCTGTTGGCGCGCGAACCGCAAAACGCCGACGCCCTGCACCGGCTCGGCGTGTTGTGTGACCTGCGCGGCGAGCATCGGACCGCGGTCGGATTGCTGGAACAGGCGCGCGCGCTCGATCCCGCCAACGCGGAGATTTATAACGATCTTGGCCTCGCCGTGCTCGCCGACCGCCAGCCCGAACCGGCGGCACGCCACTTTCAGGAAGCCTTGCGGGCGAACCCGCAATACATCGGCGCCGCGAGCAACCTTGCGCTCGCGCTGGAGGCCCAGGGCAAATTCGACGAAGCGATCGCGGCCTGCCGCCGCGTGCTTGAGTTGAAACCGGATTTTCCGCTGGCCTGGTTCAACCTCGGCAGCCTGCTGCACCGGCACGGCGAGCAGGATGAAGCCGAACAAAGCTTTCTGCGCGCCCTGCAACTGCGGCCGGATTATGCGGAAGCCCACAACAACCTGGGCTCGGTCTACGAGGAGCAACGCCAGCTTGAGCGCGCGATTGCCTGCTACCGCACTGCGCTCAAGCTGAAACCTCTCGACATCCAGCCTCATCTGAGCCTCGCCCGCCTGCTGCACAACCTCGGCCAGATGGAAGAGGCGGAGGCGGTCTATCGCAACGCGCAGAAAAACATCCGCGACGCCGGCCTCGACATCCACCTGGCGACCATGCTGCCGCCGATCATGCCGCGCGCCGCCGAGATCGCGGGCGCGCGCGAACGCTACGAGCGCGAGCTCAATGCGCTGCTCGAGCGGCAACTGCATATCGACGACCTGCAGGCCGAGGGCTTGAGCAATTTCTTCCTGCCCTACCACGGGTTCAACGACAAGCACCTGCAACAGCTGCTGGCGCAGGTCTACCTCAAGGCGCGCCCCGACCTGCCGTGGTCCGGCGCCGCGCCGCGGCCGGCGGCGCAGGCCAAGCGCAAGCTCAAGATCGGATTCATTTCGGGATTTTTCAAGAACCACTCGATCGGCAAGCTCACCAGCGGCCTCATCACGCACCTGTCGCGCGAGAAATTCGAGGTCACCACCTTGTTTGCGCCGCCGTTCAAGGACGACGGCACTTCGCGCTTCATCGTGGCGCACACCGATGAGCACCATATCCTGCCCGCCGACCTGCACGCGGCACGTGTCTTCATCGCCGGGCTCGGCCTTGACGTATTGTTCTATACCGACATCGGGATGGACCTGTTTACGTATTTCCTCGCGTTCTCGAGGCTGGCGCCGGCGCAATGCGTGACCTGGGGCCACCCCGTGACAACGGGCATTCCCAATATCGACTATTACATCTCGCACGAGGATTGCGAGACCCCGGGCTCCGCCGCGCATTACAGCGAACAGCTCGTGTGCCTGCGGGCGCCGGCCAACTTCACCTACTTCTGGCGGCCGGTGCTGCCGGAGACGCTGAAAACGCGAGCCGATTATGGCCTGGCGGACCACCAGCATCTGTATGTGTGCCCGCAGTCGCTATTCAAGTTCCATCCGGATTTCGACCCGGTGCTGGCGGAAATCCTGGGCCGCGATCCGGCCGCAGTGCTGGTGCTGATCGACGGCACCACGCTCGCCTGGAACGAGGTCCTGCTGAAACGATTCAGCGAGACCCTGTCGGCGGACTCGCTCAAGCGCGTGGTGTTCCTGCCGCGGCAATACGGCAACGACTTCATCAACCTCATTGCGCTGTGCGACGTCATGCTCGACGCGTTCCCGTTTGCCGGCGGCACCAGCAGCTTCGAGGGTTTCGCCACCGGCATTCCCATCGTCACCATGCCGACCGCCTTCCTGCGCGGGCGTTGCACCTATGCCTGTTACCGAAGGTTGGGGATCATGGACTGCGTCGCCTCCAGCCCGCAGGAATACGCGGAAATTGCGCTGAAGCTGGGGACCGACTCCGCGTACCGCACGCAAATCAGCGGCAGGATACTCGCCAACAACCACCTGCTCTACGACGACCTGGCAGCAGTGCGTGAGTTCGAGCGCTGCTTCGAGGAAATGTGCGCGAAACGCTGAATCAGGTGCCGGTGCGGGTGAGCGGCAGGCTGCGCTGCCGGTGGTTGTCGATGGCGTTGGCCAGCATGGCGCGGAACGCGGCAAATATTTTTCGCATTTGCGGCTGCTTGTAGGGAAACAGTTCGACCGGGTCCATGGCGTGGATCACCGCGCCGCTATCGATCTCGAACACCAGCAGATGCCCCGCCGGCGTCTCCGCGCAGTCGATCAGCAGGTAGTCAAGACCGATGCGGCGGTTGATGGCGTCGAGCGCAGCCTTATGCCGCAGCCCGAAGCCATGGTCGAATTCCCGCATGAAACGCGCTTCCTCGGCGCGGTTGCCGGCGTTGCCGTTCATGTCCGCGTTGAGATAATGAATCATCCAATGCTGCGAGACGCCCATGTGGACGGCGTAAGCCACGCCATCGATGAGCGCCACGCGGTACTTGCGGAACGCGCCGTCGGCGCTGCGATAGTCGATGAACGGCGCGATATGGAATTCAGCTCCCTGGGTTTCCGCGAGGTACGCGGCGAGCGCGGCCGGCGCCTCGATTTTCGCCAGGCCGTGTCCTGCGTGGGAGTCGAGCGGGCGCACGATGATGGGGAAATCGCCACCGGGCAACAGCGCGCCCGGCGTTTGCCGGCCATCCGCGACAGGTTCGAGCGCGGCGCGGCTGACGCGCAGCGACACCGGCATCGCGACGCCGGGCGCGCCCTGCAACAGCTGGCTGGAGGCGTCGCGCGCAGTGCGCGCGACGAATTGGGGACGGTTCAGCACCGGGCGGGAAAGCGTTTGCAGCATGGCCGGCAGATCCTGCAGCAAATCGCGATTGCGCTCGGATTCGCCCGCGGCGACGAATACCAAATCGTGCTCCGGCAGGTCAGCGGGCAGCGGCCGCCCGGGCAGCAGGTATTGCATGTGCAGCGTGACGTCCGAGTTTTCGATCAGGAATTCGAGCGGCGCGTTGGTCATCAAGTCGCCCGGCCCCATCAGCGCGAGCAGGCGGATTGCGGGTGCGCGCGCGGGCAGGGTGTAGAGGGTTCGCACCGCGAGCGCCTGCGCCTGCACTGCGCGCGCCACCCCGGGCTTGAAACCCAGGTGGAGCAGGGTCGACAAATCCATTAGCGCGTTGGCGTCGCCGGCATCGGCGGACGCGCGCGCGATCAGTTCCTGCGACAACGGCGTCACGTCGGCGCCGCTAAACACCATCCGCATCAGGACCGCGAGCCCCATCAGCGGCGGCGACGCGTCAGCGGCGACGCGCTTTCCGGTGAAGGCGCGGCCGTGCGCCAGCACGGCGTCGAGCAGGGTGTCGACTTCCGCCAGCGTGGTGCGATGATTGAACAATGCGGCGCGAATCGCCAGGCGGCCGCCGATGCGCACGGTGGAAGGCACCGCGACGCCGGATTCCTGCAAAGCGACGACGATGTCGCGGTTGACCTGGTCGGACGCTTCGCAGCAATAGCGGAAGCACACGATGTTGAGCCCAACCGGGGCCATCAACTCGAGTTCCCTGGTGGCTTCGATACGCGCCTGCATGGCGCGCGCCAAGGCGCAGGTATTTGAAATCATGCGGCCCAGTTGCTCGCTGCCGTAGACCTTGAGCGTAAACCAGGTCTTGAGGGCCCGGAAGCCGCGCGACAGGTCGGGACCGAAATCGCAGGGCCAGGGCGAACCGGCGGCGAGGCCCCGCTCGTCGCGCCCCAGGTAGGCGGCAGTGGAGGCAAAGGTGCTTTGATGCAGGGCGCCGTCGCGTACCAGCACGAAGCCCGCGTCGTAGGGTACCTGGGCCCATTTGTGAAAGTCGAAGGCGATCGAATCGGCGCGCGCGATGCCGTCAAGACGCGGCGCGAGATCGGGCGCCAGCATGGCGAGCGCACCAAAGGCACCGTCAACGTGGAACCAGAGCTGGTGACGCGCCGCGATATCGGCGAGCGCATCCAGCTTGTCGATCGCGCCGGTGTTGACCGAGCCGGCGGTGCCGGCAATCAGGAAAGGCGAGAGGCCGCTTGCGCGATCGGCCGCGATCGCTTGTTCCAGCGCGGCCAGGTCCATGCGGAATTCGGCGTCCACCGGCAGCATGCGCAGCGCGGCGCTGCCGAGGCCGGCGATATCCATCGCCTGCGCGATGCAATGGTGGGCTTCGGAAGACGTATAGGCGACGAGCCGCTTGCCGCTAGCGGCCACCCCCGCGCTGCGTACTTCCACGCCCAGGGCCGCGCGCCTTGCTACCAGCAGGCTGATCAGGTTCGCCATCGAACTGCCGGTCACGAACAGGCCGCTGGCGCCTTCCGGAAAGCCAAACAGCTCGCGCACCCAGGCCAGCACCTGGCGTTCGACTTCGAGCGGGATCTGGTCGCGTCCGCCCACGTTCGCGTTGAGTCCGGCGGCGAGCATTTCCGCCAGAATGCCGACCGGCGTGCCGCCCCCGTGCACCCAGCCCATGAAACCCGGGTGCGCGTTGCCGACCGCATAGGGCAGGATATGCTGCCGGAAAGAACGATACGCGTCTGCGAGCGGGCTTGCCGCCGCCGGCAGCGCTTCGCGAAACTGGCCGCGGATCTCCTCCGGGATGGGCTGCCATACCGGGCGCTCGCGGATATGCTCGAGGTAGCCCAGCATGTCGTCCAGCATGCGATGGCCGAGTTCCCGCAGTTCCCGCCAATCTTGCGGGTCCAGGCTGGATGGCGCGTGTTCGGACATGGGCGGCAGGAATAGAGGCGCGACCGACTGTCGCACGGGTTCCAGTATGGCGCGGGAGGTTGTCCGCGGTCGCCCGAATAGCTCGCGATTTCCCCCGGTATTCAGGCGCTGCGCCGGCCGCGTGTCCCGTTCAGCCGCCGGCAGCACGCCGTTCGCGCGTCTGGGTTATATTTGAAACGGGCTCGAAGCAGAACCGCAAGCGCGGGCGTTACGCGCCCGCATTCTCACCGCATTGTTAACTTGTGGCAGTGATCCGGTGCACGGACTGCGCCGCCTGCCCGCGGGCTTTTCGTCGCATCCTGCGCGGCCTTATCGTCGCATCCGGCGCGGATGAGGAGAACCATGAGCAATTGGTCGGAAACGTGGAATGCCTGGTCGGCGCAACTGCAGGCTTTTCCGGCGGCGTGGGCGCTGCTGCAGATCATGTTCATTAACGTGGTGTTGAGCGGCGACAATGCGGTGGTGATCGCCATGGCCTGCCGCAAGCTTTCCGCCGCGCACCAGAGGCAGGCTTTTATCTGGGGCAGCGGCGGCGTGGTGGTACTGATGGTGGTGTTGACCGCGTTCGTGGCCTACCTGCTGCAACTGCCCTACCTGCAGGTCGCCGGCAGCCTGCTGTTGCTGTGGATCGGCGTCAAGCTGCTGCTGGCGGAGGACGAAGGCGAAGCCGGCGGGGTCGACCAAAAGGAATCGCTGGCGGCGGCGATCAAGACCATCATCATCGCCGACATCGTGATGAGCCTCGACAACGTGCTGGCGATGGCGGCGTTGGCGAAGGAGCATATGTGGATGCTGGTGGTCGGGCTGCTGGTAACCATCCCGATTATTCTGTTCGGCAGCGCACTGCTGGTGAGGCTGATGGCGCGCTATCCTGTGATTATCGTTGTCGGCGGCGCACTGATCGGCAAAGTGGCGGGCGACATGATCGTGGGCGACCCCGCGGTCACGGGCTGGATCGGGACCGCGGTTCCGGCTGCGCGCTGGATGTCGCCCATATTTTTCGCGGTCTTCGTGGTGGCGACAGGCAAGATTCTGCGGCGGGTGCTGAGCAAGAGGAGTCGCGAGGCCGATTTGCCTTGAACGGCGCCGGCTTTGCAGTACGGGGCAATCAATAATGGAAACCGAATCTGCAACGACCCAGGCGCCGGCGGCGCCTGCGGATCACGCCCACGGTCTCGATCCGATGAGTCAGAACATCGAGACCATTCTCGCCTTCTACAAGCGCGAGGATGAGAAAATCGGGCGCGCACAGCGGCTGCTGGAGCAGGTCAGCGCCTTCATGGGCAGCCCGCTTTCGGTGGCTTGCATCCTGCTGTTCGTCGTGTCGTGGATCGCGGTTGACCTGCTAGGACCCCGTATCGGCTGGGTCGAATTCGATCCGCCGCCTTTTTTCTGGCTGCAGGGGGTGGTGGGACTGGGGGCATTGCTGACCGCGACCGTGGTCCTGATCAAGCAGGAGCGGCTGTCGCGGTTCGAGGAACAGCGCGCGCACCTGCACCTGCAGGTGACCCTGCTTACCGAGCGCAAGGCCAGCAAGATCATCGATCTCATCGAGGAATTGCGGCGCGACCTGCCCATGGTGCAGGACCGGCACGACCCGGAGTCGGCGGTATTGCAGGAACCGACGCATCCTGACCGGGTGCTCGCCGCGATGGACGAACGGCGCGAAGCCGAGCGGCCGCAGGATGACGCAGAGAAGCACAAGTAGAGCGGCGCGAGCTTCGGCCCAGGCGGACCCCGAAAGGCGTTGTAATAATTGCCAGTTCGGGGCGCGAGCCTGCATATTGCGCCGAACGGGGATTTTTCGCGGCAGCGAGTTCCGCCACGGTTCGCACCAAAGTAGTGACCCGATGAGCAGAGGCGGTGCAGAAAATCGGCCGCTGCAATGTGTGGACGCTTACCATTTCTCATGCATGGAGCGGCGGCGGCGCGTGTTTCCAGCCGATTCTTCGCGAGGCGCCGGAGTACGCCAGACGAGGCCGAAGGGTCGGTGACGTTCGACACTTGGATTTCTGACGTCCGGAGTGATAAAATTTAATATTTGTCGCCTTGTAATGCGCTGGCGACGGACACGCGTTTCGGTAGCCGGGCGCGATTGTTGCTTGCATTTACGTCGCCGCTGCGGAATATGGTTGCGCGATTGTGGCTCCGGAGCGCGACAGTGCGCCGGGGCGAAAACAAGATTCGTTACCGCGGCCGGCGGGCGGGTGTTACAGACTTGGCTGCAGCGTAACGGTCGCCAGGTTCGTGAGAATTTTTGGGGGAGTTTGCGTTGAACTTCGCACAGCAGCAAAGAGATCCCAGTAGACACCTGATAGGCTTCGGGATAGTCGTGCTCATGCACGTAATCCTGATATATGCATTGGTTACTGGGCTTGCGCGCAACATCGTTGAAGTGATCAAGCAGCCGCTCGAGACCAAGATCATCGAGGAAATCAAGGAAAAACCGCCGGAGGACCTGCCGCCGCCGCCCAAACTCAACACGCCGCCGCCGCCGTTTATTCCGCCGCCCGAGGTCAATATCCAGGCGCCGGCGCAGGCAGCGCCGACCATCACCACGGTGACTACGGTGAAGCCGCCGGTCTA
>Ga0181537_10001002_pt1 | contig 26417 bp, 19 predicted proteins | sample PEATcosm2014_Bin_39_FD_119765 | JGI IMG/M metagenome (GOLD analysis project Ga0181537, IMG submission 119765) | Peatland microbial communities from MTU Mesocosm Facility, Houghton, MI, USA - PEATcosm2014_Bin23_10_metaG | ecosystem: Environmental > Terrestrial > Soil > Wetlands > Peat | place...
TGGACGAGGCGATGAGCGGCATCGAACTGGTGTTCCACGCCGCGGCCTTGAAGCAGGTGCCCACCTGCGAGTATTTCCCCGAAGAAGCGATGCGCACCAACGTGGAGGGCGCGGCGAACGTGGTCGACGCGGCGCTCAAGCACGGGGTGCAGGCTTTCGTCTCCATCAGCACCGACAAGGCGGTGAAGCCGGTGAACGTGATGGGCATGACCAAGGCGCTGCAGGAACGCATCGTGCTGAAGGGCAACCTGTCACGGCAGAATCGCGGCACCCGTTTCGCCTGCGTGCGCTACGGCAACGTTTTGCGCTCGCGCGGCTCGGTGGTGCCGTTTTTCCGCCGCCAGCTCGCGCTGGGCCAGAAGCTCAGCGTCACCGACGAGCGCATGACGCGCTTCCTGCTCACGCTCAACGACGCCATCGACCTGGTGCTGTACGCCGCCGAGAACACCCAGGGCGGGGAAATATTCGTGCGCAAGGCGCCGGCGGCGCGGGTGGTCGACCTGGCGGCAATTTTGAGCGCGGAGGCCGGCAAGCCACTCGCCTACGACGTGATCGGCATGCTGCCGGGAGAAAAAATCAACGAGATCATGGTGTCGGAGGAAGAGCTGATCCGGGTCGAGGACCTCGGGGGCTACTTCAAGATCCACCCGTGGTGGAGCAAGTCCACGCCGCGCCAGCTCGACCGCGAATACAATTCCGGCGACAGCCTCGCCGACGCCGACCAGATTCGCGAGCTGATTGCGCGCGCCGATGGGGAGTTCGTCAACGTCGAAATGGCGGGCGGCGAATTCTCGAAGTTTTAGCAACGCGCATTGCGCTGAACCGCGACCTCGTGCCCTCGCCCGCCGCCACCCGCTCCATTCCGCTGTTCAAGGTGTTCCTCGCGCCGGAAGCGGAACTGATGCCGCGCCTGCGCGACGTGCTCTACAGCGGGCAGATTTCCGAGGGCCCGCCGGTGGTGGAATTCGAGCGCGCATTCGGCGCCTTCGTCGCGGCGCCCGCGGCCGAGCGCGTGCTGTCGTTTTATTCGGGCACCGCGGCCCTGCACACTGCGCTGCTGCTCGCCGGCGTCAAGCCCGGGGATGAAGTCATCAGCACCGCGATGACCGCGGAGCCGACCAACCTCGCCATCCTGCACGCAGGGGGCAAGGTGGTGTGGGCGGACGTCGACCCGGGAAACGGCACGCTCGCGCCGGAAGACGTGCAACGAAAAATCACGCCGCGCACCCGCGCCATCCTCGCCGTCGATTACAGCGGCATCCCCTGCGCGCTGGCGCGGCTGACAAAAATCGCGGCAGACGCCGGAGTCGCGCTGATCGAGGACGCGGCGCACGCGCTGGGCGCACGCTACGGCGGACGCGTGCTCGGCACCCACGCCGACTTCGTGATGTTTTCGCTGCAGGCGATCAAGCACCTGACCACGGTGGACGGCGGCATGCTGGTCTGCCGCGACGGCGCCGCGGCGGCGCGCGGGCGCCTGCTGCGCTGGTTCGGCATGGACCGCCAGGCGCCGCGCACCGAACTCGACCTGAAGGAAGCCGGCTACAAATACCACATGAACAACGTCACCGCGACCATGGGCCTGGTGCAGTTGCCGCACATGCCGCGGGTGATCGGCCGGCACATCGAGAACGGCCGTTACCTCGACGCCGCGCTGCGCGGTATTCCCGGTCTCGAGCTATGCACCTGGGATGCCGCGGCCGAGCCTTCGTACTGGATGTATACCGTGATGGTGGAACGCCGCGACGATTTCGCGCGCCGGCTCGCCGAGCGCGGCATCGCGACTTCGCTCGCGCACAAGCGCAACGACCTGCATTCGGTGTTTGCCGCGAGCCGCACCGAGCTGCCGGCGCTGGACCGCTTCTTCGCGCGCATGATCCACCTGCCCTGCGGCTGGTGGGTGTCGAATGAAGACCGCGAGTACATCGCCGCGACCATCCGCGAAGGCTGGTGAGGGCGCCATGCGCGGCCTGATCCCGGTTTCAAATACGCAAGCGCCATCGTGCTGACGCGCATCCTGCGCTCGATGTTTGGCGGCGTGGGCGGTGCAGCCCAAACCGGGGACAGCCGCTTCCCGATCGAGGACGTGGGCAGGCGCATCCGCCTGTTCGAGCGCGCCCCGGTCGATACGCACCTTGGCATCCTGTATCGCGACTGCCGCATCGGCGCGCTGGATTTCCTTCCGCTGTACCGCAGTTGCGTGGAGCGTTCGGATACCCACGTGTCGCCGTGGAAATCCTTCATTCGCGTCGGCAGCGCGCTCAACCTCGCGCATTATTTCCTGCACGCGCTGACGATTCCGGGCAAACGCATCGAATGCGGCGTGTTCCAGGGGTTCAGCGCGCTGCTCCTGTGCGAAGCCGCGCGCGCGGCCGCCGCGCAGACTGGCGGCGGCTACGATGGCGCCGAGTTGCATCTGGTCGACAGCTTCGCCGGCTTCCCGGAACCGCGGCAGGAGGATTTCATCCCGATACGCGAACGCGCGGGCGCGGACGAAACCTCCGGCCCGGCGTTCGGCGCGGGCGCCGCGGAATCCTCCGAGGCGCATGTGCGCGCCCTGCTGTCCGGATTTCCCCAGGCGACGATCCATCGCGGCTGGATTCCGCGGGTGTATGCGACGCTGCCGGAGGCGCGCTGGTCGTTCGTCCACATCGACGTTGATTTTTACGAGGGCACGCTCACCAGCCTCGAATACTTCCATCCGCGCATGAGCGCCGGCGGCGTGATCGTTTGCGACGATTACGGCTCGACCCTGTTTCCCGGCGCGAAACGGGCCTGGGACGAATTCTTCAAAGCCGAGGGCCTGCCCTTTATCGTGCTCGAAACCGGGCAATCCGTGTTTTTGAAAGTGTGACGCCGTGAACCGCATCGCAACGCCGCTGTTCAGGGTCCACATGCCGGATGAGGTGATGCTGGAGCTGGCGAAAACGCTGCAGAGCGGTCATATCGCGGCCGGCGGCGAAACCGCCAAGTTCGAAGCGGCGGTGGCCGCGTTCACCGGCAATGCACAGGTCGTCGCCGTGCGTGACATTTCGGCCGCGATCACGCTGGCCCTGTATGCCGCCGGGGTTAAACCGGGCGACGAGGTGGTGGTGTCGCCAATGGGCTGTCTCGCGACCATCATGCCCATCGCCAACCTGTTCGCGAAGCCCGTGTGGTGCGACATCGACCCCGCGACCGGCATGCCCACCGCGTCGATGCTGGGCGAGCGCATCACGCCGCGTACGCGCGCGCTGCTGCCCTATCACCTGTACGGCGACGTGGGCGACATCGAGGGCTGCGTCGCGCTCGCACGGCGCCATGGCCTGCCGCTGATCGAAGACGCGTCGGAAGCGCTCGGCGCCGAAGCCGGCGGCATGCGTCTGGGCCGGCACGGCGCGGACTTTACCGCCTACTCGTTCGGGCCGATCCGCCATATCACCAGCGGCGAAGGCGCGGCGCTGTGTGTCGCTGACCAGGCCGCCACCGCGCGCGTGATGCGGCTGCGCCGCTACGGCATCGACACCCGAAGCTTCCGGCTTGCCAACGGCGACCTCAACCCGGCGAGCGACATTCCGGAGGCGGGCTTTCACTACGGCCTCGACAATATCGCGGCCAGCATCGGCCTCGCCCAGTGGCACTGGGCTGAGCGCAACGTACGCGCACATCGCGACAACGGCCAGTTCTACGATGGCGCGTTGCAGGCAGTGCCCGGCCTGCGGCTGCTGGCGCGCCGTGGCGACGCCATTTCCGCGTACTGGGCCTACGCGCTTCGCGCCGAACGACGCGACGACCTGATCCGCAAGCTGCATGAGAACGGCATCGGCGCGCAGCGCCTGCACCTGAGGCTCGACCGCTATAGCTGCTTCAAGGCTTCAGCCGCGGGTAAATTGCCGGGCGTGGACCTGTTCGACGCTGAAAACCTCGCGATTCCCTGCGGCTGGTGGGTAACGCGCACCGAGCGCGAGCGCATTGCCGGGCTCATCCGGAGCGGCTGGTAGCTTGCAGGCGCCGGTTTCCAGCTGCACGCCAGCCGAACTGCCGGGACTGCTCGATGCGCTCGACATGGAGTTTGTGTTCGGCCGTGGCCGCAAGTTATCGCTCGCTGAGCGGTTTCCCGAGGTCTTTGCGCCGGCCCATGTGGAACACTTGTTGGTCGCGCGCGAGCAGGGCCGCATCGTCGCCTCGATTGCGGTAAGAAATTTTCGCTGGCTCGATGGCGGCGACGAGCATGCCGGCGCAATGATCGGCATGGTGTGGACCGATCCCGCAAGCCGCGGCAGGGGGCTGGCTTCATTGCTGCTTGGCCACCTGCAGCAAGCCTTGGCTGAGCGCGCGGATTTCGCCGTGCTGTGGACGGCGCAGCCCCAGTTCTACGCGCGCCTGGGCTGGATCGCTGCCGATTGCGCGAGCTTCGGCACCATCGAAGGCACGGCGGCAGCGCCGCACGCGACGGCCAGCAGAGTGGAGTTCACAGCCTTGGAATCGATCTGGCGGCAGCAGCCGCAGCGCGTCGCGCGCCCTGCAACCTGGCAGCCGCCGTTGCCGTTGCCGGCGGAGGCGCTTGAATTCTTTCGCGCGGGCGACGCCTACGCCATTGCGGGCAGGGAACGCGCGAAGGGCAGGCAAGGTACGAAACGATCTGGAGACAAACTTTATTGCTACGAAATCCTGGGCAGCGCCGCGGCGATTCCAGCGCTGCTCGCCAACATGCGGGCGCGCTGCGGCACGCTGCATTTCAATGAGCGCACGGATTCGGCCGCCTACCGGGCGCTCGCCGGGCTCGGCGTGGCATGGGAAGTAAAGCCGCTCGCGATGTGGCTGCCGTTGCGAGCCGAGGTTGCGAGTGCCGCGCTCGGCTGGTACGTGCCCTGGCTTGACCGTATCTAGCCTGCCGTCTCAGCCGCCTGACGCGCACCAGGCGCGCCACGCCTCGCGGTAGAGCGCCTCCAGGTCGCGGGTAAATCCGGCGGCATCCATCAGCGCCGAGTGGCGCAGCGCGTCGCGCATGCCCTGGCGCAGGCTCGCGCGTCCGTCCGCATCGCGCGCCAGCGCGGCGGCGGTTTGCAGGAATTCTGCCGGCGAGTCCGTTATCCATTGCGGGAAGCCCGCAGCCGTGAGCAGGCTGCAACCCGCGCGCGAACCGAAGGTCGAGCCCTTCAGCGTCACCACCGGTACCCCCATCCACAGCGATTCGCAGGTGGTGGTGCCGCCGTTCATCGGGTAGGAATCGAGCGCGACGTCGATTCGATGGTGCAGCTTCCAGAACTCGGCGTTATCTAGCCAGGGCGCACACTCTATGCGCTCGGCCGCGATCCCCTCGCGCGTGAAGGTTTCGCGCAGCCGTTGCTGCGCCGAGCCGGGAGGCACGGCGGCGAGCAGCAGCCGGCTCGCGGGGACCTCGCGCAGGAGCCGCGCCCATAGCGCCAGGATCTCGCCGCTTAACTTGCTGCAGCCGTTCATCGAGCCGAATACCACGGCGTCCCCGGCTTCGCGCGGCTGTACCTCGGGCATGTCGTCGAACGGCCGGTAGCACCACATGCTGTGCGGCAACCGCAGGAGGCGCTCGGCATAACAGTCTTCCGAGGTGCCCGGTGGATCGGCTGCGAAATCCGTGAGCCGGTAATCCATTGCGGACAGGCCGGTGCTGTTGGGGTAGCCGAGGTAAGTGATCTGCAGCGGTGCCGGTTTGCGCGCGAACACCAGCAGCCGGTTGCCTTCGGTGTGGCCGCCGAGGTCGACAAGCAGGTCGATGCGATCTTCACGAATCAGCTCGGCGACCGCCGCATCTTCCATGGCGGCGATCGGGCGCCAGCCGTCGGCGAGGCCGCGCAGGCGCCGCTTGGTACCGTCGTCGGTCTCGCTGTTGTCGTAGCACAGGATTTCGAAGCCGGCGCGGTCGTGATGCTCCAGTATCGGCTCGACGAAACAGGCGATGGCGTGATAACGCAAGTCCGCCGACACGTAGCCGATGCGCAGGCGCCGCCCGGGTTCGCGCGAATTGGCCGCGGGCTTCAAGTCCTTTTGCAGCGGATCGGCGTAGCGCGCGGCCCAGGCCCGATGCTCGCCCAGGACTTCCTGCGGCGTGCGCTGCCGGCCGCCCGCCTGGCCCATGCCGATGAGGCACAACAGGCTGCTGTACCCGCGGGAGAAGTCCGGCGCCAGGCGCAGAGCCTCGCGGTAAGCCTCCTCGGCAGTTACGGCCCTGCCCAAACCATGTTCCGTGAGTGCCAAGTTGTACCAGGCGGCAACCAGGCCCGGTTTCAATTCACAGGCTTTGCGATAGGCTGCCACCGCCTCGTCCGGCCGGCCCATCGCGCGCAGCACGTTGCCGTGCATGGCATTGAGTTCCGCCGATTCCGGAAACTCCTCGAGCCCTTCCTCATAATTTTCGAGGGCGTCGCCGAGCCTGCCTTCGCGTTCCGCCTGCTGGCCCGCGTTGATGCGTTGCACGGCGTCGGCGACGCCGGCGAGCGCGCCGGGAATGCGCGGAGCGCCGCGCCAGCGCGCCCGCCATTGGGCAAGCAAGCGCGCGAGCATCAGGCGCCGCCGCCCACGGCGCCGGGGCTTTGCCACAATACCAGGTGGCCCGGAACCGGCAGCCCTGTCTGCTTGCGGATCGGCGCGGACTGCGCGGCGAGCACTCTGAACCCGCAGTCGCGGGCCAGCCTTTCGAGATAGTTTGCGGCGTGGGCGTAACGTCCGGTAAGCGCCAGCACGTAGTCAGCCTGCGCACCCTCGAGAGCTTCGACGCTGAACCCGAACATGCCCCCGGGGCGCAGCAGGCGTTTAGCTTCGGCCACGATGCCTTCAAGCTTGCCGATGTAGATGAATACGTCGGCCGCCAGGATCAGGTCGTAGCTCGCGGCCGCTTCGCCCAGCATCATGCCCTGCAGGTCGGATTCTTCGAGGCGGGTGTAGAGGTTTTTTCTGCGCGCCTGTTCCAGCATGTTGCGCGAAAGATCGACACCGACCAGTTGCCTTGCCCTGCCGGAGAATTCCGCGCCGGCGAGGCCGGTTCCGCAACCCAGATCGAGCACGTCCAGCAGCGCGCCTTCCGCGAGGTGCTGTTCGATGAGCGCGGCAATCTCTCGCGGCGCGGAGTATTCGAGCTCTCCCACCAGATGCGCGTCGAAGCGTTCGGCATAACCGTCGAATACTTTCGCCACGTACTGGTCGGCAGCGCGCTCCGGCCTGCCACCGGTCATGGTGGCAACCATGTGCAGCGCGTTGCCGTTATCCGGCTGCGTGCGCAGCACTTCCCGATAGCACGCGAGCGAGTCCGCCAGCCGTCCGCGTCCGAAATACACGCCGCCGAGATTTTCGTGCACTTCGGCACGGCTAGGACCGAGCGCAATCGCGTGTTCGAAGCAGCCGATAGCCTCGTCCACTTCATCTGCCGCGCACAAGGCGACGCCCAGGTTGTTGTGCGCGGGGGCAAACGCCGGCTCCAATTCGACCGCCTCGCGATAAGCCACAATCGCCTCCGTATTGCGCCCCAGGCGGCGCAGGAGGTTGCCAAGCTTGGTATGCAACAGTGCCGGAGCCGCGAACCGGGAAGCGGCTTCCTGGTAGCACCGCAGCGCGTCCTCCAGCCGATCTTCCTGTTCCGCCTGGATTCCGGCCTGCAGCAGGCTCGCGGCATCCGGCGCCGCCACGGGCGCCTTGCGCCGCTTCAACAGCTCTTTTAGCACCCGGGCAAACATCAGGGCGCCTCCAGCGGCAACGCAGGAGACGGCGCTGCGACACCGGCGATATTGCCTCCGCACCAGGCGATCCAGGCGTCGCGATAAAGCCGCTCGAGGTTGCGGACAAAGCGCGGCGCGTCGCACAGCGGCGACGCGCGCATGCGCTCGCGCAATCCGGCACGCAGGGCCTGCAGCCGCGGCAGGTCGGCCGCAAGGCCGGCCGCGATATCGATGTAACCATCAAGATCGGCAGCGACGAGCTCGGGCAGGCCGAGGTTGGTGAGGAGACTCACCCCGGCGCGCGCGACGAATACGGAGCCGGCGAGGGTCACGGTCGGCACGCCCATCCACAAGGTATCGCAGGTGGTGGTGCCGCCGTTGACGGGGAAGGGATCGAGCGCGATGTCGACGCGGTTGCGCAGCTCGAAGTAGGCATCCGCCATCATCCTCGGAACCAGCTGCAGCCGGTCGGCGCCGATGCCGCGCGCGGCAAACGTATCGCGCGCACGGGCCTGTGCGGCGCCCTCGGCGACCGTCGCCATCAGCAGCCGTGAGCCGGGCACCAACGCGAGCAGGCGCGCCCAGGCGTCGATCACGCCGTCGGTCACTTTCATGAAGCTGTTGAAGGAGCCGAAAGTAATGAAGCCGTTCGCCACGGCAGGCAGCGGCCCGACATCGGGCGCGTAATCCGGCGCGCGGTAGCACCACATGCAATGCGGCAGCCGCAGCAGGCGCTCCACGTAATAGGCTTCGGTCAGTCCCGGCGGATCGGCGTAGGCATCCGTGATGCGGTAGTCGATCGCTCTCACCCCCGTGGTGTTGGGATAACCGAGATAGGTAAATTGCACGGGCGCGGGCTTGCGCGCGAAAACGAGCAGGCGGTTATCCGAGCTGTGACCCGCAAGGTCGACCAGGAGATCGATGCCGTCATCGACGATAAGCTGCGCGAGTTCCTGGTCGGCGAGCTCGGCGACGTCGCGCCATTGATGCGCGAGCGACTTGAAGCGCGCGGTCATCGAATCCGCCTGCGCAAAGTTGTTGTAGCACACCACTTCGAACGCAGCCGCATCGCAGTGCTCGAGCATGGGTTCGATGAAGTAGCCCATGGCGTGCTTGCGAAAATCCGGCGACACGTAGCCCAGGCGCAGCCGGCGGTTTGCCCCCGACGCATTGGCGTGCCGCAACGATGCGGGCAACAGGGGTTCGGCAAAACGCCGGCCCCACTCCAGGTATTCCTGGAATTGCTCGCGCGGCTTCGCGGCCAGAGCCTCGACGTCGCAGTTGAGCTTGTTGCTGGCCGCCACCGGATCGTCCGGGCTCAAGGCGATGGCGGCGCTGAAGGCCGCGCGCGCGGCCGCGTGCTCGCCGCGATGCAGCAGGATATTGGCCCGGTTGTTGTGCGCGACCCACATCGCCGGATCGTGCTTCAGCGCGGCTTCATAATTGCGATACGCGCCGTCGAGGTCGTAGTTGCGCATCAGCATGTTGCCAAGGTTGATGTAGGGATGCGGCAATTCAGGCTTGCACACGATGGCTCGGCGATAACATTCCGCGGCCTCTTCATTGCGCGCGTTCATCTCGTGGATGCGGCCGAGGTTGTTATACGCTTCCGCCAGGCCCGGGTCGATGCCGAGCGCGCGCCGGTAGCGCTCGGCGGCTTCCGCGTTCCGGTTGGCTTCTCCCAGCGCAACGCCTTCGCGGTACAACGCGAGGGCTTCGCCGGCACTGCCGGCGCGGCCGGCCAGGCGCCGCCACCAGTCCTTGAGCAGGCGCCCTAGCATGGCCGCGTCGACACCGGCGCCAGCCCGATCGTCCTGCATCTCATGATGCGGGCTCCCGCTGCGCGCACCAGTCGCGCCACGCGTTTCGATACAGCGTTTCAAGGTTGTGCACGAAGCGCGCACCGTCGAGCAGCGGGGAAGCACGCATGGTCTGTCTCAGCGTGCCGCGCAGCGACTGCAGGCGCGGCAGATCATGCGCGAGCGCGGCGGCAATCGCCACGTATTCCTCGGCGCTGCCGGCGCAAAGATCGGCCAGCCCGACATTGGACAGCAGGCTCATCCCCGCGCGCGCCGCCAGCACGCTTCCCGCCAGGCTCACGGTCGGCACCCCCATCCACAGCGAGTCGCAGGTAGTGGTGCCGCCGTTGACCGGAAACGGGTCCAGCGCGATATCGACGCGGTTGCGCAGCGCCAGGTAGTCGGGGCGCGCGATCCGCGGCAGCAGTTCGAGCCGGTTTTCCCCGATGCCGCTTGCCGCAAACGCCGCGCGCACGCGCCGCTCCGTCTCGCCGGGCGCGACCGTGATCATGACCAGCCTCGACCCGGGTACGCGTGCAAGCAAATTTGCCCATGTCCCGATGGTGCCCTCGTTTATTTTCATGATGCCGTTGAACGAGCCGAAGGTCACGTGGCCGTTCACGGCCGCGGGCAACGGCCCGATCTCCGGCGCGTCGGCGGGGGGGCGGAAGCAACACCAGCAATCGGGCAGGCGCAACAGCCTCTCGGTATAAAACGCATCCGCCACCCCGGGCGGGTCGGCATAGGCGTCGGTAATGCGGTAGCCGATCGCGCTCACGCCGGTAGTCGCGGGATAGCCGAGAAACGTGAATTGCAGCGGCGCCGGCCTGCGCGCGAACACCAGCAGGCGGTGATCCGCACTGTGGCCGGACAGATCGACCAGCAGGTCGATGCCATCGGCCGCGATCTGCTCTGCCACCTCACTATCCCCGGCATGCACGATGTCGCGCCAGCGATGCGCCAACGCCTGGAAACGCGCGGTCATGCTATCGGCCAGCCGGCAGTTGCTGTAGCAGGTGATTTCGAACGCGGCGGGATCGCAATGCTCGAGCAGAGGCTCGATGAAATAGCCCATGGCGTGGCCGCGAAAGTCCGGCGATACGTAGCCGATGCGCAGCCGGCGCCCGGGGTCGGGCGAAATCGCGCGGGCCGGCTGCGCCGGCGCCAGCGGCTCGGCAAAGCGCCGGTTCCACTCGCGGTACTCCGGCAGGACTGCGCCCGGAGACGCCGCGTATTTCTCGATCTCCCCATTCAGCTTGTTGCTGGCAACGACCGCGCTGTCGGGACGCAGGCGCAGCGCGGCGGCGAAGTCATCGTAAGCTCCCGCGCGCTCTCCACGCTGCAGCCGCGCGTGCGCGCGGTTATTCAGCGCCTCCCAGAAACCGGGATCGAGCGCCAGCGCCACGTCGTAGTTGCTGCAGGCGCCATCGAGGTCGTTGGCGAGCAACAGGATGTTGCCGAGGTTGAGATAGGACTGCGGCGGCGTGGGTACGCAGGCCACCGCCTGGCGAAAGGACTCGGCGGCCTCGTTAAAGCGCCCCTGGGCCGCCAGGATGCGTCCCAGGCCATTGTGCGCGTCCGCCATGCCGGGATCGAGCGACAGTGCGCGGCGGTACAGCGCGGCAGCCTCATCGATGCGGCCGGCATCGCCTGACGCTGCGCCCTCGGCGAACAGCGCGCGTGCGTCATCCGCCTTCACGGACACGCGATCGTGGCGCCAGCGGCGCGTCAGGTCGTTAAACAGGCGTCCGAACATGTTGATCGTGTCCGGCCCGTGCAGGGCGAGCCGCGGCAGGCCGCGCAGGCGTCATCATGCGGCGCGATGCGTTTCGCACCAATCGCGCCAGACGCCGCGGTACAAGGCTTCCAGGTTGCGGGTAAACAGTGCGCCGTCCATCAAGGATGATGCCCGCATCCGCGTGCGCAACGTAAGACGCAGTTCCCGCAAGCGCGGGAGGTCGCGCGCGAGGCGCAGCGCGATTTCCAGGTATTCGTCCTCGTCGTTCGCGATGCATTCGGCGAGGCCGGCCGCCGACAGCATGCTGGCGCCGACACGCGACACGAAACGATCGCCGGCCAGGGTCACCAGCGGCACTCCCATCCACAGCGTTTCGCAGGTGGTGCTGCCGCCGTTCATCGGGAACGGATCGAGCGCGATATCGACCCGGTCGCGCAGCGCCTGGTATTCGTCCGGCGGCAGCCGTGGCGCGAACTCGATGCGATCCGCCGGGATGCCGAGCCCGGCAAATATCGCCAGGTAACGCTCGCGGGTGAACCCCACGGGCATCTGCGCGAGCAGCAGTCTCGATGCCGGCACCTCGCGCATGAGCCTCGCCCACAGCGCGAGGACGCCGTCGCTCAATTTTGCCGGCTGGTTGAACGAGCCGAAGGTAACGAATCCGTTTGCTTCCGCCGGCACCGCCGGCGCCGACACAATTTCATCCGGCGGCAGATAACAGACCAGGCAGCCGGGCAGCCGCAGCAGCCGTTCGGTGTAGTGCGCGTCGGTCAGGCCCGGCGGATCGCAAACCGCATCGGTAATGCGATAGCCGATTTCCGGCACGCCGGTGGTGCCGGGATAGCCGAGATAAGTCAGCTGCACCGGCACCGGCCGGCGCGCAAACACGCCGAGCCTGCCGCCCAGGGTGTGGCCCGCCAGGTCGACGAGCAGGTCGATGCCGTCGTGGCGGACGAGCTCGACCACGCTGCCGTCGGTTGCGTCGTGAATCGTGCGCCAGTTCACGGCGTGGCCCCGCAGGCGCGCGTTCACTTCGCCCGCGCCCGTCCCGGCGTCGTAGGCGTACACCTCGAATTCCGCGCGATCGTGGTTGGCGAACACCGGCTCGATGAAGCGCGCCACCACGTGCTCGCGAAAATCCGCGGATACATAACCCACGCGCAGCCTGCGGCGCGCGTCCGGGGTATTGGCGGGAGCCGCGGCATGCTCAAGGCCGGGCAACAGGTTGGCCCGGTACCAGTTACGGTGTTCCTCCAGGATAGTCGCGGGCGCGGCGTCGCTGAAGGCAAGCGCAAACAACAGGTTCTCGTGCGCCTTGGGATACGCGGGGCGCAGGCGCAGCGCCTCGCGCGAACACGCCACCGCTTCGGCGGTCTGGCCCCGCGCGAGATAGGGCAGCGCGCAGTTCATGTGATAGTCGGCGACCCTGGGGTGCAGCGCGATGGCACCTTCGATCAATTCGATCGCATCGTCGTAATTGCGCTCCTGGTGTTCGAGCACGCCCAGCAGGTGCAAGGCATCCGCGTTCGCGCCGTCGGCTGCCAGCGCCTCGAGATAGATCCTGCGCGCAGCCGCGCGCTCGCCGGCGCGGTGGGCCTGCGCGCCGCGCTCCACCAGTTCGGCCGACGACTGTCCCGCCTGCAGCGCCGCGGCGGGTTTGCGCCGCGACGCGGCGAAGCTTCTGACGAGCTGTTTGAACATGGGCCTGGTTGCGAGTGGGCCGGCAGGAATTTTGCCGGGCGAGCGCATCATGGCAAAAAAAAGCCCCTCTTGCGAGGGGCTTCCGGGAAAATCCTTGAATCCGCCGGTGGGACGGACTCGTTTTTAATGTGTCGGCTTACAGGCGGCAGGAGGCCGGTGCGTACCGGTTCTCGGCCACGGCGCCGGTATTGCATTGCCACAGCACCTGGCCGTTGGTGAAGTTCGGCAGCATGACGATCGTGATGACGGCACCGACCGAGGTCGCGGTCTTGGCGCCGCCGACCTTGATCAGGCCCGAGTCACTAACCGAACCGCTCGAGATCTTGCCCTGCACCGTGACAGTAGCGCCCTGGCCGGCCGACGAAATCGTATTGTCGGTCTGCGCCTTTTCCGAAATACTGGTCTTGAAGCCGCTGGCTGCAAGCATCAGTTCCGATACCTTGGCGCGAATCGTGTAGTCCTGGTACGCCGGCAAAGCCACCGCGGCCAGGATACCGATGATCGCCACCACGATCATCAGTTCGATCAGCGTAAAGCCCTTCTGCAACATCTTCATTGAAATCTCCCACGTGCGTTAATAGGATGACCCTTAGATAGCCCGGCGAGCCGGGGCAAAGGACATCAAGGCAATTTCTGCGCCAACTCTGGCGAAGGCGAAAAAAAAGCCCTCCGTAGAGGGCTTTTTCTGTAACAAAAAATAATTACAGACGGCAGGAGGCCGGTGCGTAACGGTTCTCGGCTACGGCGCCGGTATTGCATTGCCACAGGACCTGGCCGTTGGTGAAGTTCGGCAGCATCACGATCGTGATAACTGCACCCACCGAGGTCGCGGTCTTGGCGCCACCGATCTTGATCAGGCCGGAGTTGCTCACCGATCCGCTGGCGATCTTGCCCTGGACGGTCACGGTAGCACCCTGGCCGGCTGACGAGATCGTATTGTCGGTCTGTGCCTTTTCCGAAATACTGGTCTTGAATCCGCTGGCTGCGAGCATCAGTTCCGATACCTTGGCGCGAATCGTGTAGTCCTGATACGCCGGCAAAGCCACCGCGGCAAGGATACCGATAATCGCGACCACGATCATGAGTTCGATCAGCGTAAAACCTTTTTGAAGCATCTTCATAACTTACCCTTTCATAGTATTTGCCACTGGCAGAACCCAATCCTTTGATCCGATGATCAAGTAGCCACCACTCTCAACGCAACTTCCATGCCCAGTGCGAAATAAATTCTAACAAATCCCGCGAAAATCAACACAAATTCCTGCTTAGAGGAATTGATCCTGAAAATAGGGCCTTTGGTTCCATACAAACGCGACAATTGTCACATTCGCCGGCGGCCAGCTTGTCGCCTCTCGCTGCGCCGGCCGGGGCCAAACTGACAATTTACGTCACATTGTGCGGTTTACGGTCGTATGTCTCGCGGCAAGCTGGATTAGCGGCAGGTCGAAGGCATGTACTGGCCTTGCGTAATCTGGCCTGGGTGACAGGACCAGGTCACCGTGCCCCCTTGATAGGTCGGCGTCAACACCACGGTAATGGCGACGCCCACTGAGTTCGTCGCATTGGAGCCCCCAACCCGGATGACCCCTGCATCGTTCACGGAACCGCTGGTGACCTTGCCCTGGATCAGCACGGTCACGCCATAGCCGGACGAGGAAATGGTGGTATCGGACTGCGCCTTCTCCGTCACCAGCACCTTGTAGCTGCTGGCCGCGAACAAGAGCTCGGACACCTTGGAACGGATGGTGTAACTCTGGTAGCTGGGAAGCGCTATCGCGGCAAGAATGCCGATGATCGCCACCACGATCATCAATTCAATCAGCGTAAAACCCCGCGCGACACCTTTCATCGCCCTTCGCATCATAGCCACCCCCTGCCCTGCGGAATCGTTGTTCATCACACGGCTTAGCGCAAACTCCGTGCCAGCAGGACCGGCGGTCCGCGAGGTCAGGCCGGATATTTCTTTCGCAACTCGCCTTGCAGCGTCTGCAACAGCGAAATCCAGTCCCCCGGCGAGTTTTGGCGCAGCAGGCGTACCGAAGGGTACCAGGGCATGTCCTCCCCAGAGTCACCATAGCGCCATTCGGGGAACGCCGGCGTGAGTACCCATACCGGACGCCCCAGGGCGCCGCCGAGGTGGATCAGCGCAGTGCATACACTCACCACCAGGTCCACTCCTTCCAGCAGGGCCGCGGTCTCGTCGTAGTCGGCGACGACCTCCGGCCAGTGATTGAGGTGCACGCCCCGACTGGCGAAAGCCTCGAGGTCAGGGCCGACCTCGCCGTACTGCAGGCTGATGAAATCGGCCGCTAGCCCCTGCAAGGCCCCCGCGAGGCCGGCTGCCGCGATACTGCGCTTCGCCTGCCTCGACGCCGCGGTACCGCCGCGCCACGACAGCGCGATCTTGGGCTGCGGCCCCAATGCTGCGAGACGCGCGCGCCAAGCAGCGGCTTTCGCGGCGTCGGCCCGCAGGTAGCCCTGATGCACGGGAAAGCTGCCTGCGGTGCGGCGAAACAGCCGCGGCAGGCTGCCGCTCGCGATTTGCAGGTCGATCGCGGGCGCCGCGCGCAGCCAGCCAGCGTCGTCGCTCGCTGCGACCACCTGGCAGCCCGCAAACGAGCGGCTGAACAGCGGCACCAGCCGCGGTGAGCATTCGATGATGCAACGGCCGGTGGTTCGTGCCGCGTCCGGGATGCAGGATGCGAACATGATTTCATCGCCCAGGCCCTGCTCACCGTAAATCAACAGCGTCCTGCCGGGAGCCGGCAACCCGTCCCACTCGGCAAATGCGAACGGCCGCGGCGTCCACAGCGCGAGCGCCTGCCTTCGCGCTTCGTACTCGTCCCAGGCGTCCCAGCGACGCAGCGCAAGGCGCCCGAGTGCGCGATTCAGATGCGCGAGCTGGGCGTCGGCAACGCCAGGATTGAGCGCGAGGATGGCATCGAAGCGGGCAATCGCCTGCACACGCCTGCCGGCGTAAAGGTCGGCCTGCCCCAGGTTGATCATGGCGTCCACGTAATGCGGCTTTGCCCGCAGCGCCGCTTCGAAGTGCGCGATCGCCTGGTCCGCCAGGTCGTGGTCGTTCGCCAGGAGATAACCCAGGTTGTTGTGGGCTTCGGCAAACTCCGGTTCGAGTTCGAGCGCGCGGCGGTAATGCGCAATCGCCGGCGCGGCGGCGCCGCGGCGCTGCGCCAGCAGGCCCAGGAGAAAATGCGTCCAGGCATCGCCCGGATTGAAGTGGCCGGCGAGTTCGAGCGCGTCGGCGGCGGCTTCCAGGTCGTCAAGCTCGATGCGCGCGCGCGCGAGCTCGCGGTGCGCGGCTGCGAACTCGGGGCTCGACCGCAGCGCCTGCTCGAAACACTGCGCGGCTTCGGCCTGCCGGCCTGCTCGCGCCGCGGTCATGCCTTCTTCGAACATTGCAAGCGATGCGGCACCGGGCGCTGCGGCGGATAGTGGCGCGGCAGCCGGGGGTGCCGCGAGGCCCAGCCATCGCCGCCAGTTCATGCGCCCGGCTCCCGTTGCCAGGACTGCAACGCCTCCGCCACGCGCGCGAGCACGGGACTCCAGCCGTTTGCGTCCTGCTGGCGAAACAGGCGCGCCTGCGGATACCAGGGCATGCGCCCGGCGTCGAGGCCGTAACGCCATTCGGCGCCGCGCGCGAGCAGGATCCACACCGGCTTGCCCAGCGCACCGGCGAGATGCGCCACCGTGTTGTCGATGGTGATCACCAGGTCGAGCGCGGCGATCATGGCGGCAAGGTCGTCGAGGTCCTCGCCGGTTCGCGGCCACGCTGCAAGCGCGAGTCCCTGCGCCTCGCGGCAACGAACGATTTCGGCTTCGGTTTCGCCATGCTGCAGGCTGACGAAGTGCGCGTCCGCCACGGACAGCGTGGCGAAATGCGCGAGTTCGAGCGAGCGCAAGGCGCCGCGGGTCAGCGTGTTGCCGCCGCGCCAGGACAGCCCGACTTTGGCGCCGGTCTTGACACCTTGGTCGAGACCGGCAAAAAGCCTGCCCCATTCCGCGGTGCGTCCCGCGTCGGCGCGCAGATAAGGCGCGCGTTGCCGCGGAAAATCCGCGGCGTGCCTTCGAAACAACCGCGGCAGGCTGCCAACCGGGATTTGCCAGCCGAGTTCGGGATAGTCGCGGATCCAGCCGGTGGCGTCGGTCTTGGCGCCGCCGTGCACGGGAACCGCAAAGGAACGCGCAAACAACGCGCCGAGCCGCCGGTTGCATTCGATGACGCAGCGCGGTTCGCGCGCGAGCAGGTCCGGGATGCAGGACGCGAACATGATTTCATCGCCCAGGCCCTGCTCGCCGAACACGAGCACGGCTTTGCCTGCAGTCGGACCCCCGTTCCATGTCGGGAGCCCGAATTCGCGCGGCGCGAAGCCGCCCGCTGCAAAGCGCCGCTCGTGTGCGTCCCAGCCGCGCGCGTAGTCGTCCCGTTTATCGTCGCCGCGCATCAGCAAGGCATAGCTGTGGTTAAGCACGGCATCGCCGAGGCCGGGCTGGGTTTCCAGCACCGCGTCGTACTCGGCGAGCGCCTCGCCGATGCGGCCGAGGTCACGCAAGGCGTGGGCGAGTGCGCTTCGCGATGCGATGGGGCCGCCCTGTTTCAAGGCGGCGCGAAACTCCGCGAGCGCGCCTTCGAGGTTGCCGCGCTCGCGCAGCACCAATCCCAATCCCAGGTGCGCTTCAGCAAATTGCGGATTGTGAGCGAGCGCCTGCCGCAGCGTCGGCTCGGCCGCCGCGTAGTCGCCCGCCTCGTGCAGGGCCAGCCCAAGGTTGCAAAGAACTTGCGGCTGCCCCGGCTGCAACGCCAGGGCGTCGCGATAAACGGCGATGGCTTCGGGCCGGCGGTCCTGCGCTTTGAGCGCGGCGGCGAATTCCATGCGCGCGGCAAGCGACGCGGCATCGTGCGCCATGGCCTGGCGGCACTTTTGCTCGGCGCCGGCTGCGTCGCCGCCGGCGCGCAAGGCGCGCGCGAGCCCCACCAAGGCGTCGACGTCGCGTGGCTGATAATGCAGGGCGAGCTCAAAGTTGTCGACCGCGTCTTCCAGTTCGCCGCTCGCGAGCGCGAGTTCAGCCAGTTCGCGATACGCCCCCGCATCGCCGGGATCGTCGTCGATGCGCCGCTCCAGCGCCTGGCGTTTTTCTTCCGGTTTATCGGCAGTCATGGTGGGCAAAGGTTCGGGACCGCGCAGGGTGAACGCAGCCGCAACGCCCATGTTAGCGCCTCCCGCGGAAACCGCGCCTTCCATCTGCGGCCAGGCCGCGGCTACTTCGCGCAGCCGCGACAGCACCGTGGTCCAATCCCCGCGCGCGGCCTGCCGCAGCAGGCGCACGCTGGGATGCCAGGGCATGTGTTCGCCTTCGGCCAGGTAACGCCAGTCCGGAACCGAAGGCGTCAACACCCAGGTGGGCTTGCCCAGCGCGCCTGCAAGATGCACGGCCGTACTGCAGACTGCGACCACCAGGTCGAGCGCGCATACCAGCGCCGCGGTCTCGTCAAAATCGCCATGCGCATCGGGCCAGTGCAAAACCGGCAGGCCGTGGGCGGACGCCGCGGCGTCGAGTTCCTGCGCGGAGGCGTCATGCTGCAGGCTCACCAGCCGTAGCGCCGGCAATTGCAGGGCTCGCGCGAGCTCGGCGGCACGCACCGAACGCGAGTCGCCGCCGGTTTGCTTCAACCCCGCGCGCCATACCACGCCGACCCGCATCGCCGCGCCGGGACACGCCGCGTCGAGCCGCTGTTTCCAGAACGCGACGCGCGCCGGATCCGCGGCAAGATAGCGATCGCTCGAAGGAAATTCGACGAGGCTGTTTCGCAGAAATCCAGGCACGCTGCCGGCGGCAATTTTGCAATCGGCGCGGGGATAGCGATCAAGCCAGGAATAATCCTCGTCGCGCCGGCCGCCGTGCACCGCGGCCCGCGGAAACGAACGCGCAAACAGTTTCGCCAGCCGCGGTTCGCAATCGACGACGACCTGCTTTGCCTGCGCGATGAGATCGGGCAGGCAGCTTGCGAACAGGATTTCGTCGCCCACGCCCTGCTCGGCGTATACCAGCAGGGTCCTTGCTGCAAGCGGGCCGCCATCCCAATCCGGCACGGGAAAAGCGCGCAGCGGCGATTCCGCGGTCGCGCAACGCGCCCGGTAGTCGGTCCAGCCCTGGCGGAAATCGCCGCGCAGCAATCGCAGGAGTCCGAGCGACAAGCGGGCTTCGTGCATTCCCGGATCGAGCTCTAGGCTGCGCTCAAGGCTCGCCCGTGCCTGATCGACGCGGCCGAGTTCCTGCAAGGCGAAGCCGCTGTGGCGCCAGGCGTCGGCGGAATCGGGCAACAGCGCCGCCGCCCGCTCGAAGTGGGATGCGGCGTCCGCCACGCGGCCCAGGCGGTGCAGCAGCAGGCCGCAGTTGTACTGCGCCGGCGCCAGATCAGGCTTGAGCTCGGCCGCGCGCTGGAAATGCCGGAGCGCTGCCGCGCCGTCTTCGCGTCCCGCCAGCAACATGCCGAGGTTGCAATGCGCTTCGGCGAACCGGGGATCGATGCCCAGCGCGGCGTCGAACGCCGCCTGCGCCGCGCCTGTGTCGCCGAGCGTCATGCACAGCAGGCCGAATTCGTTCTGCCACTTCGCGTTTTGCGGCGAGCGGTGAAGCGCGCGCCCAAACCATTCGCGTGCCCCTGCGTCGTCGCCGGATTGTTGCAGCGCGAGCCCTGCCCGCCAGTCGTCGAGCGCACGGGCGTCGCCAGGCGCCTGGCCGAACCATCTGAGGATGCGGGCGCCGAGGGCCAAGGGGTGTCCCGTCACGCGGCGTGAGGTTGGCGCCGGCCGCGCTCAGCTTTTATTCGCGACTTCCTGCATCGCGGCATGCTCGCGCCGCCAGTCGTCGGCGTATTCGCAATCGCGAAAGCCATCGAAGTACGGGCCGCCCAGCGTGAAATGCACGTTCGATACATCGCTGTCCGGCGGGTCGTAGCCCACCAGGTGGTTCCAGCGATGCGGAATTTCACCGATCGCGCCCTCCTCGGACAGCCACTTGAACTGGTGCAGCTCAAGCCCGCTCGCGGCGTTGACGTATTGCGGCGTGAGCGCGGCGCAGCGCGCGTTGTTGAACAGCATCACGCTCGACCAGTTTTTCTTTTCGTACTTGGTCTGGGCGGAATCCAGGAACTTGGTGTTTTCGCGCGGCACGTGGTTATGCTTCACCACCTGCACCGCGTAGCGCTCGTCGCGCAGCGCCCACAGCCTGGCGACGTCGTCCAGCATCAGCATGTCGCAATCCATGAACAACGCCCAACCCCGGTAGCCGCACAAGTGCGGCGTGAGAAAACGGGTGAAGGAAAAATCAGTCGATTGCAGCGGGTGGCGTTCGCGCGTATAGATCCCGGCAAGCTGACTCAGCATCAGCGGCGTGATGCTCACCGGGCTGCTCGCGCGGCGCTGGATGCTGAAGGCGAGCACGCTGAACGCCACCGCCTCGCGCGGGTCGTAGCCGATGAATACGCGCAACGGCTCCAGTTCGCTCACCGGGCGGCACGCAGGGGTGCCGGCGCCGCCGTCAAACGTCGCTCCCGATGCGCCAGATCATGCCCTTGCCGCTGCCGTCGTTGAGCAGGTTGGCCACCCACACTTCCCAGTCCACGCCGTGGTGGCGGGCGGCGGTTTCGTTGAACAACTGCTCCCACCACTCCGGCGGGCGGATGGTGCAGTGGGCATTCTCGCCGTTCGGCAGCAGCTTGTGCGCCGGGTAGCAGGCGACGTTGGCGAACACGAACATGTTGGCGTAGGCGAACAGCTCGTCGACGATCCACGGCATGTCCTCTTCCGGGCAATGCTCCAGCACGTCGGTGCAAATCACGCCGTCGAACTTGCCCATCGGCAGCGCCGAAAACGGCCCGTAAGCGGGGTCGTAGCAGGCCACCTGGTCGACGCCCCAATAAGCCACGATACTGGGATAGGTCAGCTGATTCGGATCGACGTAGGGCGCGGCGTATTGCGAAGCCTTGCCGCAGCCGTAGTCGAGCACGCCGCGCGCGCCGGTGGCTTCGACCAGCCGCTTGATCTTGGGCGCGACCGGCAGCAGGCTGATGCCGGAAAACATGTCCGCCGCGGGAATCCCGTTGCGCTCGTCGCCGTCGCGGTGCATTTCGGCATACAGGCGCGTGAGCTCGGCGAAGCGTGGACTGGGTGACTGGCGTGAATACATGCGCTGGATGGTAAGAGGCACTGGCGGCGGCAACGGCAACCGCCGCGTGAGTTGTGATTTTAACCCGATTTGCCGGGGGACTCGCCGCCTGGGGTTCCGGGCGCGCCGGCGAATCGCGCCCTGAGCCCGCGCGCCACGCGTCCAATCAACCCGTCCCAGTCGCCGTGCGCGCTTTGCCGCAGCACGCGATTGCGTGGATACCAGGGCATGGTCTCGCCGGCGATGCCGTAGCGCCATTCCGGAACCCTGGGCGCCATCACCCACACCGGCACACCGAGCGCGCCGCCCAGATGGATCACGGCCGTGCATACGCTGACGACGAGGTCGAGCGCGGCCACCAGCGCCGCGGTCTCGTCGTAATTCGCCATCGCCTCGGGAAAATGCGCAAGTTCAAGTCCGCTCGCCGCGCAAAACGACGCGATTTCCGCATCGTTCGCGTCAAACTGCAGCGACACGAAGCGGACCCCGGGCACCGCGAACAGGGGCGCCAGCCGCTCGAGAGGCAATGAGCGCAGGCTGGCCCTGGATTGCGCCGTGCCGCCGCGCCAGGACAGGCCGACTTTCGCTCCCGGGCCCAGGCCGCTGAGCCTCGCGCGCCAGCGCTCGACCATAGCCGGGTCCGCCCGCAAGTAACCGTTGTGAGAAGGAAAATCCTGGAGGCTGGTTCGCAGCCGGCGCGGCAGGCTGCCGATCCTCACCTGGAAATCCGGCTGTGGCATCGAATCGAGCCACGCCGGCGACGCCGAACGCGCGCCGCCCTGCACCGTGGCCTGCGCGAACGAGCGGCGGAACAGAGGCTCGAGTTTGGCCGCGCATTCGATCACGCAATGCCCTGCCCGTGCCATCACGTCCGGCACGCAGGACGCGAACATGATCTCATCTCCCAGGCCCTGCTCGGCGCGAATCAACAAGGTTTTGCCGGCAAGCCCGGCGCCGTCCCATTGCGGAATCGCGAGCGGCGCGGCCTCGGGCTCGGCGCGCGCTTCATAGTCCTCCCAGGCATCCGCAAAGCGGTGCTCGATCAGTTTCGCCAGGCCGCGGTTGAGGCGCGCCAGCCGGTATTGCGCATCGGCCGCCAGTGCCGCGTCGTAACTCTCGATTGCATCATTGATGCGCCCGAGATCGTGCAGGGCAATGCCGCGATTGGTCAGGAGTTCCGCGGATTCGAGACCCAGCGCGCGCGCCTCCTCGAAGTGATCGAGCGCGAGCGCCGGATCGAGGAAGCCGCTAAGCTCGACGAAACCCAGCGCGGCGCGCGCGCCGGCGTTGCCGGGGTCGCGCGCAAGCTCCGCCTGCAGGCGCTGCCGTGAGTCGGTAAAGCGCCCGAGCCTGGCGTTGACGCTGACCAGGTTGCGCAGCGCTTCGGCGAAGCCGGGCGCGCGCGCAAGCGCCTCGGCAAACGCGGCGGCGGCGGCCTCTGCATGATTGCCGGCAAGATGATTGAGGCCCAGGTTGTTCCAGGCCGCGGCCAGCGCAGGATCGAGCGCCAGCGCGGTTTCATAGGATTCGCCCGCCGCCTGCAACTCGCCTGCCAGGTGCAAGACATTGCCGAGATCGGCGTGCGCAGCGGCGAGGTTGGGATCGAGCGCCAGCACGGCTTCGAAACGCGCGCGGGCGAGTTCCAGGTCGCCGCGCTGCGCCGCCAGGCGCGCCGACAGCACCAGGGCATCGCGATGCCGGGGCTCGGCCGCGAGAATCCGCTCGCAGTTTGCCGCCGCCTCCTGCTGCCGGCCCGCGGCCTCCAGTTCGTGGGCAGCCTGCAGCAGTGCCGCGCCGTCGATGGCGGGCGCGCGCTTGCGCGCGAGCCAACTTCCGATACTCATGCCCAAAAGCTCCTGGGTGCTGCCGCGCGGCCGGCTGGCTTATGGCGGCGCCTCATATTAAGATTGCGCACCGCTCCGGGTGCCCAGCGCTACGCGCGCGCAGCCGGCATGACGTCCTGCGCAGGCAGGCATAGGAACAAGGCACACCATCATGTCTTTCGACGCCAGGGCACACGTGTTCTACAGGATCGCCAACGCGCCTGTGCTCGACTACCCGTTTCCGCATTTTTACCTCGAATCGGTGTTTCCCGAGGACTATTATCGGCAATTGCTCGAAGCTTTGCCGCCGCTCGAAAGTTACCTGCCGTTGTCGGAGACCGGCACCGTTCCCGCCGGCACCTACAAAGAGCGCTTCAGCCTCAACCCGGAACAGCTCGACCAGGTTACGCCGCCGGTGCCGCAGGCGAAGTTCTGGGCCGACTTGGTGGAATGGATGGAGGGCGGGGATTTTTCCAACCTGCTGCTGCGCAAGTTCGACGCCGCCATCACGCGGCGCATCGGGCCGGGCAACGAAATCCTGGTCAAGGACGACACGCGGCTGATCCGCGACTTCACCAACTTCGCCATCGGTCCGCACACCGACACGCCGCGCAAGCTGGTATCGCTGCTGTTCTACCTGCCGCGGGACGACCGCATGCGCCATCTCGGCACCTCGATCTACGAGCCGGTCGATCCCGGCTTCACTTCCGACGGCACAAGGCATCACGGTTACGAGGGCTTTCGCAAGGTCTACACCGCGCCCTTCATGCCCAACAGCCTGTTCGCGTTCTTCAAGACCGACCGCGCGTTTCACGGCGTCGATCCGATCGCGGACACACAGATCGAGCGCAACATGCTGCTGTACAACATCTATCTCAACGAGGTGGTGCGCGTGGCGCCGCAGGGATCGGGGTGGCGCTGGCCGTGGTCGAAGGGCTGAGCACCGGCGCGCCGGCGGCCCGGCACGGCCCGGGCGCGCCCGACCCCCGTGCGCACGTGTTCTACAAAATCGCCAATGCGCCGGTACTGAGTTATCCGTTTCCGCATTTCTACGTGGAATCGGTGTTTCCTGAAGCTTATTACGCGGAACTGCTCGACGCGCTGCCGCCGCTCGCGCGCTACACGCAGATCGGCGCCACCGGCACGGTGACGGCCGGCTCCTATCCCGAGCGCTTTATTCTGGATCCCACCGCGCTCGGCGAGGGCGCGCCCGATGCCCGGCACAATCCCTGGCAGGACGTGGGAGACTGGATGGCCGGCAGCGCGTTTTCGGACTTGCTGCTCGGCAAATTCGAGGCGTTCGCGACCGCGCGTTTCGGCGCCGGCAACCAGCTTCGCGTCACGTCGGACGCCAGGCTCACCCGCGATTTCACCCACTACGCGATCGGCCCGCACACCGATACGCCGCGCAAGCTGGTGTCACTGTTGTTCTACCTGCCGGCGGACCACCGGCTGAGCGGCCTCGGCACCTCGATTTTCGAGCCGGACGATCCGCAATTCACCTGCGACGGCACCCGGCACTACGGTTTCGAGGGCTTCCACAAAATGTACACTGCGCCGTTCCGGCCCAACAGCCTGTTCGCCTTTTTCAAGACCGACCGCGCGTTCCACGGCGTCGAACCGATAGACAGCGGAGCGATGGAGCGCAATACCTTGCAGTATAATATTTACCTGAGCAAGCTCATCCGCGCGGCGCCCGCAGCGCCGGCCTCCGGCTGGCGGTGGCTGCGCAACTGTCCGCGCGCTAGCGGCAACGAGGTGTCATGAAACTGTTCGGCTCATTGTTCGACAAGGATCTCGACGTTTTCGCCAAGACGCTGGCGCAGGACCTGGCCAAGCGCTATCCGCCGGCACTCGAGAATTCCCCGGAAAAAAGAATCTCGCCCAACCGCATCACCAAGGTGCTGGAAGAGGCGGTCGGCAAGGCGGTGCAATTCAACCGCGAGCAGCAATTGGGCATGCTCGGCAAGGCCAAGCTTGGCAACACCTTCCGCTGGGAACTCAAGGAACTCGGCTACAGCGAACGCTTCGTCGAATTCGCCACCGAGGCGCTGATCGTCTACATCACGCGCAAGCCCGGCACCACCACCCCGCCGGAAGGCAACGCCGGCTGAGAATCGGCCCGGCCAGCTGCGCTGCGCGGCGCGACCCGCAAAGCGTCGCGTGGCAACTCCCGACTACGTAGCGTAACCGGGTATCCCGGCTTCATCCACCTGATCGATCTGCTCCGGATCGAGGAACTGCTGGGCGTAGCGCAGGTATACCTTCTTGCGGATGAAGACGTCGAATAGGTCCGGGTCGACGTGCCCGCCCAGCCGCATTTTGCCCAGGATGTGCAGCGACTCGGTGAGGGTCTTGCCTTTCTTGTAGGGACGGTCCTTGGCGGTGAGCGCCTCGAATATGTCGGCGATTCCCATCACCCTGGCCTGCACCGACATCTGCTCGCGCGTGAGCCCGCGCGGATAGCCCTTGCCATCCATGCGCTCGTGGTGGCCGCCCGCGTACTCCGGGACGTTGCGCAGGTGGCGCGGCCACGGCAGGGCTTCCAGCATCTTGATGGTCGCCACGATGTGGTGGTTGATGATCTGGCGCTCTTCCGCGGTGAGGGTGCCGGCGCGGATGGTCAGGTTATAAACTTCGTCGTCGGTCAGGAAATTGACGCGGTTGCCCTCGACGTTGGTCCACTGGTAGGCGGCGATTTTCTGTACCCGCTCCTGGTCCTCCGGCTTCATCATCTCGCCGCCGACGTTGCAGCGGCGCAGGAATTCGCGGTCGTCGTCGAGCTGCGCGCGCCGCGCGTTGAGCTCGGCGTCCAGCGCAGCCGCTTTCGTCGAGTCGTTGCCGGACTCGGCGAGGCGCTTCCAGTATTCGATTTCGGCGTCGCGCTTGATGGTCTCGAAACGGGTGTCGAGCAGGTGGATGCGGTCGTAAATAGTCTGCAGCTTGGTCGCCTTGTCCACCACGTGCACCGGGGTGGTGACTTTGCCGCAATCGTGCAGCAGGCCGGCGATTTTGAGCTCGTAGCGGTCCTTGTCCGACATGACGAACTCCGCGAGCGGGCCGCTCGAGCTTTCGTTGACCGCCTCCGCCAGCATCATGGTGAGCGTCGGCACGCGCTGGCAATGGCCGCCGGTGTAGGGCGATTTATCGTCGATCGCGGTATTGATGAGGTTGATGAACGACTCGAACAGCTCCTCGAGCTGGTTGATCAGCAGCCGGTTGGTGAGCGCGATCGCGGCTTGCGACGCCAGCGACTCGCCGAGCTTGCGGTCGGCGTCGGAGAACGCGACGATGGCGCCGGTATGGCGGTCGGTGGCGTTGATAAGCTGCAGCACGCCGATGATCTCGTTCTCGTGGTTCTTCATCGGGATGGTGAGGAAGGACTTCGAGCGGTACCCCGTCTTCTTGTCGAAATTGCGGGTGCCGGAAAAGTCGAAGCCCTCCTCGGTATAGGCGTCGGCGATGTTGACGGTGCGCCCGGTGAGCGCGGCGTAGGCGGCAA
>Ga0181537_10001003_pt1 | contig 26392 bp, 25 predicted proteins | sample PEATcosm2014_Bin_39_FD_119765 | JGI IMG/M metagenome (GOLD analysis project Ga0181537, IMG submission 119765) | Peatland microbial communities from MTU Mesocosm Facility, Houghton, MI, USA - PEATcosm2014_Bin23_10_metaG | ecosystem: Environmental > Terrestrial > Soil > Wetlands > Peat | place...
CGGCCGCGGCCGCGGCTCGCACCGTCACGGAGGTTCTCGCGCACAGCCAGACGGACGCCGTCATCGAGGAGTTGGAACGGGATCTCATCGGACTGGCGCCGGTCAAGAACCGCGTCCGCGAGATCGCCGCGTTGCTGGTGATCGACAAGCTGCGCATGAACTTGGGCCTGCAAACGCAGGCACCGAGCCTGCACATGTCCTTCACGGGCAATCCGGGTACGGGGAAGACCACGGTGGCCTTGCGCATGGCCGAAATCCTGCACCGGTTGGGCTACGTGCGCAAAGGCCATCTGGTGGCGGTGACGCGCGATGATCTGGTCGGGCAGTACATCGGCCACACGGCGCCGAAGACCAAGGAGGTGCTGAAAAAGGCGATGGGCGGGGTGCTGTTCATCGACGAGGCCTACTACCTGTACCGCCCCGAAAATGAACGCGACTACGGCCAGGAAGCGATCGAGATTCTGCTGCAGGTGATGGAGAATCAGCGCGACGATCTGGTGGTGATCCTCGCCGGCTACGCCGACCGCATGAGCGCCTTCTTCCGCTCGAACCCCGGCCTCTCCTCGCGCATCGCGCATCATCTGGAGTTTCCGGACTGCCTGCCGCAGGAGCTGGAAGAGATCGCGCATCGGATGCTCGAGCAGATGCAGTACCGCCTCAGCGATTCCGCCGCGGCGGCGCTGCGCGACTACATCCCGCTGCGCATGAAGCAGCCCCACTTCGCGAACGCGCGCTCGATCCGCAACGCGCTCGACCGGGCGCGGCTGCGCCAGGCCAACCGCCTGTTCGCACAGAAGAGCAGGCAGCTGACGCGCGATGAGCTCATGACCATCGAAGGCGAGGATTTGCGCGCGAGCCGGGTGTTCGCATGAAGCTCCGGGCGCTGATATTCGACGTCGACGGCACGCTGGCGGATACCGAGGAAGCCCATCGCTGCGCATTCAACGAGGCCTTCCGGCAGCACGGCCTGGATTGGAATTGGAGCAGGCCGAGCTATGCTCACCTGCTGCGGATCGCCGGTGGCAAGGAGCGGCTCGGGGCCTACATCGATTCCCTGCCGCTCGCCCCCGACGAGCACCGCGCACTCGCCGCACGCATTCCCGCCATCCATCGGTCCAAGACCGATATCTACGCTTCGATGGTCGCGGCCGGGCAGGTCTGCCTGCGCGACGGAGTCGAGAGGCTGATCGATGAGGCGAGCCGGGCGAACGTGCAATTGGCAATCGCCTCGACCACGACCCTGGCCAACATCGAGACGCTGCTGCGCACCACGCTCGGACGCTGCTCGCTGCAGCGCTTCGCGGTGATCGGCGCCGGCGATCAAGTGCGGCACAAGAAGCCCGCGCCGGAGATCTACCGCTTCGTGCTGCGCGAGTTGGACCGCTGCGTCGGTGAATGCGTGGCCATCGAGGATTCCTGCAATGGGCTCACCGCGGCCAAAAGGGCCGGCCTGTATACCGTGGTGACGCCGAGCTATTGGACACGCGATGAGGATTTCTCCGCGGCCGACATGGTGCTGCCGTCCCTGGGATCGCATGCCAAGCCCCTACCGCCGCGCGCGGCGGCGCTGGTGGGCCACAGCATGCTCGGGGTTCGCGAGATCGGCAAACAGCTCGATACCAGAATGTCAGCGACGCAGCGGCGTCCGCAGGGGGAATCGTGAACGCCCGGGAAAAGACCATCACCGAGTTCATGATCGAGGAGCAACGCCGCTTTCCGGAGGCGACCGGTGATTTCACGGCCTTGCTGAACTATGTGCGCCTGGCGTGCAAGCGCATCAGCTTCATCATCGGCCGCGGCGCGTTGGCCGGCGCGCATGGATCGGCTCAAACCGGCAACGTGCAGGGTGAGACACAGATGAAACTGGACGTCATCTCCAACGATATTTTTCTGCGCACCAGCGAGTATGGCGGCCACCTCGCCGGCATGGTGTCCGAGGAGCTCGACAGGCCGTATCAGATACCGCCCGAGTACCCGCTCGGCAAATACCTGCTCGCCTTCGATCCGCTCGACGGTTCGAGCAACATCGACATCAATGCGCCCGTCGGCAGCATCTTCTCGGTGCTGAAGGCTCCCCGGGGCGCGCAGCCGTCTGCGGCCGAGGATTTCCTGCAGCCGGGATCGCAGCAGCTGTGCGCCGGATACGCGATTTACGGCGCCACCACCATGCTGGTGCTCACCGTGGGACGGGGCGTGCACGGATTCACCCTGGACCGCGGCTTCGGCGAGTTCATCCTGACCCACCCGGACATGAGCATCCCGGCTGAAGCGAATGAGTTCGCCATCAACGCATCCAACGAGCGATTTTGGGAGCCGCCGGTCAAGCGCTACGTCGCCGAATGCCTGGCGGGCCACGGCGGCCCGCGCGGCAAGGACTTCAACATGCGCTGGATCGCCTCGCTGGTCGCGGAAGTGCACCGGATACTGATTCGCGGCGGCCTGTTCATGTACCCCAAGGACACCAAGGATCCGGCCAGGGCCGGCCGGCTGCGCCTGCTCTACGAAGCCAATCCCATGGCGATGCTGATCGAGCAGGCCGGCGGCGCCGCGTCGGCGGGACGGCGCCGCATACTGGATCTGGCGCCGAGCCATCTTCATCAGCGCGTGCCGCTGATTCTGGGATGCAAGGCGGAGGTTGAACGCATCGAACGCTATCACTGGGAGCATGAGCAGGGGCTTGACCGCATCTACAGCTCGCCGCTGTTCAAAGAACGCTCCCTGTTCCTCCCGGGCTGATCACAGGATTCATATGTCAGCCAAGCACCCCATCATTGCCGTCACCGGCTCCTCGGGAGCCGGCACGACCTCCGTCACGCGCACCTTCAATTGGATTTTTCGCCGCGAAGGCATCAAAGCCGAATTGGTCGAGGGCGACTCCTTTCACCGCTTCGATCGAGAAACGATGAAGGTGAAAATGGCGGAAGCCGCCGCGCGCGGCGATCAGCACTTCAGTCACTTCGGCCCGCAAAACAACCTCTTCGAGGAGCTCGAGAGTCTGTTCAAGGGGTATGGCGAGTGCGGCCGCGGGAAGATTCGCCGCTACCTGCACAACGACAAGGAAGCGGAACCCTACAAGCAGCCGCCGGGAACATTTACCGAGTGGCAGGATATTGCCGGCGACACCGATCTTTTGTTCTATGAAGGCTTGCATGGCGCGGTCGTCACGCCGGATGTGAATGTCGCGCAGCACGCGGATCTGACCATCGGCGTCGTGCCCATCATCAATTTGGAATGGATCCAAAAACTGCACCGCGACAAGGAGACTCGCGGATACTCGACGGAGGCCGTGGTCGATACGATTCTGCGGCGCATGCCGGACTACGTGAATTACATCTGCCCGCAATTTTCGCAAACCCACGTCAATTTTCAGCGCGTCCCGACCGTGGATACCTCCAATCCGTTCACGGCGCGATACATTCCGGCCGCCGACGAGAGCTTCGTCGTCATCCGGTTTTCCAATCCGAAGGGGATTGATTTTCCGTACCTGCTGTCGATGGTGCACGACTCCTTCATGTCGAGGCCCAACATCATCGTCGCACCCGGCGGCAAGATGGAGTTGGCCATGCAGCTGATCCTGACTCCGATGATCCTGAAATTGATGGACACCCGCCGCCGGGCACTGGGGGTGCAATTGCCCAGGCTGTCGGCGTAAGGGTCGACGCCCCAGCATGGTGCATGCCGCGCGCACCCGGGATAATTTTCATGCGAACGATGTGAACCCGGTCATTGAGTCAAATCCAATGGTGTTTACCATAACCCTCGGCTGCTCCATGCCGCAAACCGATGACACCGTCCGGGCCATGCCTACCGATGCCGAATTCCTAGTCGCCTCCTGTGCCGGAGTACTTGGTGCGCTTGCCGTCGCCGGCGTCGGCGCCCGCTTCACGCGAAACTTCTCGATTCTCGCCTGCGGCGGCGTCCTCTCCGGCGCCGCGCTCGCCCTGCTCTCGTACGTCCTGTGGGGCTGGTTCAAGCACGGTTTTGATTTATTCCAGGTCTGGGTGCCGCCGCTGGCGGCACTCATCCTGCTGCTGGTAATGGCGGCGCAGAACTGGTTCGTGTTCTACGAAGATGGCCTGGACGCAGTGCAGTCCTCGCGGCCGGCGCTCGTCATGCTCGCCGCCGCCGCCGCCTCAGGCATTGCAGTGCGCGTGCCGGGCGAACATTCCTTGGTGCTCTCCGTGATAGCGGCGGGCGCGGGAAGCCTGGCGATACTGCTGTGCATCGACCCCGTGCAACGGTCGATCGAACGCACCCGCAGCGTGTTCCTGGGGATCCTGGTGGGAATCTGCAAGGTACTGCTTCCGTTGACCGGCATCATCCTGTTGCTGCGCCTGCGCACGCCCGCGGCGCCCGCGCGGCAGGAAGCCGGCGAGCGGGACGTCTTTCAGCAGTCCTTTCTGGTGAATCTGATCGGCCTGTTCGAGGACCTCGGCCGATTGGCGCTCGTGACCCTCATCAACGGCGCGCGTGTCCCTGCGCAACCGGCGCCATGCGATCCCCTGGAGTTGCTGCTGCAGCCGAAGAACGCCCAGTCGGCCGCCGGCGAGATGCCGCGGCTGAAGAGGGATTCGGTGGTGATGATTCTGGTGCTGGCCATTCACGTCCTGTGCTGCGTGATCATCGTCAAGGCATAGGACCCGCCGCGCGCCTTGCATCCGCTCCCTTGCAGCGCCAACGCGGCTCACGCGGAATATTCAGACAAGCTCCTGGGAGCCTGAGTTCTCCGCCCCGCCCTGGGCGATTTCTCGAAGCACGATGTCATCGCCGTCCTGCACCGCCTGGGCCGCCTCGCGCTCCCCGGGCGACTTGCTGCGGCCATGCGTTCCGAAAACATGTTTGCGGTGATACTCCAGATAGACGCATTGCTGCTCGTTGAATGCCTTGCTCTTCATCGACACCGGCAATCCCCAGTCGATCAGCACCACGGGGTTCAGGGCCTTCGATACCGTAAGCTCGCCCTGGTCGGTAAACGATATATAGCCGCGGTCGAACAAGTGGCCGATATGCGGAGACAGCAGCAACCCATTGTTCGCATCGAGCTTCTCGGCATCATCGCAGACGCACCAGGGCTTGATGTGGCTTGCCCGCAAATGCCGCCGGTCAATCAGCCCGGTCAGGCGGCACGCGACTTCGGTCCCTTCCAATCCCTGCCTGAACCGGCCCTGGCCCAGCCTCGCGCGAATCAATGTCTCCTTCTCCGCCGGCCCAAGGTCGGCGCGGCGCTGCACGCGCGCCTCTTCGACGTCGTCCAGAAAATCGGGACCGGCCGACTCCCTGATCCTGCGTTCGGCCTCATCGGCCTGAGGACCCAGGAGCCGGCGCACCGTGGCCGCCATCGGCTCGGGGATGGCCGCCAAATACACGCCCCGCTTGACTGCGCCGCCGGCCCGAATCGGTGCATGTTTCCTCGGCAGCACCGCGGCCAGCTCCGCCGCATGGTCCTTCGGACGCAGCGGAGTCCCGATCTGCCGGAAGCGCACCGGCACGTGCCAGCCCACCGCCGCACGCCGACCATCGCCGATGGCGCCGCACAGCGCGGGCTCGGGTGCCTCATACGCGCGCGCGAGGACCACGCCGACGGCGCACAGCGCGGCCTCGGCATACGAGTAGACGACATCGCCCGGCATGACCCGGGTCATATTGCCGTAGGACTCGCCATTCGTTGAATTCTTGTTCTTTTTCGGGGACCATAAATAACTCCCGTCCCACTCCTGCCGGAACGACTGCCCGTGATTGACCCACCAATGGTGCGAGGCTGCCGCATCCCACGCTTCGTTTTTCACGATAGATCCGTCATGACCGCCCCAGCGCGGCTCGCGCATCATACATCCAGGTGAAGGCCACCCCAATGACCGCACGCGGCGACGTCTGCGGCGAGGCCGGGGCGCAGGCTGCCGGACGCGCACAACCGCCCGAGCGGCTGCGCGGCATCGGCTACATGGTGGCCGCGGTGTTCGTCTTCTCGATCATGGACTCGCTGATGAAGCGCCTCTCCTCGCACTATGCCCCGCTGCAGATCTCGAGCCTGCGCTGCATTTCATCCTGGCTGTTCTTGCTGCTGCCGATCGCCCGCCGCGGGTCGTGGGCGGAATTGCGGCCGCGCAACCTGCCGCTGCATCTGTTCAGAGCCGTGCTCGGCATCGGCATGCTCGGCGGTTTCGTATTCGCGGTGCACCTGCTGAGCCTGGCGCAGACCTACTCGCTGTTTCTGGCGGCGCCGCTGCTCATGACCGCCCTGTCGGTGCCGGTGCACGGCGAGAAGGTGACCGGCAGGCGCTGGACCGCGATCATCGTCGGTTTGAGCGGCGTGCTGGTCATTCTGCAGCCCTGGGGGCACGGCGGTTTCTCGATGATCGCGGCGGCGGCAGCCGCCCTTGCGACGATTTGCTATTCGCTGAGTGCGCTGACGGTACGAACGCTGGCCCGCGGCAATTCGAGCATGTCCATGGTGTTCTGGTACCTGCTGCTGGTCGGCGTCGCCTGCGCCCTTCTGGCGATCGGCGACTGGCGCCCCGTCCCCGTCTCCGACTGGGGCTGGCTCATCGGCGTCGGCGTCACCGGCGCGCTCGGACAAATGTGGCTCACCAATGCCTTTCGGCGGGCGCCGCCCTCGGTGGTCGGGCCGTTTGAATACACGGCCATCCTCTGGGCCTTCGCCATCGACTGGATATTCTGGTCCGCTTCGCCCTCCTCGAGCCTGGTGATCGGCGCCTGCATCGTGATCGCGAGCGGCATCGTCATCATCGTCGACGAGCGCCGCCTGGGCCAGCTGGCGCTCAGCGCCGCCAGTCCTCCGCCCTAAGGAGCCTGTCTGACGTGTGGGTCGTGTCCCTCCGCCACGCGGTGCTCGACGCCGGGGCTCGGATCGCAGGATCCCTGCCCGATGAGCGAAACCATGGCGGCGCAGGCATCGACGTGGGCGCCATCGCCGCCGGCAGCGCCATGCGCGCTCGTGTCCCGCAATAGACGGTAGGCGTCGGCGGCGGACAGCCCCGCCTTCCTCGCCAGCAGCAGGGCGAGCACGCCGCTCACCTGCGCGGTGGCGATCGAGTCGCCGGACGCAAAGTCGTAGTGGCCGCCGGGCAGCAGAGTCAGAATTTCCCGGCCCGGCGCGTACAACACGCCATCGGGCCTTGGCGAAGCGCTGCCGGCGCTGGCGACTTCGATGACGCCCTGTTGGCCCAGGAGTCCGTCGCTGCCCTGGGCCGCATCGAGGGGCGCGGCGCCCACGAACAGCACGCCGCGGCGAATTCCCTCGCGGATCAGGTCGGTGAGCAGGGGATCCGCGGGCCCCGCGAGGCTCAAGTTGACGATTTGCGCGTGCGCATCGAATGCGGCGACGAGCGCCCGGGCGAGCGTGAAGGAATTGCAGCGGGCGGCGTCGGCGTCCAGCTGCGCCTGCCAGCACGCCTTGAACAGCAGCAGGCGTGCGCCGGGCGCTATCCCCACGATGCCCTCGCGATTATTGGCTACCGCCGCGATGACGCCGGCCATTTCGGTGCCGTGGCGATCGAGCTGAAACTGCCGATCGTCCGAATCGACGAAATTGGCCGCGCCGGCGATATTGCCGAGCAAGTCGGGATGGCGCGTGTCGGCGCCCGTGTCGATGATTGCCACCTTGACGCCCTCGCCCCGCGACCAGGGATGAGCGCCGGCGATGTCCATTTGTTGGAAGCCGCGCTGTAATTCCACGTAAGGATCGTTGTAATCCTCGGTGCGCGTCGTAAAGCTCTGCATCGGCTGCGCGAGCTTGATGCGCCGATCGTGCGCCAGTGCAAGCAGCAAGGTCTGCCGATCCACGCCGTCGGGAACTTCGAGCACGGCGCAATGCATGTGCAGCGGCGCGATCGGCCAGGCGCTGACCTCGCGCAGCCCATAGTCGTTCTCCAGGGAACGCATCACCTGGCGCGCGGCCGGACTCGGTCCATAGCTCCCGATACTGTCGTAGCCGCGCGGCGTGCCGCCGGCCTGCGCCACGAAGGCGCCGGGCTCATTGTCGACCGCCGCGATGATGAAGTGTTCCGGCGGCGCGAAGAACTGATCGGCAAGCGCGCGTGACTCGATTCGTACCGGTGAGTTGCTGCATGCGGCCGCCAAGAGCGCGATCAGCACCGGCGCCCATCGCTTCATGGAATATCGCCCGGCCCCTGGCCCGGCTCGACACTCTCGGCAAAGCGGACCTTTGAGTGTGCGCGCAGCAGCGCGAGCGAGGAGCTGACCGGCCGGCGGGAATTCGCCGCCAATGAATAGACTCCCGCCTCGGTCGGCCCGGAGACGATTCTCAGCTGCGCCTCATCGAGCATGGCCTGAAGCTCGACCAGGGTGACTGTCGGAGAGAATACGGCGCGGATCACCGCTCCCGGTGGGTGCGGCGTGGGAGTGGTGACCGTGTAATAATTCGGTGGCGCCGTGCGTGCACGATACCCCGCCCATCGATCGGCCGCCCACAGGCTGAGCGCAATGGCCATCACGGCGACGGACGCCGCCATCAATCCCGGCCGCTGCCTCCAGCGGCGGGCCGGCTTGGCCGCTGCGGCCGCACCCGATAGCGCGGCCGCTTCAGCATCTGCGCGCGCGTCCGCCTGCGCGTCCGCCTGTGCGTCCGCCGGTGCGTCCGACTGCGCATCCGCGGACGGGGACGCCGCCTCGAGGCCGTCCAGACGTGCCTGCAGGCGTTTGAGCGACGCCGCGGGCATGTGTTCGACGGCGCTCTCCGCAGTCATGCCACGGTAGATGACCTGCTCCTGCGCCAACTCCTGGCGGCAGCCGGCACACAGCGCCAAGTGCGCATCGACTTGCTGGCGCTCTTGCTCGCCGATGCTGCCGTTGACGTACCACGGCAGCAGCGCCGAGATCTCCTGGTGTTCGCGTACATCGTCGTTTCGATGGCTGTACTTCATTCGCTTCTGGCCGCCGGTTCGGGCGCCCCTCCGCTCAAGCTCGGCAGGTATTGCCGCAACTTCTCGCGCGCGTGAAACATGCGCGCCTTCACGGTGCCGACGGGGCACTCGGTGATTGCCGCGATCTCCTCCAACGAATGCCCCATGTGATAGGCGAGCTCGATGGCCAGGCGCTGCTCGACGGGCAGCTGATTCAAGCCATGCCTGAGCCAATCCTGCACCTCGGTATCGACGGTCGGATCGATGGTCTGTTCCGGATACTCGTCCAAGCTTCGGGCAGCGGTGTGATTCTTCTGCCGGCGCACGGATTTGAGGGCGGTCCGGTAGGCGATGCCGATGATCCAGGTGGAGACCTGCGACGCGTAACGGAAGTCCTTGGCGCTTTGCCAGACGACCATGAACGTATCGTTGATGATCTCTTCGACATTCTCGTAGCGCGGCGTGAACCGCGAGAGGAAACGCGCCAGACGGCGGTGATAGCTGAGATACAGCTCCTCCAGTGCCCGGCGATTTCCCGCCGCGACCGCGAGCAGCAGCTCGGTGTCGTGCTCCTTCGCGGTATTTTTGGCCAGTGGGGTCACCATCGCCGGCGGCCACTCCTTGATTTATCGGTAATCATGTCCCGTAAGTACCGGCGGAGACGGAAAGAGTTGCCCCGCGGGGGTGCTGAAAGCTCAGAACCGCCAGATGACCGTGCCGATCCAGCGCGCGCCCGCCGCCTCATTATAAAACAATGCCTTGGCTCCCGCCGTGGTGTTCACATAGGACATCACCAGCGACACCGGCTTGAGGTCGTAGGCGGCCCCGACGCTCCAATAGGTGTAACCCACCAGCGCGGGACCCTCGTAGGCCGAATAGCCGACGCCCGCGGTGGCGGACAGCCGGGCGAGTACCGGCCGCTGCAGGTTGACCTCCGCCGATTTGGACGTCACACCCATCAGACCCCGGTACGGCACATAGCGAGGCGCGTTCGGCGAATAGATGACGGCGGCTTGCAGCCACTCCTGGAAGGCGACGTCCGCGTCCAGTTCGTCATAATCGTACCCGGAGCCGTCCCGGTTCCAGGGATAGGCATAGTGGCTGGCCAGGATCTTGCCGCGCCAGTCGCTGCCCGCTGTCCAGGCAAAGCCCACGAAAGCGCTGAGCTCGACATCGGCGGGAGCCTCGGGATCGATGCGCGCGTTGGAAGCAAACAATCCGGCCATGAAGCCGGTGCTGTTCAAATAGTGCAGGTCGAGTTGCAGCGCGGGGCGATCGTCGGTGCGCGAGATGCCGCGCACGATGTAGTCGCTCGTGAGGGCGAGGGACCCGCCCCATGCGTCGGCCGCGGCGCAGCGCGCGGCGCCGGCACCCAAGCTCACCAACAGGAGGGCCGCCCCCGAGAGCCGAGGCATGTCACTCGCCATGTCTTCTGTGGAGCATGTCCTCAGGTTAACCGTTTGTAGAAACAACCGCATGTCTAAACCGCGGATCGATTGCCCGGTACTTACTCCTCGTCGTCATCATTGTGAGTCAGCGCATGCAGATCGATCGATACCGGTGTTGGGCCGCGCTGTTGCTGCTCGCCGGCGCGGCGGGTTGTGCCGGCAACGGGCAGGGCCTCGATCAGGACGGACAGCCGAGCTCGCCGGGCACCACCGCCAACGGGCCGATAACCGCGGACTTGCAATCGATTCAGGACAACGTGTTCACGCCGATTTGTTCGGTGTGCCACCAGGGTGCGAGCGCGCCGGAAGGCCTGCAGCTCGACGCCGCTCACAGCTACAACATGCTCGTCGGCATGCCGAGCGTCGAGCAGCCGAATTTGCTGCGAGTCAAGCCCGGCGATCCGGATGACAGCTACATGGTGCACAAGATCGAGGGCTTGCCCGGGATCGACGGCGGGCAGATGCCGCTCGGCGAGACGCCGCTGCCGCAGGCCACCATCGATGCCATCCGCCAGTGGATCACGAATGGCGCGCCGAACACGCCGGCCGCGGCGGCCGCGGCGGCCGCTCAGATATTTGCAGTACAAAGCACCGTGCCCCTCGACGGCGCCATCGTGCAGAGCGCGCCGGCGCGAATCGCGGTGACTTTCACGCAGGAGGTCGACGCATCGCTGGTCAACGGCACGACCGTGGCTCTGCAACGCATGGGCGGCGCCGATTCGGCTGAAAGCGGCGCCGAGCGCGTGCCGGCAACCGCCGCACTCGCGCCGCATAACGCCGCCGTGCTGCTGATCAGCCCAAGCGCGACGCTCGCCCCCGGAGTGTACCGGGTGAGCGTGCGCGGCACGGGCGCCGCGGCGCTGGCGAACCTGAGCGCGGCGATTCTCGGTGCCGACACTTCATTCGAATTCACCGTGGAGCCCCCTCGATGACCGGCCGACACATGCAAATCGGGCTGCGCTGCCTCCTGGTCCTCCTGTGCTTCGCCGCCCACGGCGCGCACGCCGAGCCCTATCTCGCCGTTCAGCTCGGCCTCAAATGCGGCCAATGCCACGTCAATCCCACCGGCGGGGGATTGCGCACCACGTTCGGCGACATATTCGCGCAGACCGTGCTCCCGGCCCAGCATCTGGACACTCCGCTCGACAATTGGACGGGCCAAGTCGGTCAATATCTGCGGGTCGGCGGCGACCTTCGATTCGACGCCTCGGCGACCGAGGTGCCCCATGCCAGCACGCTGCAGCAATTTTCCCTCGAGCAGACGCGCATCTACCTGGAAGCGGACGTCATTCCCAACAGGCTGCTCGCCTATGTCGACGAACAGGTCGCCCCCGGGGGCGCTCTGAACCGCGAGGCGTATCTGGTGTATTGGTCCGCCACGCACGACTGGTATCTCAAGGCCGGACAGATGTACCTACCCTTCGGCCTCAGGCTACAGGACCAGACCGCCTTCATCCTCACGGCCACCGGAATCAACATGACCACCCCCGACCAAGGAGTGGAATTCGGATGGGAGCACGGTCACTGGGACGCGCAGCTCGCCGTCAGCAACGGCACCGCCGGCGGGGCCGTCACCAGCGACGGCAAGCAATACAGCAGCCAAGTGGCCTACGTGGAGTCCGTCTGGCGAATCGGACTCGCGGCCAACAGCAACGATCAATCCGCCGGCGCCAAGAATGCATTCGGAATCTTCGGCGGTCTCAGAACGGGTCCCATAGCGTGGCTGGCGCAGGCGGAGATCACCCATGACCAGAGCATCGCCAACGATCAGGGCAAGCAGCTCGCCACCCTGCTCGAGGCCAACTGGCTCATCACCCGCGGCAACAACTTGAAGATCACGCAGGAGTTCTTGAACCCGAACCGCGCCGTGCCGAACGGCGAGGAGACGCGGTGGAGCGTGGTCTATGAGCTCACGCCGATTCAGTTCGCGCAGATCCGCACGGGCTTTCGCTGGAACGACGGCATTCCGCAGGATCCATCCGAACACCAGAGGTTGTACTTCGTCGAGCTGCACGGGTATTTCTGATAGACGTCCCAGGGCAGGACGTCCACAGGGAGGTCTTCGCACTGGAAATTGCGCGCCGACCCGCGCCATCCACACAACATTTGCCGGCGTTCGAAGAACTCATGCTCGACCCCCAGACACAACGAGGTCTTGCATGAAAGCGCAGGTTGACACATCGCTGCCGGTGGCGGCCGGATTATTGTTGCTCACGATGCTCGCGGGATGCGGCGGCGGCGGCGGAGGCGGCAGCGGCTACACTGCGCCGCCCTCCACCACACCGGCGCCCACCGCGAGTTTTTCCGCGCCCGCGGCGGGCGCCTCGATCAATTTCGGCCAGGCCGTGACCCTTACCTGGACCTCCACGAACTCCACCTCATGCACGGCATCGACGTCGAGCGCGGCGGCCGGCGCATTCACCGCAAGCCAGCCGCTCTCAGGTTCGCTGAACGTCGTGCCGACGGCCGCCGGCAGCTACACCTACACCCTCAGCTGCACCGGGGCCGGAGGCACCGTGCCTGCCTCGGCCACCGTGACGGTGAACCCGAACCTGCTGGCCACCGTCGCGCCGAGCGGTGCGATCACCACCGTGGGCTCGACCATCGATCCGCTCAACGGCGACCAAAATCCGTACGGGCTCGTGATCGCCCCGGCAACCGCAGGATTGATCACCAAGGGAGATCTCGTGGTGTGCAACTTCAATGACGCCACGATCAACAGCACCAATCCCCCCACGGGGAATGTCCAGGGCACGGGAACCACCATCATCGGACTGCACCCTGCCGCCGGATCGACACCGTACCGGATTGCACAATCGCCGCATCTGCAGGGCTGCAATGCGCTCGCCATGTTGCCGGACGACAGCATCTCGGCGGCCGCATGGGCCACGGCGCAGAACGGAGCGGGCGAGAACCCTCTGGTGAGCGCAAAGGGTGCGGTTGCGACGCCCTTCTCCGCCTATGTTTTCGCCGGCCCCTGGGGCGAGGCATATGTGGCTGAGACCGCCACGCAGCCCGCGGCCATCTACGTATCGAACGCCCCCGGCGGTCCCACCACCGCCGGCGGTACCATCGATCGAATCACCCTGGACGGCGATGCGCCGATGTCGCTCACCGAGATCGTTACCGGCATCTGCAGCGGCGGGACCCCGGGAGCCATCTTCGGACCCGCGGGCCTCACCTACGATCAGGCCAGCGATACTCTGTACGTGGTGGCCACGAGCTCGGCCAGCGTGATCGCCATCGCGGGAGTTTCCACCATTGCGAAGGACGGGGTGGTCGTCAATGGCCAGTGCACCGCAACCGCCACGTCGACCCCGGTGCCGACTTTCTCAGGGCCTTCGATGGCCTCTGCGCGGGTCATCGCCCACGGGCCGCCGTTCAATACGCCGCTGAGCGCCGCCCTGCTGAAGAACGGCGATCTTGTCGTCGGCAATGCAGATATCGGCCTGACGGCGCCGAGCGCAACGACCAACCTGCTGATCGAGGTGTCGCCGGTGCTTCCCGGCGGCTTCGTCGGCAAGCCGCTGCAGATCGACACCGGTCCGCCGGGCGCGATTTTCGGAATTGCCGCCACCGTCGATTCGACGGGAAATCAAATCATCTATTTCAACGACGACAACGCGGCCACGGTCATGCAACTGGGCCCGGTAGCCGCGGGCGGGGCAACGGCCCCCGGATACTGAGTCGACTTACTGAAGTCGACTCGCCGCTAAAGACTCGCCGTTCAAGCTAAAGACTCGCCGTTCAAACGGAACGGCGGGTCAGCGCGTGATAGACGATCAACAAAACGGCGGCGCCGATCACCGCGACGGCCAGGCTGTAGAGGTTGAGACCGGTGACTCCGGGCATGCCGAAGGTATGAAACAACCAGCCGCCTACCACCGCACCCACGATGCCAAGCACGATATCCAGCAACATGCCTTCGCCGGTTTTGTTGACGAGCTTGCTCGCGATAAATCCGGACAGCAGCCCAAGCACGATCCAGGCCAGTAACGACATGATGTTCCCCTTAAGTTATGAATGGTTGGTTATGAACGGTCAATTATGAACGGTACGGTAGCTTGCCATGCTGAGCACATGCGGCGAGTCGGCAATGCTCGCCAGGACCAAGTAATCGAGTTTCGACGGACCTTGCCAGGCGGCGCAGGCGCGTGCACTCCAGGCCTCATCCGAGGTGGCAGCCAGACAACTCGCGGCCATGACCGCAGCGGCGGTCAAGATCCGCGCCGACCGCCGGGACCCGCGCAGCACCACGAGATGCCCGCCGCTACAATCGACCGCTGACGACCAGCACCAGCAGCACGATGAGAACCAGGCCCAATCCGCCGCTCGGATAGTAGCCCCAGCCGCCGCTGTACGGCCAGGTGGGCAGCGCACCCAAGAGAAGCAGAACCAGAACGATCAACAGTATGGTGCCCAACGACATTTTTGTTACTCCCGCGAGATGGCAGATGAGCGCCGACCATAAACGCAATTGCGCGCCCGTGCAGTCAGGGCGGTTCGCCTCCGCGTGTAGGGCGCCTCCTACCGTGCCGCCATTTGGCCTGGCGGCGTGAAACGCATCGAATTTATCGATCGGTATGCTCCAAAATTCGCGCTTTTCTATTGAGTGCTTCGGCCTTATTCTGCGGTTCAGGAGATCCACATGAACGCAATCAGACGCAGCAGCGAAAGAGGCTTTGCCGACCACGGTTGGCTCAAGTCCTTTCATACCTTTTCATTCGCCGACTACTACGATCCACAGTACGTGGAATTCGGCCCCTTGCGGGTCATCAACGAGGATAGAGTGGCGGCCGGTGCCGGCTTCGGCACGCATGGACACCGCGACATGGAGATCATCAGCTACGTGTTGGCGGGCGAACTCGCGCACAAGGATTCGATGGGCAACGGGTCGACGATCAGGCCCGGCGACGTGCAGCGCATGAGCGCCGGAACGGGCGTGCGGCACAGCGAGTTCAATCCGAGCACGACCGAGCCCGTGCACTTCCTGCAGATATGGATCCAGCCGGCGCAGCGCGATATCGAGCCCAGCTACGAGGAGAAGCGGTTTGCGCCGGAGGAGAAGCGCGGGCGCCTGCGGCTGATCGTGTCGCCGGACCGCGCGCAGGGATCCTTGCTGATCCATCAAGATGCGCGGGTCTATGCCGGATTGTTCACCGGCGATGAGCAGGCGGAGTTCAGCGTGGCCGAGGGCAGACGCGTCTACCTGCATGTCGCCCGCGGTGCACTCAACGCCAACGGCGCGGCACTCGAGGCGGGCGATGCGCTGCGCATCACCGACCGCAGCGCGCTGGTGCTGCGCGGTGCGCGCGACGCCGAAGTGTTGGTCTTCGATCTGCCGGGCGGCCCGGGCTGAAGGATCTGGGGCGGGCGCCGGCACGCGTGCCGCTTCATGGCGGCGGCGCCGGCCGCTTCATGGCGCCGGTTGGCGGCTCCAGTACCAGTAAAACGGCAGGCCGGCTGCCAGCAACGCCACCCCCAGAAGTGCCTGCCGCGGGGCGGCGACGAAGGTGTTGATCAGGAGCGCCGCGGTGACGAACACGAAAATCACGGGAATCCCGGGATAACCGAGCGCGCGGTAAGGCCGCGGCGCGTCCGGCAGCGTCTTTCTGAACACGAACAGCGATGCCGTGACCAATCCATAGAACAGCCAGGACGCGAAAATCACCGAGTCCGTCAGAGTGTCGTATGAGCCGGACAGCGCCAGCACGCTCGCCCAGGCCGCCTGCGCAATGATCGCCCGTGCCGGCACGTTCGAACGCGGCGAGAGCCGCACCAGGGCGCGAAAAAACAGGCCATCGCGCGCCATCGCGAATGGAATACGCGAATTGGCGAGCACGCTGGCATGCAGGGCGCCGAACGAGGAAACCATGAGCGCGACGGCCGTCAACGACACCGCCATCGGCCCGAGAAACCGCTTCAGCACTTCGGTGGCGACCGACGAACTCGCCGGCACGCTCGCGACCTCTAGCGGGGTCAGGGCGTAGAAATAAGCGACGTTCAAGAACAAGTACAACGCCGCAACCGCCAGCGTGCCGCCGACGAAGGCGCGCGGCAGATTGCGCTGCGGATCGCGGACTTCACCGGCCAGCGGCGCAACATTCTGCCAGCCGTCGTACGCCCAGAGAGCGCCCAGCATGGCGGCGCCGAAGCCCGCGATGCCGCCTCGCGCGCTGTCCGCCACGCCTTCACAGGTGCCCGCGAGTCCCGACTGCGCCAAGTGAGCAAAGTCACCGGACGCGAATGCAAAGGCGCCGACGCCCACGCAGAGAACCAATCCCACCTTGGCCAGGGTGAGCACCAATGCCATGCGCCCGCCGGCCGCCACCGAGGCGCAGTTGATGAGCGCCACCGTCCAAATGGCCGCAAGAGCGATCAGCGTCAGGCCGCTCAAGCCCGCGTGGCCGCCGAGCGATCCTGCCTCGAAATGCCAGCGGCCCAGGCTGCCGCCCAAGGCGACGTTCATGAAGATGGCCAGACCGACCGCGAGGGCCGCCTGCGACCCGGCGCGGGCGATTGTGAACGCCATCCAGCCATAGAGGAAGCCGACCAGGCGTCCATAGGCGCGGCGCAGGTAGACGTAGTCGCCGCCCGCCTCCGGCATCATGGACGAGATTTCCGCGTACGAGAAAGTCCCGGCGAGCGACAGCAGCCCGGCCGCGAGCCACACCACCAGGACCATCTTGGCGCTGCCCACATTGCAGGTCATGACCCGGCTCTTCAAGAAGATCCCGGTGCCGATCATGTTGGCGACATTCACCGCCATGGCCGCCCACGGGCCGACTCCGCGCGTCAGTTCGCCTCCTGCCGCCGCCGACTTTGCCTCGCTCATCGGTGTAGAGTATCGGACAAATACCGGCGGATTTTTCCCAAATCGGGCCCTTTCTGGTCGCCGCCCTGGTGATCTTCGCAGTCTATCGCCGCTTGCGGCGCAGCTTCGGACGGCAGCTGCTGCGGCCGCGCCGCATGATTGTCAGAATCGTGCTGATCGCCGCAGTCGCTTGCGCGCTGCTCCCCTTAGGCCTGCGCTCCACTCAATTCCTATGGGCGGAGCTCGCCGGAGGGGCGCTCGGCATTGGCCTCGGGGTATGGGGAGCGCAGCGGACTCGCTTCGTGATGCATGATGGGCGGCTGCACTACGTGCCGCACACCTATACGGGCATCGCCGTGTCGCTGCTGTTTCTTGGACGTCTCGCGTTTCGCGCCGTTCAGGCGTCCACGGACGGCCCGCCGTTGCACGGCGCGTCCGCCGCTCAGGGCGGCGACACGATGGCCGCTTCACACGGCTTCGCGCTGCCGGCGGTCAGCACTCCGCTCACCGTCGGAATCTTCTTCGTGCTGGCCGGCTACTACCTGTGCTACTACAGCCGGGTGTTGTGGAAGTCGAAGCATCCGAGCACGGCGGTCATCGAGCCATCCTCCCCGCCGCCGCTCAGTGAATGATCGAAGGCGTAGGCGCCGCATCGAGCGGCCCCCGCCTTTCCTTGGTTACTTCAGCAATGCGAAAACGATCACGCAGGTCATCAGCGCCAGGCCGATCAACAGTGCGTTATGGCCCCAACGGGCTACCATTCCAACCATGTTCCTCTCCTCAAATTACACCTATCGTCGGCCGCCCATCGTCCGCGGCGGCCCATGTCCTTGATGGGGACGAAACTCTATATTTCCAGCTCGAAAGAAACCTGTTACAGGTCTCAAAACCGCCTAATTTCGGCTTTATTCTCGCGCGATGAACCATCAGGCGGCCCGGGCGCCGGTCTTGACATTTTGGTGATGATCGGCCGCTAAATAATCCGCATGAATGGCACAATAAACCGCATGAATGTAGTGATATTCGGCGCGACCGGCATGGTCGGCCTTGGCGCCTTGCGCGAGTGCCTTACCGATCGGACTACCGCCGCGCGACGTACGGCATCACGCTCGCTGCCGCGCGCACTCTGGTGCGCTTGAACCCGCACATGATGTTCATTTACGTCTCTGGAGCCGGCACCGATGGCAGCGAGCGCGGCCGCAGCATGTGGGCGCGCGTAAAGGGCCAGACGCGGCAATGGTTACGGGAAATCCATCCTGGAGGATTCGGATATCAATCGTTTTAGTGCAGCACTCGCGCGTTGAGGGAGGCGACTCGTCGAAACCCATCGTCTCCCGTGATGAAAACGTGGTCGCGACCCAACTGCAGACAGCAGGCTGCCTGCAGGGCGTCGGGAGTCCTGAGCTTGTACCTGACTCGCAGCACCGTGGCCAATTCGACCACGTTTTGGGTCAGCTCCACCCACGATAGGTCGGGGTGGGAAAAAAATGCGTCGAAGCGCGACAGGATATCTTGGTTGCCGTCGCGTGCCGGCTTCACTCGGCACTCCAACCACGATAGGCGGCTGACCGCGGCGCCGAGATCCGGACGGCGCGTCGTGAGGCGCGCGAGCTCAGCCCGCAAGCGGCTCGCGAAAGGCTCCGCGCCCTCAACAAAATAGATCACCGCGCTTGCATCGAAAAAGGCGATCACGCCCAGGCGTCTCGTTCCGTTCGCAACGCACCGTCCATTTGTCTCTTGGTCTTAGTACCGGCCACCGGCTGTTTTAACAGCCATTGCACCGCCGTCATACCCGGCTGTTTAGCGTCCTTGTGCCGAGACAGCCGCGCATACTCCTGTACGGAAACCACGACCGCTGCGGGCTTGTTGCGCTTGATTAAGTGGACAGGGCCCCGGCGCAGCCCCTCTTCGATGGCGGCCATCCCGCGGCGCTTGAGTTCGGCGGCTGTCAGCGAATTCATGAAGACCTTCCCATGATACTGAAATCGGTACCATTGTAAGCTGCCAGCCGCCGCTCGAGCAACTGCCCAGGAGTCGCCGTTCGCAGCGGCCATGTGTCGTGCTATTGACCGGTCTTGATACGCGTCCACACCCGCGTGCGCAGCCGGTCGTATTCCGGCCCAAGCTCGGCGGGCAGGTACAGCCGGGCGCGCAATTCGGGCGGCGGATAGACGGCGGGGTCGCCCAGTATGTCGCCGCGAACGAAGGGGCGCGCCGCCAGGTTGTCGTTGCCGTAGTGAATGTCGTTGGTGATGTCGGCGATCACGCGGGGATCCAAGATAAAATTCAGAAACCGGTGCGCGGCCTGCGGGTGCGGCGCCGACGCCGGAATCAGAAAGGCGTTGTACGTGATGTTGGAGCCTTCCTTCGGCAGCGTGAATGCCAGGTGCGCTCCCGTACCGTCCTCTCGGGCGCGCGCCTGCGCCACGGAGTAGTCGCTGGACCACGCGATGGACAGGCATACTTCCTTGGAGGCGAGCTGATGCCAGTAGTCATTGGAATCGAAGGTGCGGATATAGGGCCGCACCGCCATCACCACCCGCTCCGCGGCCTGCAGATCCTCGACGCGGGGCGAGTTCGGATCCAGATGCAAGTAGGCGAGCGCCAGTTGAATGACATCTTCGGGCGAGTCCAGGAAGGTGACCCCGCAGTCGGCAAACCGCGAGATCACCTTGGGATCGAACAGCATGGCCGAGCTGTCGGTGGGTGCGTCCGGCATGCGCTCCCTGACGAGATCGACGTTGTAGACGAAGCCGTTCATGGCGTGCAGGTACGGCACCGCGTGGCGATTTCCCGGGTCAGCCTGCTCCTGAATCGCCAGCACGGCGGGATCCAGGTATTTCCAGTTGGGCAGTTTCGACCGGTCGAGAGGGAGATACGCGCCGGCCTTGATCTGGCGGCCATAGAAGGCGGTAGTGGTACTGACGATGTCGTAGCCGGAGCTGCCGGCCAGCATTTTCGCTTCCAGCGTCTGGTTCGAGTCGTAAAGTTCGTAGACCACCTTGATGTGGGTCTGGCGCTCGAAGTCGGCGATGGTGTGATATCCGACGTAGTCGGCCCAGTTGTAGATGTTGAGCACCGGCTCTTCGGCCGCGGGCGCCGCGGGCTGCCGGGCGCCGCAGCCGCCCGCTCCGAGGGTCAGGCCCGCGCAGAGCGTCAGCGCCGCGCATCGAGACGCGCAGCCGCTAAAGGCGCGCCAACTCAGCGCGGAGCCACTCATGGAATTGTCGGATGACGTACTCCTCGGGCATGATCACGCCGCGCACATGGGGCCCTGCCTTGAGCCCCCTCTGATTGAGCTCGCAGACCTGCGCGTCTTCGGTCATGACCAGATTCGTGAAATCCACCACGTTGCGGATGTCGAAGCGCGGATCCGCCAGGGTCTGAGGCGAGAACAGATACTCCACCCGCAATTCCGTGCGTTCGGGACCCAGGGGCAGCAAACGCACCACGCGAACATAGTCGATGTGACCGACTAGGAACACCGACGGCAGGCTGGTCATGTAGATGTGGCCGGCCTGTCGATCCGCCTCGGAGAGGCCGGGAAACGGGATGCCGGTGGCTTGGCCGTCCAGGGACCAGGTCGCGGCGCCGTTGCGCAATCCGCCCTTGAACTTCGGATCCGCGTCCGCTGCGTGTGCGCTCCACTGCGGATCGTCGCGCTCCTCGAGCAGACCGCGGCCGTAGATCGGCACCAGCTCGGATAAGCGCGGGTGCACGCCCGGACAGTGCAGGCACTCGTTGTAGTTCTCCCAGAATATCTTCCAGTTGCACTCTATGGTCTTGAGCAGCACATGGCCGACGGCCAGTTCCTCGAGAGGCCATGCATCGAGGCGATCCAGAGGCAGATCGAAGATCTTCTCGAAGGGCGGCGGATGGTCGGTGAGCGCCACGAAGATGAATCCGTTCCATTCTCTGACGTTGATCTTGTAGAGCGGGAAATCGGCGATGTCGAAACCGCTGGCGTGCACCTTCGAGGAGGTACGCTTGAGATCTCCCTGCAAGTTATAAACCCAGGCGTGATACGGACAGATGATGCTCCCGGTGGGCAGCACTCCCTCGGACTCGCGGCACAGAGCCGCGCCCCGGTGCCGGCAGGTATTGTGAAATCCCCGCAGAACGCCCCGATCGTCTCGGACCAAGAGGATCCTCTGATTGGCCAGCTCAAAGGTCCGGAAGGCCCGGGGGCGCGGCACGTCGCTGGAGCGCCCGACGTACACCCAGTTGCGATACCAGATTCGCTGCAGCTCCCGCTCGTACTGGCGAGGGTCGAAATAGGCATCCGCCGGCAGCCCTTCCGTGTGTTCGGTGAGGCCGTTATAGCCGAGATCAACGGATGGGGTGCTCACGGACGATCCTCTCGCGATCCTCTCGCGGGTGGAAAATACTCTCGCGAGTGTAAATACTCAGTCTTATCAGTAAGATATTTCATATAACTTACCTTAATTCTCCAACGTTTCCGCGGAAAGCTCTGCACCGTTCCGCGGAAAGACATTACGACCGCTGGGGCTACGGCTGGGGCTACGACTGGGGCTACGACTGGGGCTTTAAGGGGTTGCGTCGGGTTGCGCCGAAGCGAGTGCCCGCCCGCCAGTCCGCCCGTCAAGTCCGCATGAGCTCCCCGCTGGCATTATAAGGCGCTCCCGCAAGGGCGTGCGCCTTGCGCCGCTCGCCGATGATTTCAATTTCGAATCCGCCATCGGCCCCGGCGAGCGCGGCGGGCACATAGCCGAGCGCGAGGGAGTGGCCCACCCGATGTCCAAATGCACCAGAGGTCACCCAGCCGACAGTCTTGCCGTCGTGCCAAATCGGCTCATCGCCAATGGCGTCGGCATCGGCCGCATCCACCCGGAAAGTCGCCAGGCGCAACGCGCCGCCGCTCTCCTTCTCCTCGGCGGCCGCCGCGCGGCCGATGAACTCGGTCTTCTTGAAGTCGACGAAGCGGCCCAAGCCGGCTTCGAAGGGTCCATAGATGGGCCGGTATTCGCGCGCCCAGGTGCCGAAGCTCTTCTCGATGCGCATGCAATTGAGCGCCCGCCCGCCGAACAGCTTCAGTCCGTACTCTTGACCGGCCTTCACCAGAAGATGGTAGAGCGCGCGTTGATAATCGGTGGTCACCCAGATCTCGAATCCCAGCTCGCCGGTGAAGGAGACGCGCCCGACATAGCCCGGCACCATGCCGATCTCCATGCGCCGAAAGGACATGAAGGGAAAGGCCGCAGTAGACAGGTCATCGCGCACCAGGCTCTGCAGCAGCGCGCGCGAATGCGGCCCCGCGACCGACAGTCCGACGTACTCCATGGCGCAGGGGCGCACCGATACGCCGGAGGACGGCATGTGCCGTTCGAACCATCGCATGTAGTAGGTTTCGGCGGCGTACGTTCCCACCAGGAAGACATGATCGTCGGCGATGCGGCACATGGTGAAATCGCCGATCAGCTTGCCGCGCTCGTTCAGCATCGGTGTGAGCGCGATGCGCCCCACCGAGGGAACGCGGTTCGCCATTATCTGCGACAGCCACTGCGCCGTGCCGGGTCCGCGGATGTCGAACTTGCCGTAGTTCGATATCTCGAGCAGCCCCACCGCATTCCGCACCGCCTTGCACTCGGCCGCGACATGCGGATGCGCATTGGAGCGGCGAAAGCTCACGATGTCTTCGGCTTGCTGCGCCGTCGGGGCAAACCACAGCGCGTGCTCCAGGCCGCAGTAGTCGCCGAATACGGCGTGCTCCGCCTGCAGCTTTTCGTAGATCGGCGTGGTGCGCAGCGGCCGCGCGGCCGGCAGCTCCTCGTTCGGAAAACGAATACTGAAGCGGCGCGAATAGTTCTCGCGGACCTTGGCATTCGTGTAGGCCAGCGTCGTCCAATCCCCGTAGCGGGCCACGTCCATGCCCCAGATGTCGGCGCCCGGATCGCCCTCGACCATCCAGCGCGACAGCGCCAGGCCGACGCCGCCCCCCTGGCTGAATCCCGCCATGACGCCGCAGGCCACCCAGAAGTTCTTCAGGCCGCGGATCGGGCCTACCAGGGGATTGCCGTCGGGCGCGAAGGTGAACGGTCCGTTGACCACCTTTCTGATGCCCGCGGCTTCGAGCGCCGGGAAATGGGCGAACCCCACCTCCAGGCTGGGCGCGATGCGCTCGAGGTCGTTGGGCAGAAGATCCTGTCCGAAATCCCAGGGCGTGGACGTCTGCGACCAGGGCACGCCCGCGCGCTCGTACGTGCCCATGAGCATGCCGCCCCGCTCCTGGCGGATGTAGATCTCGCCTTCGAAATCGATGGCGTGCAATTGCTCCTTCTTGCCAGCCAGCTCCGGCATGTCCCCGGTGATGAGATATTGATGCTCCATTGCAAGCACGGGCAACTCGATGCCCACCATGCGCCCCACCTCGCGCGCCCACAGGCCCCCCGCGTTCACCACGTGCTCCGCATGCACGTTGCCGTGATCGGTGATCACATCCCAGGAGCCGTCGGCGCGCGCCTTGAGGTCGGTGACCAAGGTTTGGCGGACGATGTCGGCGCCGCCGATTTGCGCGGATTTCGCATAGGCGTGCGTGACGCCGTAGGGATCGACATGTCCTTCGATGGGATCGTACATCGCGCCCACGAAGTGCTTCTTGTCCAGCAGCGGAAACAATTTCGCGGCCTCATCGACCGAGATGATCTCCAAGTCCATGCCGAGGTATCGGCCGCGCGCCTTGGCCATCTTCAGCCAGTCGAGGCGCTCGCGGGTTCCGGCCAGCATGATGCCCCCGGTGATGTGGACGCCGCAGGACTGCCCGGAAATGCGCTCGATTTCCTGGTACAGCTTGATGGTGTACTGCTGCAGCTTGGCGACGTTGGGATCGCCGTTGACGGTGTGCATGCCGCCGGCCGCATGCCACGTCGACCCGGAAGTGAGCTCCGCGCGCTCGATGAGCAGTACATCCTTCCAACCGGCCTTCGTCAGGTGGTACAGAACGCTGGCGCCGACCACGCCGCCGCCGATCACCACAACTTTCGCGTGGCTCTTCATGGAGTCTCCAATCTCATCCTCCGCCGCTATTCATTCGAAACGGCCAAATGCAGGTTCGCCTGCGTGGCTCCGCCTCCGGTCCCGAAGCGCTCGATCAGCCACGAGCGGAACAGCGCAACGGCGGTGTCGCTCAAGGCTTCCGGATGGGTGATCAGGTAGTAGCCATAGCCGTCATCGAGGCTGTCCTCGAAGGGCTTGACCAGCTGGCCCGTGCGAAGGTAATCGCCGAACAGATACGTATCGAGGAGCGCGACGCCCTCGCCGCTCAGGGCATACTGCACGGCGAGCACGGCGGTGTCGAACACCAGGCCCCGCTCGACGTTCAATCCGGCAAGGTTCGAGTGGCGGGCGAATTGCGTCCACAAATGATGCCGCGGCTGATCCGATATGCGCACGTGCACCAGCTCGTTGGACTCGATGAAGTCCGCCAAGCCCTTGCCCGCATGCCGCTCGGCGACGCTCGGGTGGCACAGCGGGCTCAGGCGCACCGGCCAGAGCAGATCCGTCACCAGATCGGTGACGGTGGGCTTCGAATAGACCACCGCGACATCGACATCGCTCGGCGGCGGCCCCACCCCGTATGGACTGACCAGATCGATCTCCACTTCGGCGGCCGCACGGCGGAAGTCGCGCAATATGGGCACGGCCAGGTGCACGGCGAAGCTCGGCGGCATCTGCACGCGCAGGGTCCGGAGCGTGGTCGACCCGTCGTTGCGTATGTCGTCGAGAGCGTATTCCAGGCGGTCGAAGGATTTCATCACCGCGGGCAGCAGATGCTGTCCTGCCTTCGTCAGCACCAGCGCATGCGGCCGGCGCTCGAAGAGCTGCGCGCCGATCAATTTTTCGAGCGCGATCACGTGGCGCGACAGAGCGCTCTGCGAGATCAAGAGCGCGTTGGCCGCGGCCGTGAAGCTCGAGTGCTTGGCCACGCCCTCGAAGGCGCGCAGCGCATTGAGCGGCAGCCAGCGGCGATCGATCGTGGTCTTGCCCATGTGTCTAAGGAGCCCAGGATTTGGTGTAGCCGATGGCGCGTTTCTGGTCGGCGATGATGGTTCTCGACGCCAGATACAGATGATACGCCGCCCAGAATCCCGTGGGCGCCAGCACCAGCAGCGCCGAACGCAGCGATGCCGCGTCGCTGCCGTGAGCGCCGGCGAACCAGTCGCTCAGCGCTCCGACCACCCAGGGCGCCACCATGAGATTGAATATGTTCGCGACGAGCAGCGAGACGGCGATGAACATATTGCGCATGTGACAGGGCGCAAGATTGTTGAGCAATCCGAAGCACGGGCCGATGTAGAAATAGATGGCGGGTATGAAGATCCAGAACATCAGCTTGCACAGCCCCAGAGAGTGCGTCCAGTAGGCGATCATCGAGGGGATGGTGGCCACGCCGATGCCCGCGGCGAGCAGCCACACGACGCGGCGCGGGTCCGCCATGGAGGGGCGCGACAGCAGCCATGCCGTCGCCACGGTGGCGAGCGATCCGCCCACGAGATGTATGTTGCCGGTGACCGCGCCCGCCTGGCCCACGTCGAGATTGTAATAGCGCTGCAGAAACGTCGGCGTCCAATAGATCAAACCCCAGCCCCAGAGGGCGCACAGACCGCCGCCCATCACGACGTGAAACGCGGCTTTTTGACACCACAGGAATCGCAGCGATTCCCACAGCGTGGGCTTGAGCTCATCGACGATGGCATCCAACCGCCCGCGCGCCGGCTCGCGAACCGTCAAATACACGATGACCCCGACCACGAGACCCGGCACGCCCAGGGCGATGAACGCGGCGCGCCAGGAATAGGCTTGCGCGACCGCGCCGGCCATATTGGCGCCCAGCCATGCGCCGATCGGCGCCCCGAGCGCCAGCACCGTCATGGCCATGGGCCGGCGGTCCGGCGGAAAGCAATCCGATACGATGGCGGTGGACGGCGGCGTGCCCCCGGCTTCGCCCACGCCGACGCCGACGCGCCCGAGCAGGAACTGCAGGTAGTTTCGCGACAGACCGCACAGCGCGGTGAACCCCGACCAGATCACCAGAGAGGCCGCGAGGATGTTGCGGCGGTTCGACCGGTCCGCGAACCAGGAAATCAAAATGCCGAATGAGACATAAAAGGCCGCGAGAGGCGCACCCGTGAGGAACGCGACGCCGGCATCGTCCAGCTTGAGTTCCAGCCGGATCGGCTCGAGCACCGTCGACACGACGTAGCGGTCCGCGATGTTGATCGCATAGATCA
>Ga0181537_10001004_pt1 | contig 26384 bp, 26 predicted proteins | sample PEATcosm2014_Bin_39_FD_119765 | JGI IMG/M metagenome (GOLD analysis project Ga0181537, IMG submission 119765) | Peatland microbial communities from MTU Mesocosm Facility, Houghton, MI, USA - PEATcosm2014_Bin23_10_metaG | ecosystem: Environmental > Terrestrial > Soil > Wetlands > Peat | place...
GGGCCGCTGACCGCGAGCGCGTTTTCCGTCGTCGTGCTCGGCGGGCTGGGCAGCGTCTCCGGCGCGCTGATCGCCGCTTATGTTGTCGGTTATCTCGAAACCCTCACCGCCTATCTGATCTCGCCCGCCTATCGCACCATCCCGGCGCTGCTTTTGCTGGTTGCAGTGATGTATGTGCGTCCGCGCGGACTGCTGGGGCGGCGATAAATGCAATCCCTCTCCACCACGCGCATCCTGCTCATCGCGCTATGTGTGGTGATCGCGGCTGCGTTTTTGCCGCTGCGGGTGACCGGATACATCCTCGGACTACTGACGATTGCCTATTACACCGGCGTCTTTGCCATGTCCTGGGACCTGCTGTTCGGCTTTGCCGGCGAGGTCAATTTCGGACCGACATTTCTGATCGGCACCGGCGCCTATACGGCGGGCATTCTCGATACTCTCTACCAGCCGCCGATATGGCTTTGTGTTGCCGCTGGCACACTTGCTGCTGTAGCCGGCGGCGTGGTGCTCGCGCTGCCGGCGCTACGGGTGCGCGGACCCTATTTCGGGCTGACGACGCTCGTTGCCGTGCTCATGCTGGAGAATTTCATCATCGTCGATGCCCATCTGACCGGCGGCGAAAACGGGCTGGCGATACCGGACGTCATCTCGATCAGCGACACCGTCAATTATGAGATCGCGCTGTGGTTCATGGCGGTCAGCGGCGCGATTCTGTTTTGGCTGGCGCGCTCGCCGGTCGGACTGATCCTGCAAGCGAGCGGACAGGACGCGGTACAGGCCGGCGCGCTCGGCTTCAACGTGACCAAGCACAAGCTCGCCGCGTTCATCATCAGCGCCTTCTTCTCCGGACTTGCCGGCGCGCTGTTGGTTTTCTATGTCGGCTCGGCATCGGCGAGTTCGGTGGTCGACATCACCGTCGGCGTCCAGATCATCATCGCCGCCGTGATCGGCGGGCGGCGCACCATACTCGGCGCCGTGCTCGGCGCGATTTTTCTTGTCGCCATGAGCGAGGCGCTCCGCCCGATCGGCGACTTGTCGAACTTCGTCGTCTTCGCCATGGCGCTGCTTGTCGTGCTGTTTTTCCCGAGCGGCTTCTTCGGCTTGCTGACGCGCAGCAAAGAACCGAACTGACATGGCGGCCGAAGCGCATCTCGAGGTCAAGGGCCTCACCAAGCGGTTCGGCGGTTTGGTCGCCGTCAAGGAGATGGCGCTCTCCATCGAGGCCGGGAAAATCCTCGGCCTGATCGGTCCCAACGGCTCCGGCAAATCGACGGTGATGAAGTTGATCATGGGTATCGAGCGACCCGATACCGGCTCGGTGCGCGTCAACGGCACCGAAGTCGCCGGCTGGCCGTCGCACCGCATCGCACGGATGGGCGCCGGCATCGTGTTCCAGCATTCGCGGCCGCTGCACCGCCAGACCGTACTCGAAAACATCAAGCTCGCACTGTTGCCCGACAAGCTCACGCGCCTGTTCGTCGACCCGGCCACCGACGATCATGCCCGCGTCATTGCCAAACGCGTCGGGCTTGACGCCGTGCTTGACCGCCGCCCGGGAACTCTGCCGTTCGCCGATCTGCGCAAGATCGAAATCGCCAAAGCGATCGCGCGCAATCCGCAAGTCCTGCTGATCGACGAGCCGTTCGCCGGGTTGACACCGGCGGAAACTGCCGCCTTCTCCGATCTCATTTGCGAGCTGCGCGACGATGGCCGCGCCGTGCTGCTGGTCGATCACAACGTCAAGAGCGTCGCCAGACTCGTCGACCGTGTGCTCGCCATGTATGTCGGGGAGCGCATCGCCGAGGGCACGGCCGACGAGGTCATGCGCAACGAAACCGTGCGGCGTGTCTATCTCGGCGGCAGCATCGAGACCGCGGCGCGGCCAGAATCCGCGTTCCGGGACAACAAGACGCCGTTCCTCGAAGTCGACAAGCTCAGCGTCTTCTATGGCAAGGCGCAGGCGCTGGATAATGTGTCGATCCATGTCCATGCCAGCGAATTCGTTTCGGTGGTCGGGCTCAACGGCGCCGGCAAAACCACGCTGTTCAATGCCATCTCCGGGCTGCTGCCCTATTCCGGGGATATTCGCCGCGAAGGCTCGACGCTGCGCGGCACCAGCGCGGCGGCGATAGCCCGCGGCGGCATCGTGCAATGCCCGGAAGGCCGCGAACTCTTCACCGACATGACGGTGCGGGAAAATCTCGATCTCGGCGGCCAGCATTTGCCGGCGGCCGAGAGCACCGAGCAGATCGAATGGCTGTTCGATCTGTTTCCGATTCTGCGCGCGCGTCAGAAACAGCATGCCGGCACACTGTCAGGAGGCGAGCAGCAGATGCTGACGATCGCGCGCGCGCTAATGATGAAGCCGAAGCTTTTGATCCTCGACGAGCCGACGCTCGGCCTTGCACCGGTCATCCTGGAACAGATTTCCAAGGCGCTGACCCGCCTGCGGGAGACCACGCCGATCACTGTGCTGCTGGGCGAGCAGAATGTCACTTTCGCCCTGCCCCACGCCGACCGCGTTTATGTGCTCGAACACGCGCGCATCGTCTGGGAAGGCGGGCCCGCCCGCTTCGCCGCGGAGATGGGAACGGGTTACCTGTAGGCGATCTGACTCAAGCCGTAGCCTCACACGGCAGCCTCGCGCACGAGATTTCCGATTTTCGCATCCAATTTTGGCGACGGCGTGCGCTTGCGCATTGCCGTAAGGCGCCACGGGCGCATAAGTGCCGCCATCAGCGAGCGGCGGAACGCTCATTGCGCCCCCAGACTGGCTCCCCCATGTCTAAGGAAGTGACCGAGGACGCCGTTTCGCGACGTCTTCGATTTGTTACGTTTGGGATGCCGGATCAAACGACATGAGTGCTTACCCGAAACGCAAAGTGCATCAAGATGATAGTCCTCGCGACAAACGCCGACGGCAGTAACAGGCGCTGGATGAAGCGCTGGAGAACACCTTTCCGGCGTCCAATCCGGTCTCAATCGAACAGCCGAGGGGTCGCGACTTTCTTCGTTCCGAACCCCTGATTGACGGCGGTGATGACAACTCCTGCAGTTTGGAGGACAATCACTGATCTGAGATTTGCAAGAATTTACAAATTGGCATGGAGCAATCCAATTATGATGCCTGCCGCCGTGGCACAATGATGACGGCAGGTTACGGTGGTCACTGATTGCGGGTCCGATGGGACCGCGGCAAGGAAGGGATCGCGATGGCGACGCTCAAGATCAACGGTGAAGACAAGACTTTCGACGCTCCCGACGACATGCCGCTGCTGTGGGTGTTGCGTGACATCCTCGGGATGACGGGCACGAAGTTCGGCTGCGGTATCGCCCAATGCGGCGCCTGCACGGTGCATCTCGACGGCAATCCGGTGCGATCATGCTTGCTGGCGGTCGGTTTGGTCGGCAATCGCTCCGTCACCACGATCGAAGGTATCGGCGCAACGCCGGCCGGCGCCAAAGTGCAAAAGGCATGGCTCGATCTGGAAGTGATCCAGTGCGGCTATTGCCAGTCCGGCCAGATCATGTCGGCGGCGGCGCTGCTAGCGAACAATCCGCAGCCCAACGATTCCGATATCGACGCCGCGATGGCAGGCAATATCTGCCGTTGCGGCACCTATGTGCGCATCCGCGAGGCGATCAAACGCGCCTCGGGCGAAGCGTAGGAGGCGGCGATGCGCGCTCAAAAAGAATCTTTGCACGCCCTTTCGCGCCGCAGCGTTCTCGCAGCCGGCATGGCCGGCGGATTTGTGCTCGCCTTCCGGCTCCCGGTCCGGGCGGAGAACAAAATCGAGGGAGGACCTGACAACACTGCGGGCCAGTTTGCGCCCAATGCTTTCATCCGTATCGATCATGCGGGCAAGACGACGCTGGTCATGCCGCAAGTGGAGATGGGCCAGGGCGTCTATACCGCGGTGGCGATGATCCTCTGCGAAGAGCTCGACGGCGATTATTCGCGAGTCGTGCTCGAGACCGCGCCGCCCAACGACAAGCTCTACGCCAATCCGATTTTCGGCATCCAGGTCACCGGCAATTCCAATTCGATCCGCGCGTTCTGGAAGCCGTTGCGCGTTGCCGGCGCGGCAGCGCGGGCAATGCTGGTGCAGGCCGCGGCGGCGCAATGGCAGGTCGATCCGGCAAGCTGCACCGCGGCAAACGGCAAGGTCACGCACGCGGCAAGCGGGCGCACGCTCGGTTATGGCGATCTGGCCGATGCGGCCGCCGCGCTTCCGGTGCCGCAGGACCCACCGCTCAAAGACCCGAAAGATTTCACACTCATCGGCAAGCCGCTCAAGCGCTTCGACACGCCGGACAAGACCGACGGCAAGGTGATCTACGGCATCGATGCGATGCTGCCTGGAATGAAATTCGCCACGTTGGCCCAAAGCCCGGTCTTCGGCGGCAAAGTTGGCCATGTCGACGACAGCGCGGCAAAGGCCATCGTCGGCGTTCGACAGATTGTCGTGCTCGACGATCTCGTTGCGGTCGTCGGCGATCATTTTTGGGCCGCCAAGAAAGGCCTCGACGCTCTCGGCATCACCTGGAACGAGGGTCCGAATGCGCAGGTCAATTCAAGCGATATCTGGGACAATCTGCGCGCCGCGAGCCAGAAAGACGGCGCGGTCGCCAAATCGGTCGGCGACGTCGAAAAAGGCCTGACGCAAGGCGACAGATTCGATGCCGATTACGAACTGCCGTTCCTGGCGCACGCGACCATGGAACCGCTGAACTGCACCGTGACGCTCACGCCGGGGGCTTGCGAGATATGGACCGGTACCCAGGTCATAACGCGCGTACAGTCGGCCGCGGCGGAAGCCGCAGGTGTTCCCGTCGACAAAGTCATTGTACACAACCAACTGATCGGTGGCGGCTTCGGCCGCCGGCTTGAACCGGACATGGTGGCGGCCGCCGTGCGCATCGCCAAGCAGGTCGACAGTCCGCTGAAGGTGGTCTGGACGCGCGAAGAAGACATCCAGCACGACGTCTACCGGCCGGTTTATCGTGACACCATTTCGGCAAGTCTCAAGGACGGCAAGATCGTTGCGTGGAAATATCGCGTCACCGGCTCGTCGATCATGGCGCGCTGGGCGCCGGCGATATTCACAAACGGCATCGATATCGACGGCGTCGATAGCGCCGTCGACATGCCTTACGAGATTCCAAACCGCCACGTCGAATATGTGCGCGCCGAGCCGCCCGCCGTGCCCACCGGATTCTGGCGCGGCGTCGGACCGAACAACAACGTCTTCGCCATCGAATGCTTTATGGACGAGTTAGCGCGCAAGGCGGGCAAGGACCCGATCGAATTCCGCCTCGGCATGCTCGAAAATAGTCCCCGGTTCAAAGCCGCGCTGCAACTCGTCGCGCAAAAATCCGATTGGGGCACGCCGCTGCCGGCCCGCACCGGGCGCGGCGTGTGCCTGCAGCCTTCGTTTGCCAGCTTCATCGCCACAATCGTCGAAGCGGAGGTCGATGAACACGGTGAAGTGCATCTGCGCCGCGTTACCTCGGCGGTCGACACCGGCATCGCGGTCAACCCCGATACCATCATGGCGCAATTGCAAGGCGGGATCATTTTCGGACTGACCGCTGCGCTCTATGGCGAGATCACCATCGACAAGGGCCGCGTGCAGCAGTCGAACTTCAACGATTACCGCATGCTGCGTATCGACCAGGTGCCGAACATCGAGGTACACGTCATCAAAAGCGGAGAGGATCCGGGCGGCATCGGCGAAACCGGCTGCACGGCGGGTCCTCCGGCGCTGCGGAATGCGATTTACGCCGCCACCGGGGTCGCGCTGCGCCGGCTGCCGATCGATCGCGCCGCGATCGCAGTGAAGGCGTAAATATCATGCGCAGCCCCCGCGGACTTGTCGCTCTCGTCATCGTCGTTCTGATCGCAATTGCCGTATTCGGCTGGAAGATTTTCAATCAGGGACCGCTGGCTTTCGCCGGCGGCTCGACCGTTGCGCTGGCTGACTATCACGCGGCCGATCCGACCGGCGTTCCCGCCGATCTTGCCAATGCGGATGCGGTGAAACGCGGCGAATATCTCGCCCGCGCTGCCGATTGCATGGTCTGCCACACCGCGCCCGGCGGGCGGGCCTATGCTGGTGGCCTGGCGTTTTCGCTGCCGTTCGGGACGCTTTATTCGACCAACATCACAGCAGACAAGGACACCGGCATCGGCGATTACAGCGATGCCGATTTTCTTAACGCGGTACAGCGTGGCATTCGTAAAGACGGCGTGCGGCTTTATCCAGCCATGCCCTATCCGTCCTACACGTATATGACCGACGCCGATGCGCTGGCGATCAAAGCCTACCTGTTCAGCCTGCCGGCCGTGCATTCTGAGAACCGCGCCGACACGCTCTCCTTTCCGTACAATCAGCGCTGGTCGATGATCTTCTGGTCATTCCTCTTCAACGCGGACACCCGCTTCGCACCCAATCCCGCGCAAACCCCGCAGTGGAACCGCGGCGCCTATATCGCCGAGGCGCTGGCGCATTGCGGTGAGTGCCATACGCCGCGCAATCTTGCCGAGGCGCTCGACAACCGGGAAAAATTTGCCGGCGCGGTGACGGCCGGCTGGCACGCCTACAATATCTCGTCCGACAAGGACACCGGCATCGGCGCCTGGAGCGACGATGAGGTGTTAGCCTATCTGTCGAAGGGCCACGCACTCAGTCGCGGCACCGCCGCGGGGCCGATGGGCGAAGCCGTGGACGAGAGTTTTAGCCAGTTGGCGCCGGCAGACATCCGTGCGCTGGTCGCTTATGTGCGGAGCGTGCCGGCGGTTGCATCCGACGTGCCGGTGACGATTGCGCCGCCGGCGCCGGCTTCGCCCAACGAGGGCGGCGCAACCGCGGACGCGCTCGGCAAGAAAGTATTTCAGGAGGCCTGCGTCAGTTGCCATAATTGGACCGGGGTAAGCGCGATTTCACCTTACGCCACCATTTCCGGCGCGCGCGCGGTGAACGATCCCGCTGCCACCAACGTCGCGCAGATCGTGATTTCCGGCACGCGGCGGGTGACACCGGCGGGAATTATTTCGATGCCAGCCTTCGGCGCCGCCTACTCCAATGCCGAGATCGCGGCAGTCGCCAATTACGTCACCGGGCGCTTCGGCAGCGAACAATCCAAGATCACCGAGAACGACGTAGCGGCGCTGCGCAGTCAAACCTCGCACTGATATGAGTTTCTGTTAAAGGGAGCATTTCATGATCCGCAAGGCGAAAGCCGTTTGGCGTGGCACCGGTCGTGCCGGCACCGGCAATCTATCGACGGATTCCGGCGTGCTGGCGCAATCCCCATATTCCTACAAAACCCGTTTTGAAAACGAGAAAGGCACCAATCCCGAAGAGCTGATCGCGGCGGCGCATGCCGGCTGCTTCACTATGGCGCTGGCATTTCAGTTGCAGGGCGCGGGCTTCACGCCGACGGAGCTCTCGACCGAGGCGGCGGTGAGTCTCGATCCGGAAGGGCAGGGTTTTCGCATCACCCGCTCGGCGTTGACGCTGCGCGCCAGCGTGCCGAGCCTCGACGAAGCAACCTTCATGAAGCTCGCCGGCGACGCCGAGAAGAACTGCCCGGTGTCCAAGGTGCTCAACGCCCAGATTACGCTTGACGCCAAGCTGGTCTGATCCGCACATCCTACCGTTATGAATGTCCAATCCGATGAGCGGCGCGTGCCGTCGCCCATGGTCACCGCGATGCGCGTTGTGCCGGTCGCCGGCCACGACGGCATGCTGCTCAATCTTTCCGGCGCGCACGGGCCGTTTTTCACACGCAATGTGGTGATCTTAAGCGACAGCGCCGGCCACACCGGAGTTGGCGAAGTACCCGGCGGCGAGCGCATTCACCGGACGCTCGAAGACGCGCGCGAACTGGTGATCGGCCGGCCAATCGGATCCTATAACGCCATCCTCAACGCCGCGCGCCGGAGTTTCGCCGATCGCGATTCGGGCGGACGCGGATTGCAGACTTTCGACCAGCGCGTGACCATTCACGCCGTCACCGCGATCGAGGCGGCGCTGCTCGATCTGCTCGGCCAGTACCTCGGCGTGCCGGTCGCGGCTCTGCTCGGCGAAGGCCAGCAGCGCGATGCGGTCACGATGCTCGGCTATCTGTTCTATGTCGGCGATCGCAACAAAACCAACCTGCCCTATCGTTCGGAGCCCAACGCCAACATTGACTGGTTCGGGCTGCGTCACGAGGAGGCGCTGACGACTGCTGCCGTCGTGCGTCTCGCTGAAGCCGCGCAGGCGCATTACGGCTTCAAGGACTTCAAGCTCAAGGGCGGCGTGCTCGCCGGCGAGCGGGAGATCGAGACGGTCACCGCACTGGCAAAGCGTTTCCCGGACGCGCGTATCACGCTCGATCCCAATGGGGCGTGGTCGCTCGACGAGGCCGTGCGGTTATGCAGCGGCATGCATGGCGTGCTCGCTTGTGCCGAAGATCCCTGCGGCGCCGAACAAGGTTATTCGGGGCGAGAAATCATGGCCGAGTTCCGCCGCGCCACCGGGCTTCCCACCGCCACCAACATGATCGCCACGGACTGGCGGCAGATGGGTCACGCGATCCAGTTGCAGTCGGTCGACATTCCACTCGCCGATCCGCATTTCTGGACCATGCAGGGCGCCGTGCGCGTGGCGCAAATGTGCCGCGACTGGGGTCTGACGTGGGGATCGCATTCCAACAACCACTTCGACATTTCGCTCGCGATGTTCACGCACGCGGCCGCCGCGGCGCCCGGCAGGATCACGGCGATCGACACGCACTGGATCTGGCAGGACGGTCAGCGCCTGACCAAAGAACCGCTGCAAATCAAGGGCGGAATGGTGGAGGTGCCGGAGCGGCCCGGTCTCGGCATCGAGATCGATTTAGATCAGCTGCAAAAGGCCAATGAGCTTTATAAAAAGCACGGCCCTGGCGCGCGCGATGACGCGATCGCCATGCAATATCTCATCCCGGGTTGGAGCTTCGACAACAAGCGCCCGTGCATGGTGCGCTAATCGCGCTCAAGCGTGGAGAAAGTCCAGCACCGCGGTTTCGGCGAGCACCGCTTCAGGAATACTGTGGCGCGCCGAGCGGGCGCGTTCTTCGGCGGTTTGCGTCGCCTGCAGGTAAGCGCCGAGATGGCGCGCGCGCTCGATGATCTTTCTGTTCTCCGGCAGCCGCGCCGCTTCGAAGCGGCGCAGCGCGTCGGCAACGTCGCCGGCATCGAGCGCTGTGGCGAGTGCCGCCGCGTCGTCAGCCGCTTTGGACACGCCCGCCGCCACATGGGGACGCGCCACAAAGGCGGCATCGCCAATGACCGCAACCCGACCGAAAGCGAGCCGCGGACTTTCCAGGTCGTAGATCGGTTGCAGGATCGGCTCCTCGATCAGGGCAACGATCTTTCGGAATTGCGGCGCCAATAGCCGCTCAGCCGCCGCGCGCATGGCGGCGATCGGCTCGGCGCGGATCAGCGGCGGCGGGATCGAGACTGAATGGGTGACACCGGTTTTGTCGGTGAGCAGCGCCGGCAGCTCGGTTGTTTCATCAGCCGGCCGGTACCAGACGACGTTATAGCGCCGCTGCCCGGGCCGCAGATCGTTGTCCGGCCCGGCGACCGGATAGCAGAGACACTGCTCGCCGGGCGGCAGGCAGAATGTCATGTCCATGAACAATTCGCGATGGATCTCCGCAGGGATCGCGCTCTCGGCAAGCAGCGCCCGCCAGGCGACGTAACCAGCGTAAAGCGGGGCCACGTCGGGCGCGCATTGCTGGCGCACGGTGGAGCGCAGGCCGTCGGCGCCGATCAGCACATCGCCCTCGACCGTGCGGCCGTCGCTGAAATGCGCGACGACGCCCTTCTCGCTCTGCTGAAAGGCGCGCAATCCGGTGCCGCGATGATAGCGCTCCGCCATGAAGGCATCGCGCAGCAAGCGATAGACGCGCTCCCAGGCGGTGAGCACCTGAGGGCATTCGAGCATCAGCGTGGCGCGACCGTCCCGGTCGAGGATTCTGCGCCTGGTCATAGCGACGCCGAGGTCACGGATGTCGAGGTCAAGCCCCTTCATCCGAGCGATCAACTCACTTTGGGCCACGATGCCGGCGCCGCGTCCGGCAAGTTCGTTGACGACGCGCTCGAAAATGTCGACGTCCCAGCCGCGCCGGGCCAGCATGATTCCGGCCAACAGGCCACTCATCGAACCGCCGATAATGAGGGCGCGGCGTTTCCCCGCCATGCGAGATTCCCGTTTTTTCTCAACCTTTCCTAAGGCAGAAAGGTTTTCTATATTGTGCCTACATTCCTTGGAGGAACGCTATGGCATTGACCATGCTGGATAAGTCCACCGACCGCTCGGAAAAGACGGCGTGGCCGCCCGCAATCGCGGCGGAATTCGAGCGCGAACGGCAGAATAACAACGGTTGCGTCGGCACAGTGCTCGTGTCCGAGAGCGAGCGCGTACGGGTTTGGATCATCCGGCTGGCGCCCGGCGAGCGGATCGGCTTTCACCGCCATGTGCTCGATTATTTCTGGACCGCAGTGAGCGGCGGACGCGGCCGCCAGCATGTCCACGACGGCACCACCGTCGAATATACCTACCAGCCCGGCGAAACCCGCCACGAGACCTACCGCCCCGGCGAGTACAAGGTCCACGATCTGGAGAATCTCGGCGACAAGGAAATGGTCTTTATGACCATCGAATTCCTTAACAGCGCCAACAAGCCGCTGCTCATTCCAGACCGGGTGCGCGCCGCGGCCTGACGCAACGAATTGCCGCAGTTCGAATGACCTCTCCCCGCGCGGCGGGGAGGGGTTTTGTTGTAGCCAACATGAAATGCTTCCTGCACACTCGCGCCGGCTGAGTGAGCGTGAGCTGAGTAGCTGGGTAATGATCTTTTCGTTCGATCTTTTGATCAACGCGCTGGTTTCGGGCATCCTCATTGGCGGCTTCTATGCCGCAGTGACCTGCGGCGTATCGCTGGCGTTCGGTATCCTCGACATCGTCAATATCGCGCACCCCGCCTTTGTCATCCTCGGCTCCTACGTCGCCTATATCGTCAACGCGACATTCGGCTTCGATCCGATCCTGACCGCGATCGTGGTGATGCCGGCGTTCTACGCGCTCGGCGCGGCGATCTACCAGGTCTACTACTCCGCGTTCGAGAAGCACGGCCAGGAATCGCTGCGCGGACTGGCCTTCTTCTTCGGCCTCCTCTTCATTACTGAAGTCGGCTTGGTGCTCTATTTCGGCGTCGATTACCGTTACGTCGATGCGGCCTATATCGGGCCGACCTTGCACCTGGCCGACGTCGATTTGCCGCTGCGCATTCTGGTGCCGTGCCTGGTCTCGCTGCTGATGATCGCGGTGCTGCAGCTTATTCTGACGCGCACCTTCATCGGCCGCGCCATCATGGCGGTGGCGCAGGACCAGCTGGCGTTGCGGCTGATGGCGATCGATCCGGTCCGCATCAAGCGCATCGCGTTCGGCATTTCAATCGCTACCGCGTCGGTCGCCGGCGCCCTTCTCATTATTATCCAGCCGGTCGAACCGTCGGTCGGGCGAGAATATATCGGCCGCGTGTTCGCTATCTGCGTGCTTGGCGGCATGGGCAGCCTGCCGGGCGCCGTGGTCGCCGCAATGCTGATCGGCATTTTCGAGAGCCTTACCTCGACGTTCTACGGCCCGTCATGGGCGCCCGCGGTATCGTTCGGCTTTCTGCTGCTGACGCTCGCGGTACGGCCAGCCGGCCTGATGGGACGGTGAACCGTGCGCACGCCCGCCTTCCTCGCGATCTGCCTCGCCGTTGCCGCTGCGGTATTCGGCATCGCGCTCGGGTTCGGCAATGACTACGTCTTCTTCGCCGGTTATGTCGTCTTGCAATATGTTGTGCTGTCGACGGCATGGAACATTCTCGGCGGCTATTGCGGCTACGTGAATTTTGGTACTGCCGCGTTTTTTGCGCTGGGTGCCTATTCGACGGTGGCGATCTACAAGTACTCGGCAGACAACGACGTCTGGGCGCTGCCGATTCCTGTGCTGATGATGATTGGCGGTATCGTTTCCGGCATTGTTGGCTTCGGCATGGGCTATCTGACGCTCCGCCTGCGCGGCGCGTTCTTCTCCATCGCCACACTGGCGCTCGCCGTCGTTCTGGAAACGCTGGTCGTCAACTGGGACTATGTGGGCGGCTCGCGCGGCGCTTATGTCATCCGCCCCGAGGAGATCGACCCGATCGGCAACTACATCAGGTATCTGTTCCTGATCATGCTGCTGCTTGCGGTCGCGGCGATCACCGTCGCCCGGCTGATCGAGCATTCGCGGCTTGGTTACGGCTTTGCCACCATCCGCGACGACGAACTCGCCGCCGAAGCCTCTGGCGTGCCGACGCTGCGGCTGAAGCTGATCGCGACCACGATTTCCGGCGTGCTGATGGGCATGGCCGGTGCGCCGTTTCCTTATTACATCAGCTATCTGCAACCGGATTCGACGTTCGGGCTCGATTATGCCGTCAACTCCATCGCCATGCCGCTCGTCGGCGGCACGACAAGCTGGGTCGGTCCGCTGATCGGCGCGATTCTGCTTGGCTCGCTGCAGCAGATCGCCACCGTCACCATTTCGTCCGCGGTCAATCTGTTGATCGTCGGCTTGCTTCTGGTTGGCTTCGTCATCGTGGCGCCGGCCGGCATTATCGGCCTCGTCCACCGCTATTGGCAGCGCAAGCCTGAGGATTTCGTCGGCCGCCGCCGTATCGATGCTGCTGCGCCGGGGTCCGCGCCATGAGCGCCGCTGCTCCGGATCTCCTTCAGATCGACAATCTCGGCAAGCGTTTCGGCGGCTTTGTCGCGCTCGAAAGCATTTCGCTTTCCGTCGCGCCGGGCGAGCGGCTCGGCCTGATCGGACCGAATGGATCTGGCAAATCGACTTTGGTCAATTGCATCTGCGGCACGCTGCACAATGAGCAAGGCACGGTCCACTTCGACGGCCGCAAGCTTGATGGGCTCCTCGCGCATCAGCGCACCCATCTCGGCCTGGCACGGAGCTTTCAGCTGCCGCGCCCGTTCGTCAGCTTGAATCTGATCGATAATATCCGCATTCCGCTGCTCTATACCGTCGGAGCGCGGGGCCGCCACCATGCCGCGAATGAAATCGAGGATCACTGCACCGGTCTTCTCCGCGAAGTCGGGCTCGAAGCCAAGGCCCGACACCTGCCGCGCGATCTCACCCAGGTCGAGATGCGCAAGCTCGAACTGGCGCGCGCCATGGCGTCCGAGCCAAAGCTTCTGATCGCCGACGAGGCGATGGCCGGTCTCACCCATTCGGAGATCGAGGACATATTGACGCTTTTGGTTCGCTTGAACGAACAGGGCGTCACCGTGATCCTCATCGAGCACATCATGCGCGCGGTGATGAGCTTCTCGCGCCGGCTGGTGGTGCTGGTTTCCGGCAAGAAAATCGCCGACGGCGCGCCCGACGATGTGATGCACGATCCCGAAGTCGAGAGGGCCTACCTTGGCCAGTAGCATCAACATCACCGGCATCCATGCCGCTTACGGCGCGGTGCGCGTGATCGACGACGTTTCGCTCAAAGTGGACGGCGGCGAGACCGTAGTGCTGCTCGGCACCAATGGCAACGGCAAATCGACGCTGATGAAATGCATCATGGGCATGGTGCGGCCGAGTGAAGGCTCTATCGTCGCCGAGATCGACGGCATCCATCACGATCTGGTCGGGCGTACCACCGAGGAGATCGTCGATCTCGGCATTGCGCTGGTGCCGGAGGGCCGCCGGCTGTTTCCGAAGCTGACGGTGGAGGAAAATCTTCTGCTCGGCGCCTACCGCGCCACCGCGCGCCGCCAGCTTGCGCACAATCTCGCGGTCTGCTTCGAGACCTTTCCGCGACTTGCCGAGCGTCGCCGCCAGCTTGCCGGCAGCATGTCAGGCGGCGAGCAGCAAATGCTGGCGCTCGGCCGCGCGCTGATGCTGGCGCCGAAGATCCTGCTGGTCGACGAACCGTCGGTGGGGTTGGCGCCGATCCTGGTCAGCCGCACCATCGACGCCATCAACGAGATGAAGCAGCGCTATCAGCTCACCGTGCTGATGGCCGAACAGAATTTCACCCAGGCGATCCGCATCGCCGACCGCGGCTATATCATCGTCCACGGCAAGATCGCCTTCGAGGGCCGGACGATGGATGAGCTCAACAACAACGACCTGATCAAGAAGTTTTATCTGGGGCTGTAATCAACCGGACCGCAGCCAGCTACGGCTTGAAGACCGTGAACACTTCTTCGGCCACATCCTGATCCCCATACCAGATTTGCATGATCCAGGTGCCGGGGACGAGCTCCCAATCTTTTTCGAACTTGTAGCCTGTCAAATAGAGCGGACCGATATTTTTGGCGATCACGTTCTCGCTGCGTGTCGTCGCCTGGCCCGTGTCGGGATTGACCAGTCCGGTACTGGGAAAAAGCGTAACGCTTCGCAACGACACCGTTGCATCCTGCGGCGCGCCGACCAGACGATATTCAAAGCCGAACTGGATGCCTTTGCGTGCCGGCACCATCGGCGAGCTCGACAGGAAATGATAATTGTAGCCGGTGAAGCTGCCGGGAACTCCCGGTGTGCCCGTCGGCTGCGCCTCAAAAATCCCGACCCTGGTGATATTGGCCAGCGAAACCATCGGCGTTTGCGCGGCGGCCAATGCGACGCCGAACAGCAACGCGAACGCAACAAAGACGCCCCTCACCGGTACTCCCCCCGTTTTCCGGCCTTCCCCCTTTGCGTATCATAGCTACCGCACCGGAAAATCGAAATAGGTTTCCGGAAACGGCTCGCCGCGTAGCGTAAAGTGCCACCATTCCTTGTCATAGCCGCGGAAGCCGTGCCGCCGCATCGCGGAGGCGAGCAACATCCGGTTGGCGTGCTGCTGGGGCGTGACGTTCGCATCGTCGGTCCACGATTTCGGACTGAAGAAGTCGAAATGGGTGCCCATATCGAGTTCGGTGCCGTCGCTTGTGGCCAGCGTTAAATCGGCGGTCGAGCCGCGCGAATGGCCTGACTGCGAGGCGAGATAACCGTCACGAAACAGCGCCCGTTTGTCGACGTTCGGGTAAAACTCGGCCTTCATGATCTGGTCGTTGGAATCGCGCGCCCAACGCACGAAATTCATCACCGCGCGCACCGGCCGGTAACAGTCGAACACCTTGACGACGAGGCCCTGCGTGGCGACATCGTGCGCAACTTCGGCAATCGCCGCCGCTGCCTGCCGCGTGAGCAGGCAATGCGGCGCTTCGTAGCCGTCGATTGGCCGGCCGACAAAATTGTGCGAACCGGCATAGCGCATGTCGACGACAAGCCCCGGCACCACTGCCGCCACGTCCACGAAGCTCGCCGACCGGTCCTCTGTGGCCTGCGGCTGCGGCGCCAGCGCCGCTTGCGCGCCAAGGGACACAAGGAGAGCGAGCGAGAATTTCAGCTTGTCAGTACGGATGGGCATGCACTTCGACGGTGACGTGCGACAGACCGGCAAGACCCGACAGCCGCTCCTTGTAAACGGCGGGTGCTTGCGGGGCGGCTGACACGACCGAGGCCATCACCGCGAGATGACCGGGTCCCACCTGCCAAACATGGAGATCGCAAACCCGGTCGCCATCGCGCTCCATCAGCGCACGAATGTGCCGTTCCAGAGCCGGATCGGGGACGGTGTCGAGCAGCACCCGGCCGGCTGCGCGAAGGAGACCGAACGACCAGCTCGCGATGACGACCGCGCCGACGAGGCCCACCACGGGATCCATGAAATTCCAGCCGAAGGCCCACGCCGCCGACAAGCCGGCGATGGCCAGGATCGAGACCATCGCGTCCGCCAGAACGTGAACATAAGCCGCGCGCAGGTTCAGATCGTGATGCCGGACGCTGTGCCGATGTTCGGCATGATCGTGATGATCGTGATCATGAGCATGATCGTGTCCATGAGCCTGGCCGCCACCATGGGCGTGGTCATGTTCGTCGCGCAAAAGCCATGCGCTCGCGAGATTGACGCACAGTCCGAGCACGGCAATCGGAATTGCTTCTTGAAAATGTATCGTGACGGGATTGCCGAGGCGCAGCACCGACTCGTAGGCGACGCCGAGCGCGATCATGCCCAGAATTATGGCGCTGGAGAAGGCGGCGAGCTCGCCGAATTTGCCGGTGCCGAGTGAAAACCGGGCGTCTGCGGCATGACGGCGGGCGAACAAATAAGCAAACCCGGCAATCGCCAGCGCCGCGACATGGGTCGCCATGTGCCAGCCGTCGGCAACCAGCGCGATCGAACCGAACAGCGTCCCGCCGACGATCTCGGCCACCATCATGAAAGCGGTCAATCCGACCACGCTCCAGGTGCGTCGCTCGTGCCTGCCGTGGTGGGCGCCGAGAAAGGTGTGGTTATGGGTCCACGGATCGACGAATTGCGAATTCATCAGTCACCTATTGCGGGCACGCCGAGACCCATTGGCCTTCGACCGTATTTTCCGTATCGATCATCTGCATTCCCGCCATTTCCGCCTTGGACCGCACCGTCCCGGTATAGTGATGCGGGCTGTCGAAATTGAAGTCGCCGGTCAGGTCCATATTCATCTGGCCCTTGCACACCAGATGCCAGGTCAGGTGCGGACCGTTGAGCGCGCGCTCGATCGGCGCGCAGGTGGAATTTATCGTATTGGGGATCGGCGAGAACGCGGTGCCAAGGTCCTTGGTTTGGTCTGCGGTCAGGCATTTCGACGATTCATGCGGCGGGCCAACCACGCCCGCCGTCTCGCTGTGGCCGATGATCTTCCATAGGCCGGGCTCGATGCCATCGGCGTAAGCTGACGACGCAGCGAACACAATCGTGGCTACGATAGCACGAACCATCGACATTCCCACGTCACGATACTCCCGAACCTGCTTCGCCCCGCTCCCATTGGCAGTTTTGTGCTTTTGGCACAAATCGCCGTTCGTTAACCACCCAGTAACCATATACCCGGCACATTTTGCCTGGGAGGCGTAACCCTTTCCACCGCACTGAACGTGCTTTGGGGGCAGCCTTGGACACGAGTGCGGCTCCAATCCTTCGCGCCGGCGGCCTCTCGGCCGCCGTGCACAGCTTTGAATCACGCGACCGTAGACAGGGCCGATCAAGCGGCATGAGCGACGCATCCACGGCTGAGGGCGGCGATACGGCACTGTCGCGGCTCGTCGATCTCGGCACCATGCTTCGCCGCAGCGACATCGGGCTCGCGGTCGGCATGATGACGATCCTCGTCATCCTCATCCTGCCGCTGCCGCCGATCCTGCTCGATTTCTCGCTCGCGATATCGATCACCTTTTCCGTGCTGATCCTGATGACGTCGCTGTTCATCCAGGCGCCGCTCGAATTCTCGTCATTCCCGACCGTGCTGTTGATCGCCACGATGCTGCGGCTGGCGCTCAATCTCGCCTCGACGCGTCTCATTCTCGCGCGCGGTCACGAAGGTACCGCCGCCGCCGGGCATGTCATCGAGGCGTTCGGCAATTTCGTCATGGGCGGCAATTTCGTCATCGGCATCATCGTATTCACGATTCTGGTGATCGTGAATTTCGTGGTCATCACCAAAGGTTCGGGCCGCATCGCCGAAGTCGCGGCCCGTTTCCACCTGGACGCCATGCCCGGCAAGCAGATGGCGATCGACGCCGACCTCAACGCCGGCCTCATCGACGAGAAGGTGGCGCGGCAGCGGCGCAAGAACCTAGAAGACGAATCCGGCTTCTTCGGCGCCATGGACGGCGCTTCGAAATTCGTCCGCGGCGACGCCATCGCCGGCCTACTCGTCGTGATGATCAACGTCCTCGGCGGCATGGTCATCGGCATCGTGCAGCAGAATTTAAGTTTCGCGGACGCCGCCCGCACCTACACGCTGCTCACCGTAGGCGACGGTCTCGTTACCCAGATTCCGGCGCTGATCGTTTCGACCGCCGCCGGCCTGCTGGTGTCCAAGGCCGGCGTCGCCGGCGCCGCCGACAAGGCGCTGCTTGGCCAGCTTTCCGGTTATCCCAAGGCGCTCGGCATGTCAGCCGCGGTGATGATCGTTATGGGGCTGTTGCCCGGCATCCCGATGATTCCGTTCTTCGCGCTCGGTGGCGGTGCTGGGGCGCTCGCCTATGTGATCGACCGCCGCGGCAAACAGGCGATCGCCGCTCAGACCAAGAAGTCCGACGCGGAAAAAGCCGCACCCGCCGAGGAGCCGATCGCAGCATCGCTGAAGATGGACGATCTGAAGATCGAGCTCGGCTATGCGCTGTTGCCGCTTGTCAACGCACCCGACGGCTCCGACCGCCTCACCGAACAGATCAAGGCGCTGCGCCGCTCGCTCGCGATCGAAATGGGCTTCGTCATGCCCGCCGTGCGCATTCTCGACAACGTACAGCTCGACGCCAACACCTACCTCATCAAGATCAAGGAAGTGGAGGCCGGCACCGGCAAGGTCTGGCACGGCCAGTACATGGTGATGGATCCGACCGGCAGTCAGGTGACGTTGCCCGGTACCCACACGACCGAGCCGACCTTCGGGCTACCGGCGACCTGGATCGATGCTTCTCTGAAGGAAGAGGCCGCGGTGAAAGGTCTTACCGTCGTCGATGCCGCAACCGTGCTCGCCACGCACCTCACCGAGCTGATCAAGGCCAACATGGCCGAGCTTTTGTCCTATGGCGAGGTCCAGAAGCTGATCAAGGACTTGCCGAAAGAACAGGGCGAACTGATCAAGGACATCGTGCCGTCGCAGATCACGATTTCCGGCATTCAGCGCGTGCTGCAAATCCTCCTGGCCGAGCGTGTGTCGATCCGCGACCTGTCGACCATCCTCGAGGGCATTGCCGACGGGCTGCCGTCCACGCGCAATGCCACCATGCTCGCCGAACACGTCCGCGCCCGGCTCGCGCGTCAGCTCTGTGCCCAGCATATGACCGCAAATGGCACGCTGCCGATCATCGCGCTCAGCGCCAAATGGGAGCAGACATTTGCCGAGTCGATCGTCGGTCAGGGCGACGACCGCAATCTCGCCATGCAGCCCTCGAAGCTCACCGAATTCATCAATCTGGTGCGGGACAAATTCGAGCAGGCGGCGAAGGACGGCGAGGCGCCGGTGCTGGTCACCTCACCGCAGATCAGACCGTTCGTGCGCGGCATCGTCGAACGGTTCCGGGCGCAGACCGCCGTGCTGGCGCAATCGGAAATCCACCCGCGGGTGCGGCTGAAGACGGTCGGAAGTATTTAGCGCGCGACCGACAGGCCAGCGACGTGATGCTTCTCGATCAGGCCTGCCACCAGGCCTGATTTCTTGGCTTCGGCGACGAAATCGACCAGGAAAGCGGCGCCTGCCGTGTTCGGTTTCGCGGTCCCGATCGCCTGCTGCACGGTCATGAAATTCCCGGACAGGATGTTGGAGCCGGGAAGCTTTTTGGCATCGGTGAGTAATTGCGGCCGCAAAGCCGCGTAAGCTTCGAGCTTTCCGCCGACGAATTCATTGAAGGGACCGTCCGGCGTCTCGTACTGCAATAGCTTGGCTTGCTTGATGTTGCGTTCGAGCCAGAGGCAGTAGGCCGCGCCGCGGCGCACCGTAATCCTCACGCCGGGCCGATCGACGTCGGCGATGCTGGAAATGGACGAGCCGGGAGGTACCAGATAGGTCGCTTCGATCTCACAATAGGCGGCGGTGAACGTGATCTTCTCGGCGCGTTGCGGCTCGGCACCGATAAGCCCGATGTCCCAGACCCCGGTGCTGGCAGCGTCGGCAAGCTGCGAAGGCCGCTCGTATTTCACGTAGGCGACCGGGACGCCGAGCCGTTTGGCGATTTCGGCCGCCATGTCGGGCGCGACACCTTGAGGATCGCCAGAGGCAGTCTTTCCCGTAACCAGGAGGAAATTTCCCATATTGATGGCCGCACGCAAAGCCCCGGTCGGGGCAAGTTGAGCGACGACTTCTTTGCCTACGCCTTGGCTCACGATCGCATCCTTTCAAATACCGCCATGACAGGAAGGGTTTAGCTTCGCCGAGAGCGGTCGCCCCCGGTTACCGATCCCGGAACCAACCGCCCCCTTCAACCGTTATCACGTGTATTCAAGCTTCGGTGAAGACGTATTTTTGTGACCCCAATCACCGCCTAGCTCAGCGTATCGGACGAAACCTCCACGCTCGATCCCGCGACTAATAGGCAGAAACGGGAGGATGTCATGAACCATTCGATGTACAGCGCCGATCGCGCGACCCATTTGAAGATTGTCGTCATCGGGTTGCTGTGCGCGACCGTTGTGGCGGTGATCGGCATTTTCGCGAATGTCGGCGGTAATATCGATCTCGGCACCGACGCGCTGGTCAAAGCCGCCCCGCCCACGACTTTCAGCGGACATTTGCCCGGCGGCGGGTGATCCGGCTGATAACGCTATCCCGTTTTATCCGTTATGCCCGGCTCCGTGCCGGGCATAAGCGTTTTTGGGAAACAACTTAGCTCGACGAGCCGGGAATGGATTGCACCATTTTTCCGGTGAACAGGATCGGCCCGGTCGGCGCGCCGCTCGGCGAACCGCCGGCAGGCTCAAGCGACACCGCATATCTTGCCGCGCGCATTGCGTCGGTGTCGAAATCCGCCGGCAACGGCCGCGTGGTGAATTCATCGGCACCGACGAGGCCAAGCGAATGCGGGCTCGGATTATTGCCGGCGATCAACCACAGCTCGTAACTGCGGCCGGCATCCGCGGCTGCCGTCAATCGGCGCACCGTCATGGTTCGGCTTTGCGGATCGACCGTGAGCAAAAAGGCGGGCGCGGTCGGCTCTTGCTGTAGCACCGCGACGAGCTGCGACCCGGGTGGCAGCGGCGGCGCCGCCGCCACCTGCTGTTGCCGCGCCACCGGCAACAAACCGGGCGCGAGCTGGTTCACGACGACGAACAGCGCAAGCACCGCGGCAAGCGCGCTCATGACCACGGTGATGCCGCGCCAGCGCCGCGCCTGGCGTCTTAAATAAATAACCTCGTCGCTGCGCTCTACTCCGCGTCCGACACCGCGATCGACTCGTTGCGGGGGAGGCGGCGGTCGGACCGCTGCGGACAGCTTTGGCTTCTCGGCTGGTGCCGGCTCCGGCGGCAACAGGCTGGAGGCAAGCGCGGCGACCGCCGCGGCGTCATCCAGATCTTGCGGATACTCGGGTTCCGGTTCGGGCTCGAGTTCAGCCTCCGGCTCGGTATCCGGCAACAAGGCCGGCGACAGTTCTTCCACCGGGGCTGGCTCGCCCTCCGCTTCGGTTTCCGGCGCTGTTTGTGTGACGGCCTCTTCGAGCGCGGGCAGCACGGCTTCTACGTTGGCGGCGTTGCGGCTCTGTGTGCCGCTGATCTCAGCCTGGATCTTTTCCCAAACGTCCGGCGGCGGCTCAACGGCCTCGACCATGACGTTGAGCTCGCCGAGGCGGCGCTCCCAAAGGCGGACGATCTCGGCAAAGCCCGGATCGATCACGAGCAGCGCTTCGGCCTGCTCGCGCTCATCGGCCGAGAGTGTTCCGAGTACGTATTCGGCGGCAAGCGCATCGCGGTCGTCGTCGTACATCTCAGCCCTCAACAGTTTTCTCGTTCGAGCGTGATCATCATCAGCTCCCCATACAGCCGCGAATTTCGAGCAGACTGCGGCGAAGCCACGTCTTGATCGTGTTCACCGGAATATCGAGTTTTTGCGCCAGCTGATCGCGGCTCCAGCCGCTGTAATAGGCCAACAGCACGATACGCTGTTTTTCCGGATCGAGCTTGCCGAGGCAGGCGAGCAGCCGCTTGAGCTCCTCGGTCATCTCGCGGCGCGCCAGCGGCGGCGGAGCCTCGGAAGCGACTTCGAGCGCCTCGGGCTCGTCCTCGATCGAGACGTCGCCGCGCTTGCGCACGATATCGATGGCGCGGTTGCGCGCCATCGCCACCATCCAGGTGATGGGGCTTGCGATCGTCGGATCGAAGGTATGCGCCATGGTCCAAACCTTGAGATAGGTCTCCTGCATGACCTCTTCGGCCAATGCCGGCCTACCCAAGATACGGAGCAATACCCCATAGAGTTTCGCGCGGGTCTCGGCATAGAGGCGCTCGAATGCGGCCTCATCGCCCTTGGCGACCGCGCTGAGCAGCCAGACGAGTTCCGTCTGCATCAGCGCCTCGGCCCCAGACCCCATGAACCCACGGACATACCCGCCCACCTGAACCCGCCCAATATCGATTAGACCCCGCGGCGATTATCGCCGCGGAGCGTAGCATTCGTCGAGGGCTCAAAGGGGATCATAAAAGGCGCGAGGCGCCGCAACGGCGGTGCCCCGGCAAAGACCCCGAAACGGGCGTTTCAGGCGGGAGCAGCGCCCCGTGCGCGCATCAGCGCGATACCGTCGAGTTCGACCTGCTCGGCGGCGTTCTCCGCTTCGCGTTCGCGCATCTGATCGCGTTCGTCGAGCAGTTCGACCTTTTTGAGGTCGTCGAAAGCCTCGCCAAGCGCGCCCTTGGCGTCTTCAAGCTGGACCCGCAATTCGTCGGCCGAACGTTTGAGGTTCTCGCGCCGGGCGATAGCGGCCTTGGCATAGGTCGGATAGGCGAAATGGCCCGGATCGTGGATGCCGGCGCGGTCCTGCTCGGCGCGGATCTCGCGCTCCAGATCGCCCGCCATGCGCTCGAACTCAGCGATCATGGTTTCGATCTGCGCCACCTTGCGCCGCTTTTCGTCGACCTGAAACTTCTTCAGGCGAATGAGCGTCTCTCGGGACTTCATCGACTGCTACTCCCCCGAAGCCATTCCGGAACCAAAGGAACCCGGCGCCGCGCAAGCTCGCAGCACCCCCCGTAGCCCGGACTGTGGCACGGATAACGTTAGCGTTCGGTTTCCGCCGCCGCCACAATTTGAGCCAACCGGCGATATCCTTCCGCCAAGCTGGTTGCTTCTTCCTTACTTTGGGCCAAAAACTCCTCGAGCGGCTTGTGCAGCCGGATCGCCTCGTCCACCTCGGGGCTGCTCCCGGCGCGGTAGGCGCCAAGCCGGATCAACTCTTCCATATCGGCATAGGTCGCCATGATCTGCCGGGCCCGGTTTAGCGCCGGCAGGTAGTCGGGGTCAGCCGCCCGCGGCATGGTGCGCGAAACCGACTTGAGGATGTTGATGGCAGGATACCGGCCACGCTCGGCGATGGCGCGTTCCATGACGATGTGACCGTCAAGAATGCCGCGAACGGCGTCCGCGATTGGCTCGTTGTAGTCGTCGCCGTCGACCAGCACGGTGAAAATGCCGGTGATGGTGCCCTGCTCGGTGCCAGGCCCTGCCCTTTCGAGAAGCCGCGGCAGTTCGGTGAACACCGTCGGCGTATAGCCCTTCGCCGTCGGCGGCTCGCCGGCGGAAAGCCCGATCTCGCGTTGCGCCATGGCAAAGCGGGTGACCGAATCCATGAGCACCAGCACGTCTTTGCCCTCGTCACGGAAATATTCGGCGATGGCGAGCGTGACGTGAGCAGCTTGGCGGCGCATCAGCGCCGGCTCATCGGAGGTCGAAACCACTACCACCGAGCGGGCGAGACCCGCATCGCCGAGGTCGTCCTGCAAGAATTCCTGTACCTCACGGCCGCGTTCACCGATCAGCCCGATGACGGTGACGTCGGCCGAAACGTTGCGGGCCAGCATCGACAGCAGCACCGATTTGCCGACGCCGGATCCGGAGAAAATACCCATTCGCTGGCCGCGGCAGCAGGTCACGAAGGTATTGAGCGCGCGCACCCCGAGATCGAGCGGCGCGCCCACCCGGTGGCGCGCATGCGCAAGCGGCGGTGTATTGCGGAATGGATAGGGCGAAGGTCCGAAGAAGAGCACGCCCTTACCGTCGATGGGTTCGCCGAGCGCATTGACCACCCGGCCGAGCCAGCCCGCCGACGGCCGCACCGCGCCGGCAACCGACGTCACCAGGGCCCGGCAGCCGCGCCGCACCCCCTCCAGTGGGGCAAACGGCATCAGCAGCGCGTTAACGCCGGAAAAGCCTACCACCTCGCAGGGGATCTTCTTGCCGGGCGTCTCGATAATCACCCGCGCCCCGACCGACATGGCATGCAGGGGACCAGCGACCTCGACCATGAGGCCGCGCACGCCCACCACCCGGCCATAGATCTCGATGCCGTCGAGCTCGTTGATCTGTTCGGCGAGCGCCTTCATGGGCGTCCCCCAGCCCGGCGGCGGCCACGTCCCAGCCACGGGGGCAAAAGAATGGTTACCCCGTAGGGCCCGTTCTTAATCGCTTGTTTACCCGGGACGTTAATCATTGCGCATCGTCCTAAGGGCCAAGGCAGGCTCGCCCATCCAGGACGGAGGGGTGAGTCGTTTGAATCGGTTAGCGCCGAAACTTAATCCGGGACATGAACGCAGACGTGGCTAAAAAACCACTACCAGGCAACATCTTAAGGCGATTCGCTGGAATTCGCCTATTGAATGCTTGCGTGCTGGAATCAGGTTTTGTTAACCATACCGCCTTTAGTGTCCCGAATCAGTTTGTGAAAGGCGTTTTCCGGGGGCCGCCGTTACGGTGTGCCGACCTTAAGCCCTCGCTGCGAGGAAGGGGCATGGCATGCGCGTATTGCTGATTGAAGACGATAGCGCGACCGCGCAATCGATCGAGCTGATGCTCAAATCCGAGAGCTTCAACGTCTATACGACCGATCTCGGCGAAGAAGGCATCGATCTCGGTAAGATCTACGACTACGACATCATTCTTCTCGACCTAAACCTGCCGGATATGTCGGGCTTTGAGGTGCTCCGCAGCCTTCGCGTGTCGAAGGTGAAGACACCGATCCTGATCCTGTCCGGCCTGGCGGGCATCGAGGACAAGGTCAGAGGTCTCGGCTTCGGCGCCGACGACTACATGACCAAGCCCTTCCACAAGGACGAACTGGTGGCGCGCATCCATGCCATCGTGCGCCGTTCCAAGGGCCACGCCCAATCGGTCATCAATACCGGTGACCTTTGCGTCAACCTCGATACCAAGACGGTCGAGGTCAACGGTGCGCGCGTGCATCTGACCGGCAAAGAGTACCAAATGCTGGAACTCTTGAGCCTGCGCAAAGGCACGACACTGACCAAGGAAATGTTCCTCAATCACCTCTACGGCGGCATGGACGAGCCGGAGCTGAAGATCATCGACGTCTTCATCTGCAAGCTTCGCAAAAAGCTCGCCAACGCCTCGAGCGGCAAGAACTACATCGAGACGGTCTGGGGCCGCGGCTATGTGCTGCGCGAGCCGTCCGAGGATGAGGCCAAGATTCCGGCCTGACGAACACGGTAAGACTGAGACGGCAAAACCCCGGCCTCGCGGCCGGGGTTTTTGTTTGCGCTAAGAACCCGGCGCGAAACCGTCCTTCACCAGGCCCTGTACGTGTCGAGCGCCTGCTGCGGCCACTTTTTGTCGGGCGGCATGACCCCTTTTTCGAGCGCGGCATAGACGTGACGTGCATTGCCATGATGGGCAAAGCCATTATTGGCGGCGGGATCACACATCCACGCTGCATCGCCGAGCCGGACGCCCGCCTTGCTCATGCAGGTAATGTCTTGCGGCCGAAACAGCGGCCGGATGTCCTTTGCATAGGTCATCGCCATTGCGCGCTCCCGCAGGCATTAACGGCCGAAAGATAGCACAGAATTGAAGTTGCCGGTGCTGGCCTAACAGCGTGCCTCGCTCACCGTCCGCCATTGATGGCGACGAGGCGCGGTGCAGGCTTGGCGGCGCCCACGGTCGTAAGCCGCGAGGCCGGTGCGGCTGGCACGTACAGCCCGCGCTTGTCGTGAACCATCTTGAAGCGATCGGTGAGCCCGACGACGGTTTCCGCTGCGCCAAGGATGAGAAAGCCGTCATGCGCAACGACGCGCGCCAGCCGGTTGAGCACGTCGGTCTTGGTGTCCTGATCGAAATAAATCAGCACGTTGCGGCAGAAGATCAGATCGAACACGCCGAGCTGACTGAAATCGGCCAGCAGGTTGAGCTGCCGGTAGCGCACCATGGCGCGAATCTCGGGGACGATCTGCCACAGATCACCGGTCTGCGCGAAATATTTGATCAGAAGCTGGATCGGCAATCCGCGCTGCACTTCGAACTGAGTGTAGAGACCCGCCCTCGCCTTCTCCAGAACCTCGCCGGAGAGATCGGTCGCCAGCAATTCGATGCGCCAGCCGGCGATCTCTGCTTCGATCTCCTTGAGGGACATGGCGAGCGAATAGGGCTCCTGACCGCAGGCCGCCGCGGCGCACCAGATGCGGATGACGCGCGAATTTTTTCGCGACGCGAGCAATGCCGGCAGGATAGTCTGGCGGAAATGCTCGAACGGCGTCTTGTCGCGGAAGAAAAA
>Ga0181537_10001005_pt1 | contig 26378 bp, 18 predicted proteins | sample PEATcosm2014_Bin_39_FD_119765 | JGI IMG/M metagenome (GOLD analysis project Ga0181537, IMG submission 119765) | Peatland microbial communities from MTU Mesocosm Facility, Houghton, MI, USA - PEATcosm2014_Bin23_10_metaG | ecosystem: Environmental > Terrestrial > Soil > Wetlands > Peat | place...
CCGGACCGGCTACCTATAGCGACAAGGGCTTTGGCACGTGCCATGGTCGGGACTTCAGATCGTGGTGATTACCAATTCGTCGTCGCCGCGTTCGGCTTGACCTTTGCCTGAGAACACGTTCCCCCTTCGCGAGAAATCGCGAACAGGGTATTTCTCGTGCCTCGCTCCTATCCGCCCGACAGATACTGCTCGGGCGGGAAACAAGTCGGAAGGGTCAGTCTCATGCGGAAAGAACAGTACCGACAAGCGGCCTGTCGGAGACCTTCGCAGGCGATCCGATCGACTGGCTCAAAGATGGAGTAGTCATCGTTACAGAACGCATAGGTCTTGGAACGGCCGGATTGATGAGATCCGGCCGTTTGTTTTGTGTGGTTTGTGGAGGCCTTTTTTAAAAGGCCTTTTGGAACGGTGTCTGCGAGTCCTTATGCGACGTGCTCTTGAGAGGTTGGTGCTGGCTCGTGGACGACGCGGCGTACGGTGGCTCTTGAGATGCCTCGTTCTTTAACGATCTTGCCCAGGCTCTGGCCGAGCCGGTGGTCGCGCAGGATGGCTTCCCGGTCGAGGTCAAGCGGACGACGGCCGACGTGACGACCTTCGAGCTTGGCCCGGCGGGCCTTGGCACCAGAGATTCGATCGGTGTTTTCCTGCACGATCTCGAGGCTCGGCTGGGCAGCCATCTGGCGCAGGTCGAGTAGTTAGGTCTCCGGGTGCTGATCGACTGTCGAGACTCGCAGATAAAGCGCGGCGCGCTTCATGCGCGCCTGCTCTTCCTGGCCTGGGCCGGTCCATTCTTGTCGACATATTTCTGGATGAACTCCAGAAGCACATCGGTCATTTCCATGCCCTGGGCTGCAGTCGCGGATTTGAAGCGATTGTGGAGCTCTCTGGTGATATTGATATTCAAGCGCTTGATCCCTGTTCCTTCCTTCATCTTGATGGGTCTCACCTCCTTTCTCTGGAGATGAGCATATGTGGTTGTGAGTACCTGCCGCCAGTGCCCCGGAAGGTCCGGGGCGGCGGCAAGTCAAGGGTTTATGCCTCCCAGGCGCCCTGGCAGATCTGGACGTCAGACGCCAGCTGCACTTTGCTGAACTCGAGGGCATCGGTCATCGAACGCAGCTTCGCCGCGGTCTCTGGAACGTGGCCTTCCTCGGCGGCCTGCACTCAGACGGTTCCATCCCGGCCAGGCGGGCCGCGTCTTCGACCGATCTCCCTTCAGTCTCGCGGCCCTTCTAAATGAAGATACCGAACAGCTTTCCTCAGACCAGGCGCTGGACCCGGTGGAAGTATTCTTGATTGTTGATCGTCATATTCATATACTCCGCACTCCTCATATACGCCCTTTGTCAAGGGCGACGCTGATTTGAACTACTCGATGAGTATGTGCTCACATGAGGCAGGATTCAAAAACCCGGCAGATAGACAGCTTCACATGACGTTATTACGAAAAGGAGTTAGGCGCTGGCATAGGACCATCTCCGGGACTGACCGAATATTTCGGATACACCGAACCCTTCCGAGGATTCGTGCAGAACGAAACCTTCTCGCCACAAGCCAACAAGAGCCTTTTGAAACACCGACTACGACTGTCGTAAAAGCCACTCCGTCGACCGCCGTTCTTCGCATTGCCGGAACTGGCAAGGGTCCGCTCAATTGAGCTTATGAGTAAATGAGGTAGACATTCACGTGAAGCTAAATGCAACCTCGCTAACCAATTCGGCCGGCGAATCAGAATTCAGCGACGATATCGGGTTCAAAGAGAATGGCGACCTTACCAGCCATTTTTACTAGCCAAATGCCTGAAGGTTGCATAAAAGTCACACAATTGTCTGAATTCGTGTACACCTGCAGGCTCTTCGCTTTGGTTTTCAAGTGCTTGATTTTATTGATTATTGATGATTCTAAAGAGGATGGCTCGAAAAGGCCTAAATGGGCACTTACGAAGCTGACGTTCTACCACTGAACTACTCCCGCCCTCTTTTATTCTCGATCGCCTGCGAGAATTCCTTCTCCCAAACAACCCGCGATGCCTAGAATTATTCCCGCAACGCAGCCAGGAACGCGTGTGAAATCGCAATTCACGCCCCTACAAAGATCTCAGAGGGGCTTCATCGCACGCGAGAGGGAGCAACGCGGCCGGGGGATACGGATGCGCGATAGAGACTCAGCGGCAAAATGCATCAGCATATGTGACGAGTGAGACTGAAGAGCCTTTGATCGGCAGCCGGTCACTCACCATAAGACGATATGGCTTCTGCCTCTGTCTCGTAGACGTTGAACAGTCCCAGAAGACTACACATCTTCAACGTCTTCTCGACGAAGGGACTGGGTTTAACCAACCTTACGTTGCCGCCGAGGTTTTTCGATGTCCGCAGCGCATTGACGATTGAGCCGATGCCGGACGAGTCGATATAGGGCAATTCTTCGAGACCGAGAATAAGGAAGATATGCCCGCTTGCCTGCGCCGACTGGAACGCCTCCTCAAATTGCTGAGTGGCCTCTCCTCGAATGAGCCGCCCTTTGAGCCTGATGGTGCAAATGTTCCCGTTTTCTCTGACGTCTAGGTCCACGTTTACCCCTGTCGCGAGCCAAGATTATTCTTTACATCAAGCAGTTCAATTGCTAGGCTCTAACTACTTCAGAATCAGTTCCCTCCCCAACCTTGTCAAGCGACGATTTCCGGAATCGGTTCAGGACCCGATGATTTCTTCGATGAATGACGCGGCCTTGGAGCTCAGCGCACATTTGCTGGCCGCCCCGGATACGGCTGCGCGGGCCGCCCTGGTGGCAGCTGCGATCACTGAGCAGCTTCGCGATTCCGCATGTGTGATCTATCGCCTCGTTCCAGGCGACGAGCAGGGAGAATGGGCAGCAATCGGGATCGCTGGAGAGCTGACGCTGGACCAGACGCTGCTTGAAGCCGGCAACCCGCTCACCGCCGCTCTGCTCACCGAGACGCCCCACGCCGTGATCTACCGGGGGCAGGATCTGCGCCGAGAAGACTACGCGCACCTGCATGTGACGCGTTCTCTGCAGTCTCTCGCCTATCTGCCGCTTGTTGACCAAGACAACCTGATGGGCGCCGTGGAGATTCTCTCTTTTTCGGACGCACTCGAACTGACACAGTTGGACCAGCTGGCGCCGATTATTCAAGTAGCGATACCAGCTATCCTCGCCGGCGAGGATAGCGAGCGGCAGCGCCAGGACCTGCTCGATTCAGTCCACCGGATGTCGCAACTCTACGATCTTGAGAAGTCGCTCAACTCGACTCTGGAATTTGACGCTGTCACGGCGATGATTCCAGACAAGGCTCTGTCGATGCTGAATTGCCAAGCAGTGCATCTCTGGCTGTTTGACGGCGCAGTGCTGCGACTGGTGGCGAGCCAGGGAGCAGACGCGACCGTGGCAATCGGACTGATGGAGGCGCCTGAGGAAGGCTACGTTGCCGATATGGCGGAGGAGGGAGAGCCCCTGCTGATTGCGGACCCAGGCGACGAGCGACTCGCCAAAAGAAATGCTCGAGCGCCGGAAGACAGCGAGATTCCACCCATCACCGATGCGCTGATGGTGCCGCTGATGCAGGACGATTCCGAGGTTGGGGTTCTCGAAGCCGTCAACAAGCAGGGCCGGCCGTTTGACGAGGACGACGAATTCTTTCTCACCTCAATGGCGGAGACGGTAAGCAGCGCGCTGAAGAATGCCAGTCTGATGCACGCCGAACGCAAGCTGGCAATTCTCGAAGCGCTGGTTCGCGTGAGCTCGGAGATCACTTCAACGCTGCGGCTCGATCGTCTGCTGCAGATTATTGTGAACAGTCCGCAGAATGTGCTGCCCTATGAGCTGTGTGCGATTGCACTCGACAACCGCGGACGCCTGCAATTGAAAGCTGTTTCAGGCATGGTGACTCTGCCGATGGGAGATCCAGCGGTGGAGCAAGTAGAGGAACTGGCCAGGTGGCTCTCAAGCCAGCCGGATGCGTTGCATCTCCGTTGGCATGAAGAGCCGGGGGAAGAAGAGAAGTCTGATCTGCCGGCGGAGGTTGAGCGCAATTTCGAAAAGACCGGCTATCGCGCGCTCTATTCACTCCCGCTGAATGACGACCAAGGGCGCGTAGGCGTACTGATCTATGAAAGCAGCGATCCGGATTTTCTCGATCTGCCGCAGCGAGAGATGATCAAAATCCTCTCGGCCCAGGCGACCGTAGCCATCCGCAATGCGCTTTTGTATCGCGAGGTCCCGCTCATCAGCCTGCTCGAACCGCTGATGCAAAAGCGAGCTGCCCTGTTGCGGACGTCGCGCAGCCGCCGCCTTGTGTATCTGGCAGTCGCAACTGCAGTAACGCTCTTCCTCATCTTCTGTCCACTGCCGATGCGCGTCACGGGAGTGGCCATGGTTGTGCCGCGGCACTTGGTGACTGTCGCGGCGCCTGTGGAGGGGAACGTCGACCAAGTCTACGCGCATGAAGGGCAGCGGGTGGAGGCTGGCGAAGTGCTGGGGGCCATCAACGACTGGCAATGGCGCGCCGACTTTGCCACAGCGCAAGCCAAGTATCAGGAAGCGCTGCTGACGATGGAAAACGATCTCGCTCACGGAAGCGCTCAGGCTGGCGCCGATCGGGCCAACGTCGATTACCTGCGCTCTGAAGTGGCGCAAGCTCGCGCGCGACTCGATAGCGCACAACTGCGATCGCCGATCGCGGGAATTGTGGTCACACCGTACCTGCAAAATGCGGCTGGCGAGCATCTGGATGCCGGCAGTGCTTTTGCGCAGGTGTTGGACCTTCACTCGGCGGTCGTGCAGATCGCTGTTCCCGAGCACGACGCATCGCTCATCAGCTCAGGCCAGCCGGCTGCGATCAAATTGGACAGCTATCCGCAACGAACCTGGCACGATTCGGTGTCGGTGGTCAGTTCACAAGCAGTGGCTGGCGACGGGGAACGCACGTTTGCCGCCGAAGTGCCGCTGGCGAATGCGGACGCTGCTCTGCGTGCGGGCATGAGCGGGAGCGGAAAAATCTCGATCGGCTGGAAGCCGGCAGGATATGTGTTGCTGCGTCGACCGGCACTGTGGGTTTGGCAGACTCTGTGGAATTGGATTGGCTGGTGAAGCGCATGGGTGTTGACTTCTATTGCCGAAAGGCTCGCCGGCTTAGCGTAATCGCGCAGCTGGCTGGTCTTGCATTGCTGAGCATCGGTTGCAACTCGCATCCGCCAGAGCCGGCCACTGCCGCATCGGACGCGCAGCCAAGCGCCCCTGCAGCCGTGGCGGCACCTGCGACGCCGCCGGCACAGAACGCACCCGATGCAAAATCGTTTATCACCACCGGACCTCTTGTCGCCGAGCAGCAGGCCGATGTGGGCGCCGAGCGTGATGGTCGAATCATTCAGATCAACGCGCAGATTGGCGATCATGTGAAAGCCGGCCAGTTGCTGGCCACACTCGATGATCGAATACCGCGATCGGCATGCGAGGCGCAGAAAGCCCGAATTGCATCTGCGCAGGCGGAGGTCCGCGATTGGCAGGCCGAGCTGGAAAGCTCACGTGCGGATTTGCGGCGCGCCGATGCTCTGCATGCAGACAAGATCTTGAGCGATGAGAACTGGGAAGTTTCCAAGTACAAAGTTGATGAAACGGTTGCCCAAGTGGCCCGCTATCAAAGTGAGCAAGCTGAGGCGGAGGCGAATCTGGCTTCGGCAACGGTGCAACTGGAGCAGTCACGCATCGTTGCTCCATTTGCCGGAGTGGTCGGAAGGAGTTCAGTGAGACCCGACCAGCAGGTAAAGATGGGAGATGTGCTTTTTTGGATCACGGCTGAAGCACCTCTGCGGGTCCTTTTTACTGTGCCTGAAACGCTTATGGCATCATTTGCAGCCGGAAAGACCCTGGAGTTGACGACGGCGGATTATCCGGGCTTGCACCAGGCCGGCCGAATTCTTCGCCTCAGCCCGGTCGTTGATCCGGCGAGCGGCAGCGTGCAGGTGATTGGCGCAGTCGATCGTCCATCGCCGCTGCTAAAACCAGGCATGACCATGCAGATCCGTCTCGCGCCATGAATCTGAGCGAAGCTCTCGATGCCGCCCTTCCGGAGTTGCCAAGTGCGAAGATGACGCGTGCGCGGCCTCCGCGCATAGACCCCGATCTGCTGGCTCGCGAGGACACGCTAGACGGGGAAACGATCGTCGCCGTCTTCCAACGCAGCAGCTGCAACTTCTACCGGCTCTCGCCCGCGCAATGGCAGCTCGCACTGCTCTTTGACGGGGTTCGCTCCTATGAAGAAATTGCCGCCGAGTACACGGGGCAGACCGGCGCCTTTGTCGATCCGGCCGATGTGCGGACATTTGCCGACAATATGGGAGAATCCGGCTTTTGGTACATGACGGCCCAAGAGAAAAATTTGGCCTTTAGCCAGAAGCTGATTGCCGAGCGCAACAGGCGGGCTAAGCGTGAATCCAAGATCAACCTGGCTCATATTCGCTTTTCCGGGTGGAACCCCGATCGTTATCTCACCTGGCTCGACAGCGCAGCGGGGAAGTTTATCTATAGTCCATGGTCTGTGTTCGCAATGGTGCTGCTGTTTGCGTTTGAAGCGGTGATCTTTATCAGCCAGTGGAGTCTGATCGGTCCCGATGCCAAGCTCTATTACAACTTCAGCCAAAAAAGCCTGATCGATCTCGCGCAGTTCTGGCTCTTGTTTCTGGTCATGGGTTTCATTCATGAGTCGTCGCATGGACTGACCTGCAAGCATTTTGGGGGTCAGGTGCACAGCATGGGACTGATGTTCCTCTATCTCATGCCAGCGTTTTATGTCGACGTGACCGAGATGTGGATCGCCGCCAGCAGATTGCAGCGCCTGGCTACGATCATCGCCGGCATCTGGAGCGAGATGATCGTTTGCGGCCTGGGGATGATTGTGTGGCTCAACACTCAGCCCGGCCAATGGCTGCACGATCTCGCTTACCAGGTCATTCTCATTACCGGATTGGCAGTCATCCTCATCAATCTCAACCCCCTGATCAAACTCGATGGTTATTATTTTCTGACCGAGGCAATCGGAATTCCAGATCTCAAGGAGCGGTCAACGGCGTTCCTCTCTGGATGGTTTCAGAGCCGCATTCTGCGCCTGCCGCTCGAAGTGCCGGTTGTGCCCCGGCGTCGCGCGCCATTTTTTGTGCTCTATGCGATCGCATCAGGCGCATACAGCTATTTCATCCTTTTCGTAGTGATTCGTTTTTCTTTCAACGTGGCCGCACATTGGCTGGCCGAACTGGCGATCGTTCCGGCGGGCGCGCTGGCATTTGTCATCTTTCGCTCGCGCCTGCGCTCACTCGGCAATGTGGCCCGGCAGCTTTGGGAGAGGAATTTCGGACCGGGCCGGAAAATAACGTCCAAGCAAATCATTGTCACTGCGGGGCTCGCCGTGATTCTTTTCGCGCCGCTACTTCGCGATCGCGAAGACGCCTGGTACGTAATCGAACCATTTCACACCACAAGACTTCATGCGGCGGTGCCGGGGCGGGTAAGCAGCGTTTTGGTTCGTGAGGGAAAAAGAGTAAGGGCGGGTGAAGCGTTGCTGACGATGACCAGTCCCATGGCGGCTTCGATGAATGAGGCGGCCGCCGCGCAAACCCACAACGCCAGCTTCAACGCTTTCAACGCCGAATTGCAGGGGCAGAGTATCGGCCCGGCCGCCGCGCAACGAAACGCATCTCAGCGATCTACGCGACTCGCCAACGAGGCGCAGTCTTCGCTGGTGGTCGCCGCGCCAGAGGACGGCATGGTGCTCACTGAGAATCCCGGCGCCCTTCTCGGCCAGGATGTAGGCTCGGGGCAACTGCTGCTCGATCTTGCCGGCGACGGCCCGAGCACAGCGAGAGTTTATATTCCAACCGCAGCGCTGCAACGGATTCCTCCCGGCGCAGAGATCGCCCTCATGCTCCCGGGACGCTTTTCAGCAATACGTATCAGGCTGCCTCAACCGGGTGGCGATGCCGTTAACCTCCCCGAGGGCTTGGTGGCCAAGCAGGACTACAAAGGCATCAAGCTCCCGGTCTTCTATTCCGTTCGCTTGTTGCTACCGCCCTTGGCGGGGAGCCCACGATTTGGCGAAGCGGGACACGCAAAGATCTTCGGCAACAGACACAGCCTCGCTCAGCGTGCGCTGAACGTTCTCTTGAACCTGGTAAAAGCACATGTCTGGTAAGACAAAAGCGGCAGCCATAGGATCGGCTGCCGCTCTTGCTCGCTCAGGAATCGGAGAAGTCGAGACTTGAATGAATCGGGGAGGGCCACACAACCCGACATTCCCCACGCGAAAGCAAGTTGGGTTCGCAGGCTGCTCGGAGTGAGTTCCGAGCCCGCTCTGCATGCGCTGTGACTTAGCTGAGGAACTTGGCGAGGCCAGCATTCTTAGCCAGGCCTGCATTCTTGGCGAGGCCGGCGTTTTTAGCCAAGCCGGCATTCTTGGCGAGGCCAGCGTTCTTAGCCAGGCCCGCATTCTTGGCGAGGCCAGCGTTCTTAGCCAGTCCAGCGTTCTTGGCCAGGCCCGCATTCTTGGCGAGGCCGGCGTGCTTTGCCAAGCCCGCGTTCTTGGCAAGGGTCTGGGCGGCTACCAGCTTAGCGACTGTCGTCGGCGAGGTAGCTGTGGAATGTTGGGTGGGGAAGCTTGCTGCGCTGTTGCCGATCAGAGACTTTTTCAGGATTGCCATTTGCGTGTCCTCCGGGAATTTTTTGTATCGACGCCTTGGTATATGCATCCCCCGTGCCAAACTCTTCCCGGGCTTGAGAAAATTACTAAACCATTGAAACTAAAAGAGGATTTGAGAAGGAGCACTTTGACGGGATCCAGCCAGCCACTCCGAATGGTTTAAAAATTAACCCATGGAGGGTTAATTTTTAACCCTCTCCTGCTCAAAGTGAGTATTTTCGGCACAAATACTTGATGCGCTGCCCATCAATATTCAATAGGCGTGCGGCGGCGGCCTTGCTACCGTCCGTTCGGCGCAGTGCGGTCGTCAGCAGCGCGACTTCAAGCCGGCCGATCTCCCCGTCAAAGTCCGTCCCCTCGGCCGGAACCAGGATGGCCTCCTGGGCTGTGATGCTCTCGCGCAGCACCCGCGGAGGTAGATCGGCCGCGCCGATCACGTCTCTGCGCACTGTCACCACTAACCGCTGAATCAGGTTCTCAAGCTCACGAACATTGCCGGGCCAATTGTGCTCCTCCAAGGCGGCAAGGGCGTCTGCGCTCATTTGCTTTACTGGAACGCCGTTGGCCACGCAGTGCACGTTGAGAAAGTATTCGCAAAGAAGGAAAATATCGCCGGTGCGCTCTCTCAGCGGAGGCAGATGGATCGGGATAACGTGAATGCGATAGTAGAGGTCTTCGCGAAACCTGCCGCTCCTCACCATTTCTTCAAGCGGCTCATTGGTTGCACAGATCAGCCGGAAATCGATCTTGCGCATCGAACGGCCGCCGAGGCGCTGCACCTGGTGGTCTTCCAATACACGCAGCAACTTGGTTTGCAAGGGCGAAGTAAGAGTGGCAATTTCATCCAAGAAAAGAGTGCCTCCGTCGGCCAGCTCAATCTGCCCCGGCCGAGACTCCGTGGCTCCGGTAAAAGCGCCGCGCTCGCTTCCGAACAGTTCCGACTCAATTAGGTTCTCAGGAAGGGCAGCGCAGTTGAGGCGGATGTACGGCTTTTTGGCGCGGGAGCTGAGGGCCACAATAGCGCGCGCTGCGAGCTCCTTCCCGGTTCCGCTCTCGCCGCGAATGAGCACATTGATGCTGCTCGCCGCCACCTGCTGGATAGCGTCGTAGACCAGCCGCATAGGTTCGCTGGCGCCCACGAAGTCCTCGAAGCGGCTTGATTCCAGCGTTTGCTGACGCATGCGCAAACGCTGAGATTCCTCGTCGCGGCGGCGCAATGTCTCCACCATCGTAGTGCGCAGCTCAACGATGTCGACCGGATTGCGGAAGTGAGCATCAGCCCCGGCGGCCAGTGCGTGCTTCTCTACAGCGCGCGTCCGCGACCGGCTCATGGAGATCAGCGTCATCTCGCCGTTCAGCCTGCGCAGCTGATTCAGAAACGGCAACCCTCCGAAGGGGTCCTCGCCGTCCGTGTCAATGTCCAGCAGAACCGCCGCCACATGCTCTTCTTTGGTCCAGCGATCCAGATCGTCATAGGTGCCGCGAACCTTGACCTCGAACCAGGGCGAAAGCTCCAGAAGCAGCACGTCGAGGAACTCCTGGTCCACGGTGACGACGCAAACCACCGGCAACTCCGAATTAGAACCGGAATAATGCTTTGCTTTTTGCGGGTTGCGCATCGAAGACATAGCGAATTTTAACTGTTAAGCCGCCAGAACCCTACAAGATGTTGATGTTTGTGGGCCGACATAGGTGCTTCATGGCACATCGCTCCCGCTGATGTTCGCGGGGGCCAGTTCTGGCCGATCTGAACGCTGTGCGCAGGCATTTCCCAATGGGTCAATGATGACACTGTACCTTAGTACCGCTGGCTTCGCCGTGGCCGCGTCAAAAACCTTTCATCCCCATGAGCCATCACGATATTGTCAGCGTGCAACCCAACCTTCAGCTCCCCTGTAGCCCTTGATGTGCTGTTTCCCTGTCATCTGCGGATTGGAGAATCCGTGCAAGGAAGAATCAATGGCTTTAGCGCACCTCGCTTTGCGCTCATTTCAGCCTCTTTCGTCGCAATTGTTTTGTCGCTGACCGGCTGCTCGAATTTCTCCGTTACTGATCCCGGCTATTTTGCGGCAATCTCTGCAAGCGGCAACACCATCCGTGTGAATCAGCAGATGCAGATCAAGAATAACGAGAAGGCAAGTGGGGTGCCGCTGACCTTCTTTGTGAATGGCATAGCAGGTGGCAACGCAGAGTTGGGAACGATCGACGGCAACGGTCTCTATACTGCGCCGGCCATTGTTCCGGTTCCGAACACGGTGACCATCTCCAGCGTGGCGACAGGCCATGCAAACTACCCGCCCGGTTCCCTTGCGTTGGGGGTGTTGAATCCGATCCCGGTCCTGAAAGCCGTAACACCCTCGGGGTTTTCAGAGGGCACGACGACCGTGATCGTCGACGGATCGCAATTCGTCTATGGCGCCCAGATCATGTGGAATGGATCTCCGGTGCCGACCACCTTTACTTCGAGCACTCAGCTGGTCGCGGCGATTCCCGCGCCAAATCCGGGGACGTTTCCGCTCCTGGTGAGCAATCCCAATCCCGGTTCGGCCAACTCCGCCACAGTTTCGGTGAAAGTCGGACCGGGACAGGTTGTTCTGACGCTGCAGCCTGAGATGGGCACGGACGTCAGAGTGAGGAATGCGCTGAATATCGGATTGACGGTGATGGGCACCGACAACGCCGCGGTCAATCTTTATGTAAATGGGATCGCCGGAGGCAACTCGCTGGTAGGCACAGCGGTCTCAAACCAGGACGGATCGATCACCTACACAGCGCCTGCGGTGGTTCCAACGCCAAGCAATGTGGTCCAGTTGACGATCGTGAGCGTCGACAATCCGACGGTATCGATCAGCCAGAACATTTCTGTGCTCAATCCGATTCCGATTCTTACCTCGGCGTCGCCCACAACTTTCAACGTTGGGTCGGCCACTGTTGTAGTGCAGGGGCAGGACTTTATATCGGGCGCGCAGGTCTTGATGAATGGGGCTGCGGCTGCGACAACCTTTAACAGCGGAGGACAACTGACTGCGACAATTTCTCCGACCGAGCCCGGCGATCTCGACTTGCAGGTGGTGAATCCGAGCCCCGGTCCGGCGACCTCAGCCGATCTGATTGCGGAAGTAAACGGAACGCCGCCGGTGTTGCTCGTCAGCCCCGAAGATGCATCCCGATTTCTCGATCAGGCGACCTTTGGCGCAACCGACTCGGACATTCATCACCTGTCGCAGATCGGCTATCAGGCGTGGCTCAATGAGCAGTTCAACATCCCGCAGGTGATGCAGGAGCCTGCGGTCGAACAGGCCCTGGTGTTGAACAATCCACCCTGCGCGGCGGGTGACCTGAAGTGCAATGCAGCGTTGTTTGTCGAAAATAACCAGAGCGAGGTCTACGTGCAGAGCCAGTTCTGGCAACAGGGCCTGGCCGGCAGCGACGAACTGCGCGAGCGGGTGCGCTACGCGCTGAGCGAACAGTTTGTCATCTCAGGCACAACGCCTGCTGTGCAAAATATGCCGCGCGGAGAAGCGGGCTACTACGATTTGCTCGGAGCAGATGCATTCGGCAACTTCAGACAATTGCTGCAAGATGTGACGCTCAGCCCGATGATGGGGCAGTTCCTGTCAATGTTGCAGAACGACAAAGGCAATGCCACCACGGACCCCGACGAAAACTATGCGCGCGAAGTGATGCAGCTCTTCACGATTGGCCTCTATCAGCTCAATGATGACGGTTCGCAGAAGCTCGACACCACAGGAAACCCGATTCCCACTTACTCAAACACTGATGTGATGGGCCTGGCAAAAGTCTTCACCGGCTTTAGCTGGAATGTTCCGGGAAATGGCTCAGACACGGCGTGGTCAAGCTGCTGCATCTATGTTGGCCAGGGTTATGGCGAAGATCTGCTGCCCATGACGACTTACCCGAGCCACCACTCGACAGATGAAAAGGATTTTCTCGGCGTTACCATCCCCGCGTCTTCGACTCCGGATCCATCCGGCGACTTGAAGATTGCGCTCGACACGTTGTTCAATCATCCAAATCTGCCGGCGTTCTTCTCAAAGCAGATGATCGAGCATCTGGTCACGAGCAATCCGAGCCCCGCATACATCGGCCGCGTTGCAGCGGTGTTCAAGGACAACGGATCAGGCGTACGCGGCGACATGAAGGCTGTGATTACGGCGATTCTGCTTGATCCTGAAGCACGGGACACCGCGGGCGACGCGAGCAATCCGCAGTATGGAAAAGTGCGGGAAGCGCTGCTTCGCTACACGGAGTGGGCACGCGCGTTTACTGCCCAGTCTCGCAATGGCGAGTATTACCTGGGAAGCACGGAGGATCCGATTTGGGGATTAGGGCAGATGCCGCTGCGATCGCCAACCGTCTTCAACTGGTTCGCTCCAGGGTATGTGCCGCCGGGCACCAGCATCTCACAGGCCGGGCTCGTGGCGCCTGAAATGCAGATGACAAACGTGACCACGGTTGTCGGGTATCTCAACTACATGCAGAACGCGATTGGAGGTACCGGAGCCAACGGCCCTGACGTGTTTTCGTCCTACGATGCCGAGTTGGGCCTTGCCGCCACCCCAACCCAGCTCGTCGACCGTATCAACCTGCTGTTGATGGCGGGCCAAATGGACAGCACCCTCCAGTCACAGATTGCAGACGCGGTTGGCTCCATCGCAATTCCGTCGAGCGACCAGAACGCAATCAATGCGGCGCTCGCGACTCGGGTCCAGACGGCAATTTATTTGACGATGGCGTCGCCATCCTATAGCGCGCAGTTTTAAGGAGCTCCAGATGAATAAGTTCGATCGCACTCGCCGGCAGTTTCTTAGAACCGCATCGATGGCCTCCATGGCAGGGCTGTCGGCAAGCCCATTTCTGCTGGAACTCAATTCACTGGCCGCCATGGCCCAGTCAAACAGCACATCGGACTACAAAGCGCTGGTATGCGTCTTTTTGCAAGGTGGCAACGACGGCCACGGAACGGTGATAGCCACTGATCCAGATTCTTTCTCCGCGTTTACCCAGGCGCGTTCCGGAGCGCCGGGGCTCGCGTATCCGCTGAGCGAATTGCTTCCCATCGTTCTCAAAACTCCGCAAAGCGGCCGGACCTTTGCACTGAATCCTGCCCTGGTCGGGATTCAGAACCTGTTCAATGCGGGACGGCTGGCGGTTGTAGCCAACACCGGAACGCTGATCGCTCCGGCGACAAAGACGCAAGTGAACAACAACTCAGTTCCTCTGCCCGCCTCGTTGTTTTCGCATTTTGACCAGACGGCAGCGTGGCAGGCGATCGCCTCGAACGGAGGCAGTTCAGAACACGTCGGCTGGGGCGGATCGGTTGCCGACCTGATCGAAGGCATGGGGATGAATACGAACTCCATGTTCACCTGCATCTCGACGGCAGGCATTGCATTGTTCTTGTCGGGACAGACGTCGTTTCAACTCAACGTGACCTCGGCGGGACCGATTCCCATCTATGGAAGCGCGCAACCGTTGTATGGCTCGCAAGCGGGATCGAATGCATTGGCCTCGATTCTCAGCGCAGATGAAGCCAACCTCTTTGCGAAAGAGTACGAAGTCGTCGTCCAACGTTCGATCCAGGCGCAGGCTACGCTGGCGTCATCCATGCTAACGGCGGGCCCAGGCGGAATTGCGAATCCGCCGCAGTATCTCGACCCAATGACCAACAAGCTCACCGACAATCCGCTGGCAACCTCGTTGCAAACCGTGGCCAGAATCATCGGAGGAAAAGCAGGACTGGGCGTGTCGCGGCAAATCTTCTACGTGCAGCTCGGGAGCTTTGACACGCACAACAACCAGGCGCAGCAGCATGCAACCCTGCTGACCCAGCTCGGCCAGGCATTTGAGTATTTCGACGGTGTCATGACTTCGCTGGGGCTCGGCGATCAGGTTACGACCTTCACGGCTTCGGACTTTGGAAGAACGCTCACCAGCAATAGCAACGGCACCGACCATGGCTGGGGCAGCCACCATGTAGTCATGGGCGGCGCGGTGCAAGGGCAAGATATGTATGGGCAATATCCGATCGTTGGCGTCGATCAGGCCAATGACGTGGGAGCAGGGCGGTTGATTCCCACGACGTCTGTGGATCAATATGCCGCGACTTTGGCGCGTTGGTTCGGTCTTTCCGATGGCCAGATTCGGCAGGTATTCCCAAACTTCGGGAACTTTGGCTCAAGTCCTTATCTGGGGTTCCTGGGGTAGAGGCGCAAATGAATCCGAGTGTTATCGCCAGTTGCCCATAAGCACAAAAGGCGCCCAATAGTAAGGATGCGCGAACCCCTGCGGACCAGGCTCGTTGGGAACATCTGGGGCGAGGCCGCGATTGCTCGTGTCTTGATGCTCAGTGGCCTTGAGATCAGCCCTGCCGAGCAGCAGGTCCAATTGCGCCTGGCGCAAGGCCTCAACTTTCTCAACCTTTCCGCCACCGCCGGCCCAACGGCGATAGAAGTCTGCCATCAGTTCGCCGGTGCTCGCATCATCCACCTCCCACAGCGTCGAAATCACCGCTTTCGCTCCCTTGCTCAGCGCTGTGGTTCCAAGCCCATCCACCTCGCGCCCGTCGCTCGTCGTCCCGCTCATGCCTGTTTCGCATGCCGAGAGCGTCAGCAGCTCAGTGCCTTTGAGTGTGAGGTTCGGCTTATTGTGAAAGTCGGCCACGGTCAGATGAAATCCCTTGCCGGATTCGTCCTTGTCAGCGAGCAATAGATATGACTGCTTGTCATCTCCAGGGTTGAACACGAAGTGACTCGCGATATGCACCACGGTTGGCTGGCTGCCCAGCTGATCCTCCATGGCCTGCTCGGTGAAGCGGTTATCCAGCAGAATCGTTCCCGGCAGCGCGCCCTTCGCACCGTTCACCTGGGGGTCGTTGGCCACGTCGTCCAACTCGCCCACGACTGCCTTCAGCTCCGGCAAGTTGGCCTCGTACTTACGCGAGATCCCCATCGCGGCCACGCTCAGGTTGCTCACGTCAGGTTTGTCAGTGAGATGGGGAATGCTCACTGGCGTGATCGTCACCGTGTTGTACTGCTCCACCAGATAATGCTGCCCGTCGTAGAGCGCGGCCATCGGCACGTAGCGCAGCGCACCATCGAGCGACCACACCAGCGTCTCGGCGTGCGCCTGGTCCAGGTCCTTCTTCACTGGGCCAATCAGTATGTCGTAGAGTTCCTGCGCCGCAGGCTTGGGGTCGCTCGACGGCTTCCGCAGCACCTGCTCAAATGCAGCGATCCTCTTGTTTAGATCTGCCTCGGTGATCACAGATTCGCGTGCCACTTCAGTCGATCGGGTAATGACGATGATGCTGGTTCGGTCTTTGCCCACCAACGTGTAGAGCGCCACCGTATGCGGCATCTTCAGCAGCGCCTGGTTCAGGTCATCGACTTGTCCCTTAACATCCGCTAACTGCTTGTTCGCGTCGCCACTGGCACTAAACAGCTTATACAGGCGGTTGTTGTAGTAGTCGCTCAGACTCGCATTGGCCGTCTCGATCTGAGCCGAGACTACCTTGTATCGCGCGTCCTGCTCAGGGGTGCGCTGTGTGATTTTGCGCAGATCGGACCACTCTTCGCCCAATCCGACAATGCGCTCGGTGGACTTCTGGTAGTCGTCTTCCGCCTGCTTCTCCGCTGGCGTCAGAGAGAGCGGGCTCAGGGTGTTTGCCGCATCACCTCGGGTGTAGTCTGAGTATTCCTGCTCCTTCAACAGGTTCAGCACCTGTTGCGCTTCGGGGAGCCTTCCCTGTGCGATCAGCAAATCGGCTAAGTCGTGATAGCAGTCCTCTCTCGAGACCACGAAACTCCCTTGCAAACCTTTGTCGAGCCCTTGTATGCTGCTCCGCATCTTCTGCAGTTGGTTGATTCCCAATTTCCCATAGAAAATAGCCATCGCAGGCTGCGTCTTTTCCAGGCTCAACATCAGGTCGTTCAAAACCATAGATTGCAGGAGGGGGTTTCCGCCTTCCGCTGCTTTTGGCAAAGCCTCTTTCAGGTATTCCTGCGCCTTAGCGGTCTGTCCCATGTCGTTGTAGACGGCGCCGATTTTATCCAATGTGAAGACCTCTGTGTCGATCTGGTCCGCGTCGCGGCCCATCGGCAGCGCCTGATTCAAGGCGTCAAGCGCTTTCTGGCGCTCACCCAAGGCGGCGTAGGCGTAGCCAAGAACGGTCAATGTGTAGGGCTCGGTAGAACGGTCTCCGAGTTCTTTCTCCAAATCCAAAGCCTCATTAAGAGGCTGCAGCGCCTTTTCCCATTCATTCAGCCTTCCATGTGCGAAGCCGACGTTGGTCAGCACGTTCGTCATCCTGTATTTGCTTTCCTGTGCACGAAAAAGCGCAAGGGCGCGGGTGAAATTATCGAGCGCTTTCGCGTTATCGCCAAGAACCATGTGGACCCAGCCGATGTTCTGCAGCACCAGCGCCACACCGGCGCTGTCGTTTAGTTGCTGAAAGAGAGGAGATGCCTGGTTGTAAAAGTCCAGAGACTTTTCTGGCTCGCCCAACACGCCATACGCGTTCGCGATGTTATTTAGAACATTAGCCTCGCCGGTCAGATCGCCCTGGTGCTTGTACAACGTCAGCGCCTCGTTAAAATTGTCGAGCGCCTTTTGCCCTTCGGCGATGGTCTCATATGCGTTGCCTACCAGATTCAGCCCATTCGCTTCGCTTTCCTCGTTGCCGAGCGTGCGTGCGATTGCAAGTGATTGCGTATAGAGTTCCAGCGCCTTCTTGTTTTCGCCCGTCGCTGAAGAAAGCATCCCCAAGCCATTCAACGCCATGATTTCGTCGGCGCGATCTCCATCCTCACGAGCGATCGATAACGCCTGGTTGAGGCTCTCCAACGCTTTGGGCGGCTGAAAGAGCCCCATGTAGATGACCGCCAATCCTCCTAATACGGCACATTGCCGCCTGCGGTCACCCGATTCGCGAAAACTCGCGAGCGCGAGGTTCCCCAACTGCAGCGCCTTGTCATGCATGCGCAGCTTTTCGTATCCCGTAGCCAACGCAAAATATCCATTCGCCTCGCCTTCCGCGTCGCCGATATCGTGATAAAGCTCAATCGACAGTTCGGCATTTTGCTTCGCATCCTGCAACGATCCGAGGCTCGCACTCGCAATACCAACGCCCAGCAAGGCGCTCGCTTCCAGTTCCTTTTCGCCTTGCCCGCGCGTCAGCTCAACGTTCTTTTGAAAGGTCTGCAACGCGTTCTTCCAATCTGCAATGTCGATGTCGAGCCAGCCAATCCCATCAAACGCGGTGTTCTGGCCGAACCAATCACGGGATGCCTTGGTCACGTTCAAGACTTCTGTGTAGGTCTGCACTGACTTCGCGATCTGGTTCTGCAATCTGTAGCAGCCGGCAATGCCGTTCAACGCCGCGGCCTCCTGTATGGGGTCCTTGACGGCTCGGGCCTGGGTCAGCGCCTGGTTGTAGTTGTCCAGCGCCTTATCGAATTCGGAAATGTTGAAGTACACGCTTCCGATCCCGTTCAGCGCCGCGGCCTCAGCCTTTGCATCGCCCCCGGCCTGCGCGGTCTTCAGTGCGGCGCCGAAGTTGTCCAGCTTGGTTTGAATTGCGGCAGGTAACGGCGGCGTGGAGGTTGGCACTACATGTTGCCCTTGAGACTGCGCGCACATGGGCAGATCCCGAGAGAGAAGGATTGCGGCTGCGCTAACCGCAATTGAGAAAATGCGCGCGGGAGCGGCCAGGCTTCTGAACTGCACGCGCGGACCTCCTGTTAGTTCTGACGCAGGCAGAGCGGTATGGAGTACTTCAAAGCCCGCGGGGTAGACAAAGCATACTCTTTATCTTTCCAGGCGATCGATTTGAGTCAATCGCCGGTTGCCGTCCTGGGCTTCGGAGCAGCCGTCCGTCCTCTGAGAATGCTGACGGGCAGACCACTCGCCAGGCCAGCCATGGCCCGCGGATTCTGTTTTCCGTCGGTAGCCTGGGGCACAGCCTGCTTCAAATAAGCAAACAGTTCTCCGGCGGTCACGATGCCGTCGTGGTTCCGGTCGGCCTCGCCTTCCAACCCCTTGAGCAGGTAATAGGTGAAGACGCCGTGGCCATTGCCCCAGCGCTCATCCTCATAAGAGGACTCGCTGATATCGCTGGCTGTGATAACCGCGCGCTCTCCTTTTGAGGCATAGTGGGCCACATATTGATTGATCAGGTTGTTGCTGGTTCCCCCCTCGCCCTCGACACGTGCTCCGCTGAAACCAAAGCTGTGGCAAGTATCGGCGATGGTGATGACCCGTTTCGCTTTCAGAATCCGCTCGAACACATCCTGCATTTGCCACATCGGAAAAGCGGTCGCTCCCATGTCGTCGGCTTTTGAGTCGGCGGTGAGCAGGTAGAGGTTTCTAGGGTCGTGCGGATCGGGTGCGCCGTGACCGGCAATGAAGATCACGACGCTGTCTTGCGGGCGAGCCTGAGTCAGGAAGGTAAATAGCGCATGACGGATATTCTGAGTAGTCGCCTGTTCGTTCAAAAGTAACGCGATTGAGTCGTCGGGAAGGTTACCTCCGGCGGGTGACTTGAGGAATTGCAAGAAGGATGATGCGTCCTTATCCGCGTACTTCAGATTTGGAATGGTCGCGCCAAAGTGGTCATAGCTTGAGATACCAATGACCACCGCGAATATCTTTGCCGGGCGGCTTTCTGGCGCCTGATTCACAGGCTCGGGGCTAAGTCCCCGGGTGCCGAGTTTTGAACCAAAAGTAAGTAGGAAGTTGAAGTATTTCTGCCTTCCAAACTGGTCCTTATACTCAACTTCCACCGAGTTTCTGCCGCGGAGAAATCGAAACCCTCCAGCAGCTGTCAGATCGACATCGAGATCCACGCCGCTCTCGCCGGCAGTGCTCTTCATCGCAATGTCTGACGCTTCGGTATTGACCTTGGTATGAATGGTTCCGTAATCGATATGGGAGCCTGGGTCAGGGATGTGAATCTGCATCTTCTGGATGGAAGCAGGGTCGCGATCACAATCTGCCGCGCCATCGCCAGCAACACGAAACTCCGCCTCAGGTAACACAAGCCATGGATCACGATTTGGCGCGGCCTGACTTACTGACCCGTGGATGAGTAACAAAAAAAATCCCGAGCAAGTAAGTAACCCATATCTTAAGAAAGCGTCTACCCTCATGAAAACCGGCTCCAAGCTTGGGGAAAACGAGAAATTGGCTTGATGGGAGATTGCATTCTACAGTACACTCTGTCAATTGCTAATTATGGATTCCCCTATAGCGATTTCCATACGGAGGTCTCTGATGCGAGCGCATAACAAGTTCATTTCCCCGATTCTGATCCTGATCGCTAGCACGGCCATGGTTGCACAGGCGCCCACTCCTGCGGCGACCGCCCCTCAGTACTCTGACGCAGACAAGAAGAAGATTGCCGAAATCGAACAGCGCCCCGAGATCAAGGAAGCGATTCAAGAGGCATGGGACGCAAAACGGCGAGCGGATCTCGAGTACATCTACAATCTCAATCTTTCGGCGGAATATGATGTTTCCGGTCCTCAATATGCGAATTTTCGCCAGAGCTACGGAAGCCTCTACAACAACCCGATGTTGCAGCGGTATCTGAATAACATCGGGCAGCACCTGGTGCCTGCCGATTCGCCGAACATCTACTCGTTCAAAATCCTTCTCGATCCGATTCCCAGGGCTGAATCGTTTTCAACTGGCACGGTGCTGGTGAGCACGGGCCTCATTTCGATGCTCGACAACGAGGCGCAGCTGGCCTACGTTCTCGGCCACGAGATCGCGCACGTGGAAAGAAACCATATGTACGACATCGTGCGGATGTCGGTCGTTGAGCCGGCCCTGAACAAGGAAAAAGAAGAATCCAATGAGCGCAAGAAAGCGATCCTGACCGCCGCAGTGGGTGTAGCGTCGGCCGGAATCGGAGCGCGCGCCATCGGAGTGACGGGCGCCATCTTCTCTGGGGCAACCGGTGTTGCCGGCGGACTGATTGCAGGCAACCTCATTTTCCGTGATCACGCAACGAATACCGAGTGGGGCGACCTCTATGAAAATGAGGCCGACGAAGCATCGCTGGGCTACATCCTGGCCCAGGGATACGACGTTCGCGAAGCGCCGAAACTCTACGCAAGACTGGAATCGGCTGCCTCGCATGATCCGCGCATCGGCCTGGGATTCATTGCCAAGTCGGGGCGCATGAAAGCGCGCGATGCGAAGATCCAGGAGACCTTGTCGGGCCCGATGAAAGACCAAATCACCGCCAAGCTCAAGGCCGGCGGCCTGACAGGATCGAGCGGCGAATTTAACCTGATCATGGCCACGTTGAAGCGCGACAACGGAATCGTCGCTATTGACTATGACCTGTTTGCGATGGCCCGCGACAATCTTGACGAAGCCGTCAGTCTGCGCTCGAACGACGCGCGCGCACAACTTTATCTGGGCAAGGTCATCTCTCTCACGGCGCGTAATGACGACGACAGGCGCGAAGCCGAAGAGCACTTCATGAAGGCGATTCAATGCGACGAGACGCGGGGCGCATATCCAGACCCGCATCTTGAGCATGCCCTTCACCTGATCGGCGAAAACGGCGACAAGACTGAGATTCGCAAGGAGATTCAGTCCTATATCGCCCTCTATCAGCGCCAGCATGCAGGAACGCTGCCCACTAACATGCCGATCTTGTATGACTACCTGACATTGGTCGGAGAACCGAACTGGTACGCGCCACCGGCTGCCGTGGTTTCAACCAAGAATGTCGAACCGATTCGAACGGACTCGGCCGGAGCAAGACCTGCGCTCACCGGACCTGAAGTGATCGCTCTTGCTACGGCGGGATCGAGTTCGGCCGGGGACGATTCGCAAGTGAAGCAAGTTTCGCAGCCTGCATCGAAGGCGCATGCGCAAGCGGCGCACCCTGTGGTGAAAAAAACGAGTACACAATGAACTTTCGTCCATTCCTGATTCCGGTGCTGTTCCTAATCTGTTTTGCAAGCGCCTCGGCGGAGGCCCCAAAAATCTCGGTAGGAATAGCACCGGTATTTGATGGAGGCGGCGAAGATTTTGGACCGATCGTGGTCCAGCATCTCACCCTCTTTACTTATCAGGATCTTCTGAACAGCACGATTGTTCATCCGAATCTGCTGAGCCCCGGCGGCGTCTACTCGCCACTCGATACCAGCTGGCTCGTGGACTATGTTCATGACCGGCCAGAGATCAGTCTGCTGGTTGTTGCGACGCTGAAGCCGATTGCCGCGCCGGTGAAGGGACGCTGGGCCATTCCCATCGAAGTGAATCTGCTCGACGCGCAATCGGGCGACACCATCTCCACCTGGACAGTCTCGGAAGAGATCGACTCTCACAAAACGCTGCTGGAGTACGGTGAGTTTGCCAAGGCTGCTCCGGGAATGGACCGATACGACAAATATGGCCAGATCGCAAAAGGCTACATGATTGCGGCCTCGCGCGATTTTGAGAAGCAGCCTCTCGGAAAGGCGTGCGCTCATCTCGCCTCGCAAATCAAGGACACTCTGGAAGCCAAGATCGCGGCGATGGACAAGATGAAGACCCAGAGCCTGGCCAACTTCCTTCTCTCGAAGATTTCGTTCGTCAACAATTCCGCCTCCTGCGCGGTGAACTTTCACATCACGTACGGCTACAAACACAGCGCGTCGCACTCCTACGATCTGATGGCCAACGGCCTCGATCAGTCGACGAACCTGAATAACGGAGTAGCGACTTTTCAAGCTCCCGAAGGCGAACTGCTCTTGCAGTTTGCAGTCAATGACGCGCCTTATAAGCTGGTGAAAGAGTCGCAGTATCAATTCTCAACATTGCACAGCTGCAAAAACACCGATCTGACGCTGGATCTCGGTCCCGGCGGCGACGTGCACGCTCATTGGAACTGAGCGCTCAAGCGCGGGCATGGGCGAGATACGAAGCGTATTGGCGATGTGCTCGACTAGGCCGTGAGGTCCGGCGGTTGCATGAACTGATGTCGAAAGACCTCCCGCATGTGCTGTGCGCGTTGTTCGTGAGCTTGAGCCTCGTCATTCAGGCCGGCCTCTCGCGCCAGCCGCGCCGCAGCTTGCAATGATTCCCAGGCCATCTCGAAGTGGGACCGCGCCTCGTAACTTGAACACACCTCGTACATCTGATCGTAGGCTTGCTCTGCCCGCGCGGTCAGTTGCGCAATCTCCACCTCGATCTTTGGCGGCTCGGGAGCGGCTGCATCGTCCGCTGTTGCGGCAGCCGCACATTGCATGCAAATTGCGAATGCGGCGGCTTTGGACGCCAGCATCTGCCGCGACGCAGGAGACAACCAGATGGCCTCTTCGCATCGACTGCAGACGAACCTGACTGACCCCGCCTCAGGCTCGCCCACCATGTCGACCACCCGGATACATACCAGATACGCTTCGTCGCTCACGTTCGTCTCCCTGCTGTTTGCCTCTGCGAGTATCTGAGAATCCTGCCCCCCTTATACATCTCCGGGTCAAGAACGGGCTTACATCGTTGCGGACGGAGCGAGACGGCGTCGCGCTTTTCACCGGTTCCCGTCCTGTCGAGCGCTTGTCGTAGAATGAGGCCGCACCTGGAGCGCGCCCGGAAGCGCAACGTATTTTGATTGACGCGGGCCGCTCCACAGAATCCGATTTCTTATTCAGGATGGATTGAGATGAAGACTTCGACCAAATTGATGCGCATCGTTACTACCTCTTTTGTCGCGTTGCCGCTCGGGCTCGGTATGCTATGCGTGATGGAAATCCAAGCCCAGCAAGACACGACCATCGGCGGCGAAAAAGTTGTCACCCTGAAGCGCACAGCCGGCTCGGGCCGTCCGGAGTTCACCAGCATCACGCTTGCTCCCGGCCGCGGCATGGAACTGCTGCAGATCACGGCCAATTTCCCGGGTAAAGGCAACATCAACGTGCTGGCGTCGCCCGATCTTGCCGGAGCGAAAAAGATGCTGGACGTGGACGACACCGAGAACGGCGACCTCGGCTACCGTCTCGGATCCGCCTTCCTGGTTCCCTATCCCAATCGCATCCGCGGCAAGCTCTCGGCGGACGGCAAAACGCTGACTACCGAGTGGCACGGCCACACGATCACGCTGCCGGCAAACAATATCGGCAAGCTGCCGACGGCCGAGCGGCACGCGATGCACGGCCTCATCCTCAAGGCGAAGACCGACGATGTTCGCGTCAAGGACATCCCCGGAGGACAGGAAGTCACGGGCGTGATTCACGCAGGCGACTTTGGCGGTCACTGGCTGTCGAAGACCGACCTTGACTTCACCATTACGTTGACGGCCGAAGCGGTCGACGCCTCGATCGTGGCGCGGAATGTAGGCGGCGAAGCGGAACCGATCGCGATTGGCTGGCATCCTTACTTCGCGCTGCCGTCGGGCGATCGCAGCCAGGTGCGCATCCACATTCCCGGTTCGAATCTGGCCGAGGTTGACGGCTACGATAATGTCTTCCCGACCGGCAAAATTACGCCCGTCGAAGGAACGCGCTATGATCTGCGCGCGCCCGGCGGCGTGGCGCTGGGTACAAACTTCTACGACGACAACTGGAGCAAGCTCGACTGGAAGAACGGCGCGGTCACGGTGAAAGTGATCGACCCGGCCGCGAAGTATGGCGTGGACATCGTTGGTCTGTCGCCGGAGATCAAGACGATTCAAATGTATGCGCCGCCGCCGATGCAGTTTGTGGCCATCGAAGACCAGTTCAACTTTGCCAATCCTTTTGGTAAGGAGTGGGGCACGATGGATACCGGCATGGTGACGCTGAAGCCGGGGCAAAGCACGAAGTGGCACGTGCGGTTGCACGTGTTCGTTCCGTAACCACCTGTGCGTCAGCGGAGCTGGCGGAGTTAGCGGTGTTAGCGGCGCTGGCGAAGGCACCTGGTGCGCGGCGGACGCGCACTGCGTGCGCCGAGATAATTCCGGTCTGACGCGAATCCCACAGGGAAAAAGTCTTTTCAAACTTGGGATTTGATGTGCGGCAAGTGGTGGTGCGCATGGAGTTGCGCGCGGCGCGCTCACAGGAACGCAGGGAATAAAGGGCTAGCGGAGTCAGCGGAGTTTGCGGTGCAAGCGGAGTTAGCGGAGTTAGCGGAGTCAGCGGAGTTTGCGGAGTTAGCGGAGCCAGGCTCCCACTCATCGCGATGAAACCGCGATGAATGGGGCGCCCCGGCGGTGTTGGCGGAGCTGGCGGGTCCAGGCAGACGCGCTGCGCGCCTTGACGCTGGACAGGCGGTAATTGGCGGGTTGTCGACGCGATCGTCACGGCTGCGCTCCAAAAGACAGTTAAAAAGTGAACGAGTGAAGAAGTGAATAGAAACAGAAAAGCGGCGAGCCGGAGGTCCGGTTTCGCCGCCTGTTTTTGACTACGTTTCTATTGTGCGCTTTTTCGAATAGTTAATATGCAAAATCGATCAAAAAATCTTTGGCTGTAAGTGATAAAGAACAAGGCGGTTACAAAATCAGGAAAATTATTTTTGGGGTTTACCTCTTGACAAGATTTCCACAGGGGCGAGAAGCGAGCCGGTAGCCGGGGCAGGATCCGCGGATCCTTTTTCGGTGATTTTTGTCCTTAGGTCCGTTCGCCGTTGCTTTGGGGAAACCCACCGGGGTGCCCCATCCATGCGGAGGGCTTTCGCGTGAGTGGGGCAGCACGTTAGGTCTACGATACTGCTATGCCCAGCCGTTTGAAGCGATACCAACGTGAAGGCGATATCCATTTTCTGACCTTCAGTTGTTATCGCCGGCGCCCTTTTCTCCGCAACCGGCGCTCGTGCGCTTTGTTTCTCGAGGTTCTCGAAACGCTCCGGCAACAGCACAGCTTCTTGCTCTTTGGCTACGTGCTGATGCCCGAGCATGTGCATCTTCTATTGACCGAGCCGAAGCTTCAGCGGCTAGGCGACACGCTTCGCGTCCTCAAGGGACAGACCTCCAGACTTCTGAAGGGATCACGACCTCAGTTTTGGCAGACGCGCTATTACGATTTCAATGTATTCACCCAAGATCGATTTGTGGACAAGCTTCGTTATATTCACCGCAATCCAGTTGCGCGGGGTTTGGTGAAGACGCCGGAGGACTACCCGTGGTCCAGTTTCCGCGACTGGGCCACCGGGGGACATGGACTCGTCGAAGTCGAGTCACGCTGGACCTGGGATGAACGGGAGAGATCGCGTTCCCGTGGTTGAGGCTGTGGGCGAGTCGGCAGAGCCCCCACTCATCGCGATAAAACTGCGATGAATGGGGCACCCCGTGGTTGAGGCTGTGGCGAGTCGACGGAGCCCCCACTCATCGCGATAAAGCTGCGAAGAATGGGGCACCCCGGTTGTTGAGGTACTGGGTGAGTCGGCCGAGACCCCACTCATCGCGATAAAACTGCGATGAATGGGGCACCCCGTGGTTGAGGTAGTGGGCGAGTCGGCAGAGTCCGACTCATCGCCATCAAGCTGCGATGAATGGGGTATGGCAGAGCATGGGACAGGCGGAGGTCAGTCTTCGCCGAAGAAGCGTTTGCGGACGGATTCGTCGAGGGGCAGATCGGGTCCGACGAAAAGCGCGTCGGGCTGGCGTGTGGGGTCCTGGCCGATGAGCGGCAAGGCGCGGGCGCGGCGGGCATCGGCCTCTGGACCCGCGTCGAGATACAGG
>Ga0181537_10001006_pt1 | contig 26373 bp, 25 predicted proteins | sample PEATcosm2014_Bin_39_FD_119765 | JGI IMG/M metagenome (GOLD analysis project Ga0181537, IMG submission 119765) | Peatland microbial communities from MTU Mesocosm Facility, Houghton, MI, USA - PEATcosm2014_Bin23_10_metaG | ecosystem: Environmental > Terrestrial > Soil > Wetlands > Peat | place...
CCGATGCGCTCGTCGTCGGCGGAAATCAGCAGCAGGTTGGCCGGGTCCTGCTCGAGCACATAACGCGCGGCGATCTTCGACAGCGTGGTGGTCTTGCCGCCGCCCGGCGGCCCCAGCAGCAGCAGCGCACCAGTGCGCTCCAGCGGCGGTGCGCACACCGGGATGCGCCGCGCCAGCATCGCGTATGGCGCGCGCTGCAGTTGCTCCGCGCCGATACCGGCCGGCAGGTCACCGACGATCTGCAGCGCCAGCGCGCGATCCAGGCCGAGATTGGCCAGGTCCGCCAGCGCCCGTGCCTTCAGCGGCTCACGGCGCGTAAAATCATTCCAGGCCAGCGCCGCGAGCTGCTGCTCCAGCAGCGCGCGCAGGCTGCGCAGTTCCTCGCCCACCGAGCGCTTCGGGCCGGCCGGCTCCGAGGCAGCAAATAAATCGGCCAGCAGGCCGTCCGGTTCCAGCGGCCGCGCGACAGCCGACAGGCCGGTGCTCACGTAAGCGTCCTCGCGCTGCAGATCCTGCATGACCGCGCTTTCAAGCTGCTTGAGCTCCGCGCTCTCGGCGAGCGTTCCCTGGCCGCCGGCCAGTTCCAGATCCACCGCGGCGCACACCTCCACCCCCTGGGAGTTGGCGCGGCTGCTCAGGATGACCGCGTCGGAACCCTGTTCTTCGCGAATGGCCCGCAGGGCGCTGCGCATATCGGTCGCCAGGTATCGTTTGATCTTCATCTACGCTGCATCTCCGTGACTTATCGACCGACCGCCGCCACCAGGCGCACGCGGCGGTTGTCGGGAATCTCGTTCCAGGCGAGCACGTGCAGGCCGGGCACCGTCGCGCGGGTGAAGCGCGCCAGTGTGGTTCGCAGTTGTGGCGCCACCATCAACACCGCAGCTTCGCCCGAGGTCTCCTGCCTGACGGCCGACTCGGCCAGCCGCGACTGCAGTCGCTCCGCCAGCCCCGGCTCAATCGCGGCGTTGCCCCCGCCCTGCCCCTGCAGTGAGGTCTGCAGCAGCTGCTCGAGTTCCGGCTCGAGCGTGATGACCGGCAGCTCGGCGCCGCTGCCGACGATGTCCTGCACGATCTGCCGGCCCAGGGCGATGCGCACCTGGGCCTGCAATATCGCCGCGTCCTGGGTACGCGACGCATGTTCGGCCAGCACCTCGACGATGGCGCGCAGATTGCGGATCGGAATGCGTTCGGCCAGCAGGCCCTGCAGTACTCGCACCACCACGCCCAGTGCCAGCGTCTTCGGCACCAGGTCCTCGACCAGTCGCGGTGCGCTCTTCGCCAACCCGTTGAGCAGTTGCTGCACCTCTTCGTGGCCCAGCAGCTCATGCGCATGCGTCTGGATGACGCTGCTGAGGTGGGTCGCGACGACAGTGCTGGCATCCACCACGGTGTATCCGAGAGTCTGCGCGTGCTCGCGCTTGGCGGGTTCGATCCAGATCGCTTCCATCCCGAACGCCGGATCGCGGGTCTCTATGCCCGCCGGCTTGCCGAATACGCGCCCCGGGTTGATCGCCAGTTCGCGGTCCGGATAGACGATGCCATCGGCGATCGCCACGCCGGCGAGGCTGATACGGTAGGCATTGGGCGCCAGCTCGAGGTTGTCGCGGATGTGCACCGACTGCACCAGGAAGCCGAGCTCCTGCGACAGCTTGCGCCGCACGCCGCGGATGCGCGCCAGCAGCTGCCCGCCCTGGGACTTGTCCACCATCGGCACCAGCCGGAAGCCGACCTCCAGCCCGATCAGATCCACCGGTCGTACGTCGTCCCATGACAGTTCGCGTTGTTCGGCGTCGGCGGGCGCGGCGCGCGCCACCTGGGCCGCGCTATCCGCGCTGGCGGCGCGCTCGGCGCGGCGCTTCAGGTACCAGGCACCGGCGCCGCACAGGCCGCCGAACAGCAGGAATGCAACATTCGGCATGCCGGGGATCAGGCCCATGACGCCGAGCAGGCTGCCGGCGACCGCCAGTCCGCGCGGCTGGCGGAACAGCTGGCGGGTCAGCTCGCTGCCCATGTCCTGGGCGCGTGACATGCGGGTCACGATGATGGCCACGCCGGTCGACAACAGCAGCGCCGGGATCTGCGCCACCAGGCCGTCGCCGATGGTCAGCAGCGTGTAGACGCGCGCCGCCTCGCTGAATCCGAGCCCATGGCTGAGCGTGCCGATCGCCAGGCCGCCGACCACGTTGATGATCAGGATCAGAATGCCGGCGGTCGCATCGCCGCGCACGAACTTGCTGGCGCCATCCATGGAGCCGTAGAAGTCCGCTTCGGCGCGCACTTCCGCGCGCCGCACCCGCGCCTCATCCTGGTTGATCAGCCCGGCATTCAGGTCGGCATCGATAGCCATCTGCTTGCCCGGCATCGAGTCGAGGGTGAAGCGCGCGCTGACCTCGGAGATACGGCCCGCGCCCTTGGTGACGACGACAAAGTTGATGATCGTCAGGATCGAGAACACCACGATGCCGACCGCATAGTTGCCGCCGACCACGAACTGCCCGAAGGCCTCGATCACGTGGCCTGCGGCTGCGGTGCCTTCATGGCCATGCAGCAACACCACGCGCGTCGAGGCGACGTTGAGCGCCAGGCGCAGCAGGGTCGCGAGCAGCAATACCGTCGGAAAGATTCCAAAATCGAGCGGCCGGGCGATGTTCACCACGGCCATGACTACCAGCACCGACAGCGCGATGTTGAACGTGAACAACACATCCAGCGCCAGCGGCGGCAGCGGCAATACCACCATCGCCAGCACCGCCAGCAGCAGCAGCGGTGCACCGACGCCCCGCTGCAGCACCTTCAGCAGCGCGGTCCACGCGGTTGCCGGCGCGGTGTTTTTGATTGCAGTTTCAGCCATGTCCCCTCGAGAGGAGCAATTCTTGTGCCGTCACGCAGCGACAGAAATCCGGCGGACCAATCACTCGGCGATTGCGACTTGCGTCACACAATCCGGCCCCATGTCACTGTTCCGGCAGATCGATGCTCGGTTGCGCAGGCGTCGGGCCGCCGCGCTGGCGCGCGGTGCGCAGCTGGTAGACGTACACCAGGATCTTCGCCACCGCGGAATACAGACGCGCCGGAATCTCGTCACCGAGTTCGCAGCCGGCGTGCAGTGCGCGCGCCAGCGGCGGCGCTTCGACCAGCGCGACCTTGTGCTCGATGGCGATCTCGCGGATGCGCTGGGCGATCAGATCGCGGCCCTTGGCCACCAGCACCGGTGCGCGCATGCGCTGATCGTCGTAGCGCAGCGCGACCGCGTAGTGGGTCGGGTTGGTGATCACCACGTCCGCTTTCGGTACCTCCTGCATCATGCGTTTGCGGGCGATCGCCTGTTGCACCCGGCGTACGCGTGACTTGAGCTCCGGGCTGCCCTCGGTATCCTTGTGCTCCTCGCGGATCTCCTCGCGGCTCATGCGCAGCGCCTTGTGGTGCTGCCAGATGGCGAGCGGTGCGTCGACCAGCGCAATGGCCGCCAGCGCGCCGCCGAGTGCGATCAGCGCCGTGCCCACCAGCGACAGGGCATGGCCGATGGCCGCCGCGGTCGGCTCCGCACCCAGGCTCGAGAAGCTGTGAAACTGCTTCCATAGCAGCGCCCCCGCCACCAGCGCCACGACGATGAAGCGCGCCAGCGACTTGCCGAGCTCGATCCAGCCGCGCGATGAGAACATGCGCGCCAGGCCGGAACTCGGACTGAGCCGGCTGAAGTCCGGGGTCAGCACCTCGCTGCTGAAGGTCCAGCCGCCGATCGCCAGCGGCGCCACCACCGCGGCGGCCAGCAGCAACCCGAGCAGCGGTGCCGCGGCCAGCAGTCCGCGCAGCGCGGCGTGTTCGAACTGCAGCAGCATGCGCGCGTTGTCGAGCGCATCGCCGCGGCTGAAGGCCAGCCCATCGTGCATCAGCGACAGCAGGCGGCCGCCGGTCAGCGAGCCGATGCCATACAGCTCGAGCCCTCCGGTCAGCACCACCGCCGCGGCGCCCAGGTCGCGCGAGCGCGGCACCTGGCCTTTCCTGCGCGCCTCGTCCAGCCGTTTCTGTGTCGGACTCTCTGTGCGCTCGCGATCATCATGCTCGGCCACCGCAGTGCTCCTAGCCGACCCCGCCGAGCGCGCGCAGGAAGGTGAATGCCGAGCTCAACAGGTCCAGCCAGCCGGTCTGCATGCTCGGCAGTCCGAGCCAGATCACCACCAGTCCGAACACCAGTGTCACCGGCAGTCCTACCGCAAACAGGTTGAGGCTCGGCGCGGCGCGGCTGGTGACGCCGAAGGCGAGATTGATTACCAGCAGTGCTGTCATGCCCGGCAGCGCGATGCGCACCGCGCCCAGGAACATCTGGTTGCCCCAATCCGCCAGCGACTGCAGCACCTGCGGCGAGAATGCGGCCGGCCCGACCGGCAAGCCGTGAAAACTTGCAACCAGCGTTTCGATCAGCGCCACGTGTCCGTCAAGCGCGATGAAAGTCAGCGTGCCGAGCACCACATACAGTTGTCCTAGTGCCGGGGTCTCGACGCCGCGCAGCGGATCGATGTTGAAGGCCAGTCCCAGGCCCATGCCATTGGCGAGCAGCTGGCCGCCAAGGTTGAGCGCGTCGAACATCAGCTGCAGCGCAAATCCCATGGCCACGCCAATGATCATCTGCTGCACGGTGGTGATGGCGCCGTCGGCGGACAGCAGCGTCAGGCCATCGACCCGTGGAATCATCGGCAGCGCGACCAGCGTCAGCGCACCGGCAAGCACAATGCGCACGCGCGGCGGAACATAGCTGGCTCCGAACAGCGGTGCGACCATCAGGCAGGCACCAATGCGCAGGAACGGCCAGAACGCCAGCCCGATCCAGCCCTCGATCTGGGAATAATCGTAGACCGGCATGTGGCAGCCTCGGCTCAGCCGATCAGCGATGGAATGCTCTCGATCAGCATGCGCGTGTAGTTCACGAGCTGCTTGAGCATCCAGGGACCCGCCACCAGCATCGCCGTGGCCATGCCGATCAGTTTCGGGATGAACGACAGCGTCATCTCATTGATCTGGGTCGCGGCCTGGAAGATGCCGACCAGCAGCCCGACCAGCAGCGCCACCAGCAGCAGCGGCGCGGCAAGCATGACGGTCATCTCGAGCGCACGCTGGGCGATGGTCATTACAGTTTCGGGCGTCATGCGATCATCTCTGGCCAGGGCGGCCGGTTAGTGAAAGAAGCTCGATGCCAGCGATCCCATGACGAGGGTCCAGCCGTCCACCAGCACGAACAGCATCAGCTTGAACGGCAGTGATATCAGCACCGGCGACAGCATCATCATGCCCATCGACATCAGCACGCTGGCAACCACCAGATCGATGATCACGAACGGGATGAACAGCAGGAAGCCGATCTGGAACGCGGTCTTCAATTCGCTGGTGACGAAAGCCGGAGCGAGGATCGTCAGCGGCACCTCCTGTGGCGCCGCAAATCCCTTGCCGCCGGACATGCGCACGAATGCGGCGATGTCGGACTCGCGGGTCTGCTCCAGCATGAAGGTCTTCAGCGGCGCGACGCCGCGTTCGAGCGCGGTGCTGGTATCGATGGATCCGGCCATGTAGGGCGTCACCGCATCGGTGCGCACCCGGTCGATTACCGGCGACATCACGAACAGTGTCAGGAACAGCGCCAGGCCGAGCAGCACCTGATTGGGCGGCGATTGTCCGGCGCCGATCGCCTGGCGCAGGATCGAGAGCACGATGATGATGCGTGTAAACGCAGTCATCATCAGCAGCGCCGCCGGCAGCAGCGTGATCGCCGTCATCAGCGCCAGCAGCTGGATGGTCAGCGTATAGCTCTGCCCGCCACCGCTGTTATGCACGCTAAATGCCGGAATGCCAGGCACCGCTGCTGCGGCACTGGCCGGCGCTGCCGCCGGCGCCGCCTGGACGATCGACGGCACAATGACCAGCAGCACCAGCAACACTGCCAGCGTCAGCGCCCGCAGCCGCGCGCTCATTTGCCCAGACTCCGGAGCAGCAATGCCTTGAATGTCGGGCGTGCGGCCGGATCGTTCGCCGGCGCCGCGGCGTCAGCCGAGGCCGCGGCCTCAGCCAGCGGCAGCGGCGCCGGTCCCAGTACATGCAGGGTGCGCACATTGCCCGGCGCCACGCCGATCAGCACCCGACAGTCGCCGACCCGCACCAGCACTGCGCGCTCGCGGGTACCGAGCGGCAGCTGTGCCAGCATTTCCAGGCTCGCGCTGCCGCCGCCGCCGCTGAAGGCGCGCATGCGCCGCGCCAGCCACGCTGCTGCGAGCACCGCGGCCAGCACCACGATCAGCGCCAGGATGACGCGCAGCAGGCCACCGGCGGAGCCGGCCGCGCTCTGCTGCACCGGTGCGGCAAATGGCGTTGCCGAGGCAGCATACAGCGCGCGGCTCGCCCCGGTCAGCATCAGCAAGCCGCTCAGGGCGCGGCGCACAGCGCAGCATCGGGCAATGGCGTTCAATAGCAGGTGGCTCCGCACGAATAGGGTGATGCGCGCGAATAGGAGCAACCCGCATGCCACGCAGTGCGCAACGCCGCTAAGTCATTCTGCGGATTTGATTTGCGATCATCCGCCCCATGTGATGCACATCACATTGCGCACCACTGCCGGATAATTGGCGCCGTGTCGGTCTTGTTTACAGCGACGTCAACCGAATCGCAGCTCGACCGCTGTCCTGCCCACGAAGCATCCAGCCGCATGTGGCAGCTGGTCGTGTTATGCAATATTCATGGAGGATAGGTCATGAAACTCACGATGCTCAGATACGCGATGTGCGCTGCGGCGGCCGCGACCCTTGCCGCTTGCGGCGGCGGCGGCACCTCGGATTTGTCGTCGATGGGAAATTCTTCCGGCTCGACCATGCAGACCGGCAACGTTCCGTTGCTCGTGAGCGATGCCTCGTCGGATGATTGGGCGCTGGTAGGGGTCAAGGTGCTGAGCATCGCGCTGGTGCCGCAGGGCGGCGGCGCCAACGTAACGGTGTTCACCGCCGCATCGGACGCGCCCTACCTGAATCTCGAGCAGCTCGACAATCTGGGCGAGATCCTCGGCAATGTCGCGGTGCCCGTGGGCAGCTACATTGGCGCAGTGGTTACCGTCAGTGGCAATCCGGGCGACATCCTGCTGACCGTGGCCGCGGATCCGGAAGCAGGCTTTGCGGGCGTGGCGGGATCGAACATCGCAGCAGCCGACATCCAGATCCAGCACGCGCAGGGCAGCGCGTCCAGTCTCACGGTGCCGGTCGCCATCAGCTTCGATACGCCGCTGGTCGTGACCTCCGGCAGCACACCCAATCCGGCGCTTGATCTGGAATTCGACCTGTCGCAACCGGCTTTCATCGTCGGTCACCAGCCTCCGGGTGCCGGCACGACACTGTGGGCGGTCAATTTCGACGGCCCAGTGCGCCGTCATCCGATCGCCGACATCACGCGCCTGGTGCTGCGCCACATGTATGGCAACGTGATGAGCGTGGCCGGGGATGGCTCGTCCATCACGGTCACCAAGGACTACCCGCTGCTGCCGCCGGCCTCGCCGGAGACCGCAGTGGCCGGCAGCCAGCAGCTGACGATCCTGGTCGACAGCACCAATGGCACGCTGTTCTATGACGTCGACGCCAAGACCAGCACCAGCATAACCAGCTTCTCGAGTGAGACCGGCCTTGCAGGCAAGTACGTGCGCATCGCCGCGCGCTACCAGCAGGATGGCACGCTGGTGGCCACCCGCATCTGGGCCAGCAGCAGCTTTGCCAGCGTCTGGCTGAGCCCCGAGGGTCACGTGCTGCACGCCAATACCAGCACCCAGACCATCACCGTCACCAATGAGCTGGGCCTGCCGGTGGCTATGCAGATCGGCCCCAACACGCAGTTCTATCTGCGCCAGCCATGGTCCGCGATTGCCGATGCGACGCCGATCGGCACCGGCACGGCGTTCCTGGACGCCGGTAACTTGGTGCGCGGCTTCAAGGTACACGCCAGCGTCGAGGATCCGCTCGCCGTACCGATGGTTGCACAGAGTATCGATATCGAGACCGCCAACTACTCGGGCGGGATCTCACTGGCCAATGCCACCTCATTCACCTACACGCACGATTATCTGCACGCGGCGGACGACTATGCGATCGCGCTCGACTATATCTCCGCCAGCAGCGCCAACGGCACCGACTCCAGCGGCAACGCGATCGTAGGCTTCAAATACTGGAACTTCGCCTTTCCGACGCTGTTGACCGATGGCAGCGCGGCGATCACCGACTTCATCGCCGCCACCAACGGCACGGTGAGCTTCGGCGGCACCGCGCTGCCCATCAAGGCGGTCGGCCTGAGCGCCGCCAGCTGGGCCGATCCCGCCAATCCGGCCGGATGGAGTGCACCATGGACGGTGCTGCTGCCGGTACCGCTGCCGCTGGCACAGGTCGCGACCGGTGTGGCCGCCAATGCCTTCACCATCGGGGTCGTCAATGGAGTCCAGCCGGTAACCGTGTCATTCAGCGATACCAGCGGCTCGGCGGCACTGGTCTACCAGGTCGATCGCACCGGTAATGTCCTGACGGTAAACCCGGTGGACATCACCACCAGCAGTGGGCTGGCGACCTTCACCACTAACCTTACGGCCGGCACGCTGGTCAAGGTGTACGGTATCGCGCAGGCCACCGGCACGCTGCAGGCTTACGTGATCATCTACTACACCGGCATGGCGACGATCAGCTGAAGCGCAGTAGATGCTGGCCATTCCACAGCCCCGACGGTCGCCGACCGTTCGGGGCTTTGTCTTCAGGCGCAGCTCTAGCTGCCCGGCAGCGGCCTGCTGACATGCCATCCGGGCTCGCGGCGCTGGCGCAGCAGTGCCGGGATGATCTCCCGGTATGCCGCCCAGCAACCCGCATAGGGCGGCGGGCAATCGGCTTTGATCAGCTGGTGCAGCTTCGGCAACGCGTGGTAGGGCACCATCGGGAACATGTGGTGTTCCAGGTGATAATTCATATTCCAGTATAGAAACCGGAACAGCGGATTCATGTAGACGGTGCGGCTGTTGAGGCGAAAATCGAGCACGTCCTCCGCCAGGCCTGCGTGCTGGGTCAGGCTGAAGAACAGCAGCAGAAAACCACCATAGATGGTGGGCAGCCCGACCAGCATCGCGGGCAGCAGTGACCCGGACGCGACACAGGTGGCGCCGATGACGATGATCAGCACGAGCCACGCGCGCGCAACCCAGCGCACCTTCCAGCGTTCGCGGTTGGGGATGAAGGTCGACTCCTGCGCGCCAAGGCGCCCGCATGCATGCAGTGCCAGATTGCGCAATGAGGTTGCCGTCGACTCGAGCGCCAGCATATTGAGGACGATACTCGTGAGCCTGGGCGGACACGGCACCGCAATTTCCGGATCGCGTCCGACGATGAGCGTATCGGTGTGATGCCGGGTATGACTCCAACGCCATACGGTGGGCTCGCGCAACAGCATGAAGCAGGCGATCTGATAGACGAGTTCATTGAGCCAGCGCGTCCTGAACGCGGTACGGTGCCCGGTTTCGTGCCAGCGACTGTCGGCTGACGACCCGTACAGCAACCCGTACACGGCGAACGCGGGCACGGCCGCCCAGCTGCCCCAGAAATGCACGCCCAGAGCAGCGCTGATTGCAAGTGCGCCGAACCAGATCAGCGTGTCGCGAATCGCCGGCCCGTCGCGCCGCTGCATCAGCGCCCGCAATTGACTGCTGGCGATCGGACAGCCATAGCGGCGCGCCTGGGCGAGTCCGCGCTGCTCTGCCAGCCTGGCCTCGTGGCCAACCAGGCTGTAGTCCCTCGGATCGACAGCAACCACTCTCGTCACCTCGGCTGATGCGGCGCAAGCCACGCCGGACAGCCTACCGGCAGGCTTCGCCTGCCTCAAGCTGTATGTGTCTGCGTGTACGCCGATCGCAGCCGGAGGCACAATGCCGCATGACCAAACGTACCGGAAGCGCCAATCTGCCGTTGCACGGCGGCCACGTACCGTCGTGGCTGGCCACGCGCATGGCAGCGCTCGGGCGGGTAATGGCGGAGGCGATCGTGCATCACTATGGCCGCGACGAACTGCTGCGCCGCCTGGCGCATCCGTTCTGGTTCCAGTCGCTGGGCGCGGTGATGGGCATGGACTGGCATTCCTCGGGCATTACCACCAGCGTGATCGCCGCGCTGCAACGCGGGTTGGCGCCTGTCCGGCGCGAGCTCGGCATCTACGTCTGCGGCGGTAAGGGTCTGCGCGGCCGCGATACACCCTCGCAGCTGACGCGCCTGGGCGAAGAAACTGGAGTTGATGCGGCCGCTCTGACGCATGCCAGCCGGCTGGTTGCCAAGGTGGACGGCGCGGCGCTGCAGGATGGATTTGATCTGTACCTGCACGCGTTCATTGCCACCCCTGCCGGCCGCTGGTGCGTGGTGCAGCAGGGTATGAACCCGGGTCGGCGCGAAGCCCGCCGCTATCACTGGCTGTCGGAGCACCTGGACAGCTTTCTTGATTCGCCGCACGCTGCCGTTGACGGGCGCCACCAGGGCGTGATCGTCAATCTTGCCGATGCGCGCGCGGCGCGCTGTCGCGACGTGAGCCTCGAGCTGCTGCGCAGCGGACCGGATCGCACCATCGCCACCCTGCGCCGCCTGCGCGACCGCACGCACCCGGCCCTGAGCCTGTTCCCCCAGCTCGATGCGCCATTCGACCCGCAACCCGATGCGGACATCCGGCCCCCGGCATCGTTGCCGCGGCTGCAGCTGCCGGCGCATCACGAAGTTCGCGCATCGGATGTCGTGCTACGGCGCCTGCACGCCGCGCTCGCCGCAGCAGCCGAGCGCGGACCCGGGGATTTCAGCGAGCTGCTGCTGACACCGGGTATCGGTACGCGCTGCGTGGGCGCACTGGCGCTGGTGGCGGAAGTGATCCACGGGGCGCCGTCGCGCTTCTCCGATCCGGCCCGATTCTCGATGGCGCACGGCGGCAAGGACGGGCACCCGTTCCCGGTGCCGCTCAAGGTCTACGATCAGACTATCCGCGTGCTCAAGCAGGCCGTGACCGCGGCCAGAATTGGCAATGACGACCGGCTCGCGGCGATAGCGCGCCTCGATGCGCAGGCGCGCTGGCTGGAGCGGGTGGCGGATGGCGGACCCGGCTTCGATGCATTGATCGCTGAGGAGCGACGGCGATCCCACCAATATGGCGGACGCACGGTATTCGGCGCGGCGCACGCGCCGGCGGGCGATCCGGCGCGCGGTTGAATCGCTACTGCTAGCCGAGCGCGGCCTGCAGCGTCGCCATTTCGGTCTGCGACTCGAGCATGATGCGCACGATCGCCGAGTCGGTGAGTCCCATGGCGGCCGCCGCCGGTATCTGCGCCGCGGCATCGTCGGCGGCATTGCTGGCGATCTGCGCCTCCAGATTCACTGCAACGATCAGCAGGTCCTGCAGGTCCGCGGGTCCGCCGTGCGAGCGCTCGGTCTCGAGCTGGCCGCCCACTGCGGTCGCGATATCCTCCGGCAGCTTCCAGTTCTCGATCAGCGCCTGGCCGATACCGGGGTGCCAGTCGCGCAGCACAGCGTCGTCGATGTGAACGCTGCCGGCGTCCCTGGGGCCGCGCGCGATGATGTAAACCTTGCCGATGTTATGCAGCAGCCCGGCCAGCAGCGCCTCATCGGGACGCATCAACCGGGTTTCCTTCGCCATCGCATGTGCCAGGCCGGCGACCCGGACGCCTTCCTGCCAGAATCGCTCCAGCTCCGAGCGGATAGGCGCAAGGTCTGCGGCCTGGCGCACCTGCGCTGTCGCATAAGCGAGCGCTGCGGCGCGGATGCTGTCGTGACCGATGCGGGTGATGGCAACCTTCAGGTCCGTGACCGGAGTACCACCACGGTGCAGCAGCGTCGAATTGGCCATGGTCAGGATGCGCGCGGCCAGGCCGGCGTCGGAGCTGACGACGCGGGCAATGCGCTCGCTGGAGATGTTGTCGTCGCTCAACACATGCTGCACGCGGGCGACGGCGTCGGGAAACGAGGGCAGATCGACGCGTCCGGCGGACAGCTCCCGGGCGAGATCGCTCAGAAAGCGGAATGGCGACCCGGCGGATTCGGCTATCGCTGGCTGCGATCTGCTTGTCGCTGACACGTTGGATCTCTCCGGAAATCTGCTCTCGCGAGTTCTATCGGCCGGCTAGCGATTTTCTTGAGTCGGGCTACTTCAACTGACGAATTCGTTCCGCCGGGCTGATGACGTCGGTCAGGCGGATGCCGAACTTGTCGTTCACCACCACCACTTCGCCATGGGCGATCAGCGTGCCGTTGACGAAGATATCCAGCGGCTCGCCGGTGGCGCGCTCGAGCTCGACCACCGAGCCCTGGTTGAGCTGCAGCAGGTTGCGGATGCTGATGCGGCTGCGCCCCACTTCCATCGATAGTGTGACCGGAATATCCAGTACCACATCGAGATTCAGCTCACGGTTTACGCCGGCTTCCGGCGCATCCGGCTTCAGATTGCCCAGTGGCGCCGGCTGCGCTTCGGCTGCACTCGCTGTCAAGGTACTCATAGCTTTCCACCTATCACGACATTACTTAATACCGGCGGCTTGTGCCGCGAAATCCGGTGTGTGACCTTGACGGCCTGCTGGCCCCGGGAGGCGCCGTAGCTGCCGCGCAGCACCGGCACGCCTTCCGCGTACAGCGTCACATTGCCGTCAAAGTCGCAGGGAATGACATCGCCCGGCTTCAGATCCACCAGCCGTCCCAGCGACAGCGAGCTCCTGCCCAACACCGGCACCACGTCGACTTCGGCTTCCTCGATTTCCTCGCGCAGCGACTGGCTCCAGCTGTCATCGCGTTCCATGCGGTCGCTCTGCACCCCGGAATCGAGCTGGTCGCGGATCGGTTCGATCATCGCGTACGGCATGGTCATGTGCAGCTCGCCGCCGCCGCCTTCCAGTTCGACCCGGAACGATGTCACCACCACGATCTCCGACGGACTCACGATATTGGCGAAATGCGGATTGATTTCGGAATTCAGGAACTCAAGGTTTATGTTGGCGACTATGCTCCAGGCCTCCGTCAGGTCTGCGAATACCTGGCGCAGTACCAACTGGATGATGCGCAGCTCGGTCATCGTGAACTCACGGCCCTCGATCTTGGCGTAACGCCCGTTGCCGCCGAAGAAATTGTCTACGATGGCGAACACCAGCGTGGCATCGAGCACCAGCAGCGCGGTGCCGCGCAGCGGATTGAGGCGGATCAGGTTGAGGCTCGATGGCAGGTGCAGCTGCTGCGTGTATTCGCTGAATTTCTTCACCTTCACCGGCGCCACGCTGATCTCCGCCGTGCGACGGATCATGTTGAACAGCCCGATGCGAAACTGGCGCGCAAAGCGGTCGTTGATCATTTCGAGCGTCGGCATGCGGCCGCGCACCAGCCGTACCCGGGTCGCGATGTCGAACGGCCGTACTTCGCCGGCAACTTGCGGTGCCGGCGCGGTCGGCACCGCGCCGTCGTCAACGCCCCTGAGCAGCGCGTCGATCTCATCCTGATTCAGGACCTCGGCGCCCATAATCACTGAATCACGAAGCTGGTGAAGTAGACCGCTTCGATCTGCTTGCCATTGCCGCCTTCGCCATCCAGCACCTTGCGGATGCTGGCGAGGGTGGCTGCGCGCAGCTTCTCCTTGCCGTCAACGCTCATCAGCGTGGCGTTGTCCTGGGCGGAGAACAGCATCACCAGGTCATTGCGGATCGCCGGCTCGGTGTTCTTCAGGTTTTCCACCGCCGTCATATCGCGTGACATGGCTTCGACCGTGACCTGCAGGTAGCGTGCACTGCCGTCGCCGCCGAAATTGACCACGAACGCGGGGTCGAACTTGTAGTAGATCGGTGCCGCATGCGCTGCCGCCGGCTTGCTGGCCGCGGTCGCCCCGTCGGCTGCGGCGCCCGGCCTGAACGCGAGCCAGGCTCCGCCGCCGCCGAGGGCCACGACCATGGCAACGACGATCCAGAGCAGCTTGCCTTTTTTCCTGGGCTTGATCGGCTGCACATTCGGCGCAGCCTCTTTCTTCGCGGGGTCGGAAGCCATATTTAGCGGTACTCGCGTGTTGCTGACGGTTGATGCGGACTGCCCGTTACCAGAGCAAGCGTTGTGCCAGCGCGACGATGCCGATAACGACGGAAAACTGTCGCTGGCCTGGCGCACATTCAGGCGTACTCATCCACCAGTCCGAGCGCGTGCGTCGCCGCGACTGCGACCGGTTCGACAGTTTGCGCATGCGCCACAGCGGTTCGAGCCGCTGGTGCCGTGGGTTGTGAACCAGATCGCGGATCGGCTTGCACATTGGTCTGGCCGAGCGTCAGCCCGCCGCCGGCGAATATCTCGCGCAGCCGCGGCACGGTCTGCTCCAGCGCAGCGCGCGTCTCGGCATTCGCGGCGCTGAAATTCACGTTGACCTGTGATTGCTGCACGTCGATGTGCACTTCCACCGGCCCCAGATGATCGGGCGACAGGCGCAGCGTTGCGCTTTGCACGTCGTTGTTGACGAACCAGTGCAGCTGCGCCGCCACCGCATGCGGCCAGCCGGCAGCGCTGACCGGCACGGGAATGGTCGCCTCGACCATCGTGCCCTGCGGGCCGTTGATCGTGAAACTGCGCACCAGTTCCGGCAACCCCGCGGCTCCGGTGCCGATCGACGCCACATCGCCCTGGCCGGCGGAAGCCGCGCCTTTCGCGGATAGCGCTGCAGGATCGGACAATGCGCTGTCGATGCTGGCGGCCGTGGTACGCGCATCGGGCAGCTGTGCCGGGATATCGCGCGCCGGCGCCGATTGCGCGGTCTGCGCCGACTGCGACGACTGCGCCACGGCAGATCCGGTCGCATCACCGCTCACTGCAATCGCCGCATCGCGATCACCGGCCGCGCTTGCCGGCGTATTGCCGGCAGCGACCGCGGCGCCATTGGCATCCGCCGCGCCGCCGCTCATCTGCATGCCGCTGGCGGCCAGCAGCATCGCCAGGATTACCGGATCGGTAGATACGACCGACGCTGTGTCTTTGACTGCGGTACGCGTGCCGCCGGCGGGCCCGGATATCGGCCGGCCAGCACGCACATTGCCCGCCTGTTCGGCGGCGCAAGGTTGCGATTGTGTCAGGTTCTGGCTTGCTGCCGGCGCGGCATCGCTGCTGACGTCGCGCAGCGTGAGGCTGGCGGCTGCCGGCGGCGCATTGCTGGCAGCCACTGCAGTGCTGTTGCCGCTGTCGTCATCGATGTCGTCGCTGCTGCCGCTCGCCTTGGCGCCGGCGCTGGCGCTGCCGCTGGCACCCGCCCTGGCATCCTGGCCGTGCGCGGCATCGGCTATTACCGAGGAAAAGCTGGCACTGGCACCGGCATCGGCACCGGACCCCGGTGCCGAATTCGAGCCGGAGCCGGCCACGGACGCGCCGGCGGACTGCACCGGCCTGGCGCCGCCCACGGCCGAGCCGGCACTGGCACTGGCGCCGGCACTGGCGGAGGTTGCGCTGGACACCCGGGCCGACATCACCGGGCACCGCCCAGTCGCTGGGCCTGTTCGTCTGATTCTTTCTGGTTACGACGGTCTTCGAGCTTCTGGTCCTCCGTGCGCACGTTGGCGATGACCTTGCGCATCGCGCTCTTGCGCGCAGCGGCCGCAAGCCATTGCGCCCGCGCGCGCTCGCAGTCGGCCTGCAACTGCTCGATCACGCCTTGCTGCTGTCGCACCGCGTCGCCCAGTCGCGCGATGAAAGTCTGGTAGTCGCGCATGCCGGAGACGCCGATGCCGCTGCTCGCGCGCTGCTGGAACATCTGCTGATATTCTCCGAGGTAGCGCTTCAGTTCCACGCAGCGGCGTTCGGCATCGGCCAGGCGACCCTGCAATGCCGCAACCTGGGTCGCGCATTCGCGCTCGGCTTCGTCCGCCAACGCGCCAACCGGCTCCAGTCGTTTCGATCGCTTCACGGTGCTCCTCACTTGGCTTTTGGCGCGTCGTGCGCGTCAGCCATGGTCGCCGCCAGCTGCGATGTGCTGCTTGGCAGGCTGACACGCTCACGCATGTCCTGGCGCAGATAGCTCTCGATCTGCGGCCAGCGGGCAATGGCGCCATCGATACGCGGATCGCTGCCGCGCTGGTAGGCACCGATCGTGATCAGGTCGCGGTTGTGCTCATACAGCGCCGTGATCTGGCGGAAACGACGTGCCAGTTCGAACTGCCCCTCGGGCACGATATCGTGCATGACGCGGCTGACCGACGCTTCGACGTCGATCGCCGGGTAGCGGCCGCCGTCGGCGATGCGGCGCGCCAGCACGATGTGGCCGTCGAGCACCGCGCGGGCGGCGTCGACGATCGGGTCGTTCTGATCGTCGCCCTCGGCCAGCACGGTATAGAACGCCGTGATCGAACCCGCGCCCGCCACGCCGTTGCCGGCGCGCTCCACCAGCTGCGGCAGGCGGGCGAACACCGACGGCGGGTAGCCCTTGGTCGCCGGCGCCTCACCAATTGCCAGCGCAATCTCGCGCTGTGCCTGTGCGAAACGCGTCAGCGAGTCCATGATCAGCAATACGTTCTTGCCGCGGTCGCGAAAAAACTCCGCGATCGCGGTTGCCAGCCAGGCGCCGTGCAGGCGCATCAGCGGCGGATAGTCCGCCGGTGTTGCAACCACCACCGAGCGCGCCAGGCCCTCGCGGCCGAGAATGCGCTCGATGAATTCCTTCACCTCGCGTCCGCGCTCGCCGATCAGCCCCACGACGATGACATCGGCTGCGGTATAGCGCGCCATCATGCCGAGCAGCACGCTCTTGCCGACGCCGCTGCCGGAAAACAGCCCGACGCGCTGGCCGCGGCCTACCGTCAGCAGGCCATTGATGGCGCGCACGCCGACATCGAGCGGCTGCGTGATCGGCTGGCGCAGCAGCGGATTGATCGGAGTGCCGGTCAATCGCACACTGGCCTCCGCCTCGATCGGTCCGAGCCCGTCCAGCGGCCTGCAGGCGCCGTCGACGATGCGGCCCAGCAGCTTGTGACCGACGCGCACCGTGCCGGCATGCGGCCGCGGTACCACGCGGGCGTTGGGTTTCAGCCCGTGGATGTCGCCCGTGGGCATCAGGTAGAGCCGCTCGCCGGCGAAGCCGACCACTTCGGCCTCGATGCGCGAGTCGTCGGCGCTGACGATCTCGCAGCGATCGCCGACCGCAGCCTGGCAGCCGGAAGCCTCGAGCGTCAACCCGACCATGCGCGTCAGGCAGCCCGCCACCACCGGCGACCGTACCTGCGAGAGCCGTTGCTGGTAGCGTGCCAGCGCCTGCGCCCAGCGCGTCGAGGCCGGCGCGTACATCGGATTCATCGGCCCGCGTCCCCGGAAGGCGCGGCGCGCTCGTCGCCCAGCACCGCGGAGATGGCGGCGCCCAGCCGATGCTCGACCTGCGCGTCGATGGTCGAGTTCTCGCTGCTCACGCGGCAACCGCCGCGCGGCAGCAGCGGATCCTCGGTGATGCTCCAGGCGCGCTCACTGGCGACTTCCGCCAACCGCGAGCGCACCAGTCTGGCGTCCTCTGAATTGAGGTGCACGCGCACCTCGCGCGCCGTCACCGGCAGCAGCGACACGGTGTCGCGAATCAGGCCGATGATATCGTCCGGCTGCAGCCTGATCTCGCGCCGCACCACCTGGCGCGCGATCGCGCCGGCGAGCAGCGCCAGCTGGCGCTGCACCTGCTCGTCGAGCTGCGCCATCGGCCTGGCCATGAATTCGAGTATCGAGCCCAGGTGCAGCACGCGCCGATCGAGCTCCGCCTGCGCCGCCTGCTGCTCCTGGGCCGCGGCCGCCAGACCGGCCGCGTGTCCGTCCGCATAGCCCTTGTCCCAGGCCTCGCGCTCCACCGCATCGAGGTCGGCGCCGCGCCGGCGGCGCGCCAGCACCGGGCCGTCGATCGGCGGCAGCTCCCACACCGCGGCACTGGCGGCGTCAGACATATTCCTCTCCGCCCTTGCCGCCCAGCGCCAGCTTGCCTTCATCCGACATGCGCTTCGCGGTCAGCAGGATCTCCTTCTGCGCCGCCTCGACTTCCGACAGCCGCACCGGCCCCCTGGCTTCCAGGTCGTCCTTCATCATCTGTCCGGCGCGTTCCGACATGTTCTTGAAGATCTTCTGCTTCAGCGACTCGTCCGCCGCCTTGAGCGCGATGATCAGCTTGTCACCGGGCACTTCGCGCAGCAGCTCCTGCATGCCGCGATCGTCGACCTCGGCAAGATCCTCGAACACGAACATCAGCTCCTGCAATTTCTGGCTCAGCGGTTCATCGACCTTGGCAATCTGGGCGATGATCGCGCCTTCATGCGTAGTGCCGACCAGGTTGAGTATCTCGGCCGCCGCCTTGGGTCCGCCAAAGCCGCCCGCCTTCTTGCCGGCGCCATTGCCCGAGAACTGCTTCTCCAGCACCTCGTCGAGTTCGTTCAGCGCCGATGGATGCACGCCATCGAGGGTCGCCACGCGCATCAGGATATCGGCGCGCATGGGCTCCGGCAGCTGCGTCAGCACCTCGGCCGCCTGGTCGGCGTCCAGGTACGACAGCACGATCGAGATGATCTGCGGATGTTCGAAGCGCAGGATCTCGACTACCGCCTTCGGCTCCATCCACTTCAACGCCTCCAGGCCGCGGCCGCTGCGGCCGCGCAGGATGCGATCGATGACGCTGCCGGCCTTGTCCGCGCCCAGCGCCTCGTTGAGAACCTTGCGAAGGTACTCGTCGGTACCGACGCCGAAGGAGGTTTGCTGATCGACGTTGCTGGAGAACGTCGTCAGTACCGTCGCCACCTCGTCGCGCGTGACCGACGACAGCTGCGCCATCGCGGCGCCCACGCGCTGCACATCCTTGGCGCCGAGGTGCTTCAGCACCTGCGCGGCGTCCTGCTCGCCCAGCGCCAGCAGCAGGATCGCGGCCCGGTCGACGCCGGAGCGCGACAGTTGCGCCTCGCTCATTGTTCGCCCACCCAGGTCTTCACCACCTGCGCGACGCGCTTGGGATCCTGGTTCACCAGGCCACGCGCCTGCAACAGCTGCTGCTCATACGCCTGCGATTGTCCGGGTGCTGCCGTTACCACCGGGCTTTGCTCCTCGGCGCGGCTGCCCGCGGGCAGCATTTGCGGCGCCGTCGCCAGGGCGTGAGTGGACAGATTCTTGATCAGCGGCCGCAGCACTCCGAGCGCGAGCGCCACCAGCACCAGGGCGCCCAGTGTCAGGCGCAGCACATCACGCAGCCAGGGTCGCTGCCACAGCGGTATCACTTCCGGCTTGAGGGTCTCGGTGACCGGCGGCAGGAACGGCTGGTTGACGACGTTGACACTGTCGCCGCGCGCCTCCACGAAGCCGACCGCATCCTTGACCAGGCGCGTGATGTCATCCAGTTCCGCCTTGGTGAGCGCCCGCTCGACGGTTTTGCCGTCGGCGCCGACCTGGCGCATGTTGTCCACCAGCACCGCCACGGTCACCCGCTTGACGCGGCCGGCGGGCTGGCGCGAGTAGCTCACGGTGCGATCGATTTCGTAGTTGCGCGTGCTTTGCTTGGTAGTGTTCTCCGGCGCGGCGGTGGCGGCGGCCGCACTGGCAGCGGCACTGGCGGCAGCGGCGGCGGCGGCGGCGCCGGCAGCGCCCGCCGGCGCGGCGGCCGGCTTGGGATTGCTGGCCGCGCTGACGACGCCGCCGGCAGGGGGCTGATTGGTCAGCGCGCCCGGAATACCGCCGCTGCCAGCGCTGCCCGAATGCGAGACTTCTTCCGCGCTCTGCTCGCTGCGCACCACGGCGCCATCGGGTTTGTACTGTTCGTGCGCCTCTTCGGTGGCACCGGCATCCAGGTCGACGCTGACCTGCGCATGCACCCGGCCGTCGCCCACCAGCGGCGCAATCAGCTTCTCGATGTGATCAACGTAGTTGTCCTCGATGCGATGCGCAGCCTCGAACTGCTCGGCGGCGATCGCGGCCTCGGAATTCCTTGGCGATGACAGCAACCTTCCCTGCTGGTCGACCACGGTGACATTGTCGGAGTCGAGCTCCGGGATGCTCGATGCAACCAGGTGCACGATGGCCGAGACCTGTTCGGGTTGCAGCCGGTGCCCGGCCCGCAGCTGCAGCAGCACCGAGGCGCTGGCGGGCCGCCGGTCGCGGACAAAGGCTGACTGCTGCGGCAGCGCGAGATGAATGCGCGCCGCCTCGACCGCCTGCAGCGATGAAATAGTGCGTGCCAGCTCGCCTTCGAGCGCGTACTGGTAGCGGGCATTCTCCATGAACTGGCTGACACCGAAGCCCGGATCCTTGCTCATCAGATCAAGGCTCGCGGTCTTGCCCTGAGGCAGTCCCTGCCCCGCCAGCTGCAGCCGCGCCTCGTGCACCCGCTCGGCCGGCACCATGATCGCGCCGCTGTTGCTGTCGAGCTTGTATTCGATCGAAGCAGTCTGCAGTGCCTGCACCACGCTGCCGGCGTCCGAGTCGGACAGGTTGCCGTACAGCAGGCTCCAGTTCGGTCCGCGCCACCACAGCACCACGGTCACGCCGACGGCTACCGCGGCGGCGATGCCGAGCAGCAGCAGCAGCGGCCGCATGTTCAGGCCGACGCGGCCGGAAAGAGTCACGCTCTGATCAATCGCCATAGACTGCTTCCATTACCCGGTCAGATCGGCATGTTCATGATGTCCTGGTACACGGTCACCAGGCGGTTGCGTACTTCGGTCAGGGCGCGAAACGATACCGAGGCCTTCTGGCTCTCGATCATCACGCGTGCCAGGTCTACTCCGGAGGCGCCGCGCTCCCACGCGTCAGCCAGTGCGCTGGCGCTCTGCTGGCTCTGATTGACCGAGTCGATGCCCTGCTTGAGCAGTTGGCCGAACGCCGGTCCCTGGACGGCGCCGGCGCCACCCAGCGCGTCGAGCGCAGCCGCGCCAACCGGCTTGATCTCCGACCCTGCCTGCGCCGACATCGAGCGAATCTGTGCCAACACCTGATCGATGGCCATGTTGCTCATGCTGCGCTCCCGGCCATCTGGATTTCGTTCGACAGATCGACTCCAGCGGCGCGCAGCCGCGCCAGCTTGTAGCGCAGCGTACGGGCACTGATGCCGAGCTGCTCGGCCGCGCGCTCGCGGCTGGCGTGCGCGCGCAACGCGCGCAGGATGATCTGGCGCTCGGCCAGCGCCAGCGAATCCGCCAGCGCACCGCCCTCGGCGGCGGGCGCCAGGTCGGCGGCCTCGGCCATGGGCGCGGCGAGCGCGGTGATATCTGCTGCGGCTGCCGCGATCGGGGCGTTGCGAAACTCCGCGGCTGCGGGTTCGAACACGATATGTGCGGCCCGGATCAGGTCGCTCTCGCACAGCACCAGCGCGCGCTGCATGACGTTTTCCAGTTCGCGCACGTTGCCGGGCCAGTCGTAGGTCAACAGCAGCTGGGCGGCGTCCGGCAGCAGTGCCGGTATGCGCGCGCCGGGCTTGCAGTGCGAGGCCAGCAGACGCATGGCGAGCGGCAGCACATCGTCGCGCCGCGCGCGCAGCGGCAGCGGCGTCAGCGGAAATACATTCAGGCGGTAATACAGGTCCTCGCGGAAGCGCCCGCTGGCGACATCATTGCGAAGCTGGCGGTTGGTGGTGGCGATCACCCGCACGTCCAGACTCAGGGTCTGGCGTGCGCCCAGGCGCTCGACCTCGCGCTCCTGCAGCACCCGCAGCAGCTTGGCCTGCAATGCCAGCGGAATCTCCGAGATCTCGTCCAGCAGCAGGCTGCCGCCCTGAGCCTGCTCAAACTTACCCGGGTGGGCGGCCTGGGCCCCGGTGAAGGCGCCACGCTCCCAGCCGAACAGGATAGCCTCGAGCATGTTCTCGGGGATTGCGGCGCAGTTGACCGCGACGAATGGCGCGCGGGCCCGAAGCGAGTGACGGTGGATATAGCGCGCCAGCACCTCCTTGCCGCTGCCGGACTCTCCGGCGATCAGCACGGTGCATTCGCTGCGCGCGACCCGGCGTGCCAGCTCCATCAGTCGGGTGGAGACTTCGGCGCAGGCCACAGGCTCGTGAACGTACATTGAAATTGTCATTGCCTCTATCAATTCCGTCGTAGCGGCGAAGATAGGAGCAATTTGCGTGCCGCCTGGAATCTGTGACGCGGCTCACGCTGGCGGCCATCTGCCGCCGCCTCAACGTCAAGTTTCCGACGCCGCCGTGTCACTGCCCGTCAGCGAATACTTACGCAGCTTTTCCACCAGCGTCGTGCGTCGCAGACCCAGCAGCCTGGCGGCCTGGGCCACGGTGCCGTTGGCGGCCCGCATCGCGCGCTCGATCAGCCGCTGCTCGAGCGACTCGAGGTAATTGCGCAGGTCGAACTCATGCGGAAACTCATCCAGCAGCGCATCGGCCAGCTGCGGGTCCATCGAGGACGGCTCGTCCTCGTCCGCCACCGCGGCGGTGCGCGCCAGCGCCGCCAGCGCGGGTCCCAGCACGCTGATCGCAGGCACCGAGGCGATCAGCTCCGCGCTCGCCGTGCCGTCGTCCGCCTGCCCGGCGCATGCAGTCCAGTCAGCCGGCCGGTAGCGTGCCGGCAGATCACCGATCGTTACCGGGCGCGCGCCGCACTGTATCGACATGCGCTCGATCAGATTGCCGAGCTCACGCACGTTGCCTGGCCAGCGGTATGCCTTGAGTGCCTCGACCGTGGCGCCGGCGAATTTCACCTGCGGGCGGCCGGCATTGCCGATGCGTTGCGCCAGGTCGGCGATCAACAGCGGCAGGTCCTCGCCGCGCTCGCGTAGCGGCGGCATGTCGATCGGCACCACATTGAGCCGGTAGTACAGGTCGGCGCGGAATGTTCCCTTGACGATCGACTCTTCAAGATTGTGATGGGTCGCAGCGATGATGCGCACGTCGCAGCGCTGCGATACGCAGCTGCCAACGCGTTCGAACACGCGCTCCTGCAGCACCCGCAGCAGCTTTACCTGCATGGTGGGATTCATATCGCCGATCTCGTCCAGGAATATCGTGCCGCTCTCGGCGATCTCGAACCGGCCCTTGCGCGTGGCGAGTGCGCCGGTGAAGGCGCCCTTCTCGTGCCCGAACAGCTCGCTCTCGAGCAATTCCGCCGGAATGGCGCCGCAGTTGATCGGTACGAACGGTCGCTGGCGGCGTGGCGAAGCCTCGTGAATCGCACGCGCGACCACTTCCTTGCCGGTGCCCGACTCGCCCAGTATCAGTACATTGCTGTCGAAAGCAGCCACCTGGCCGATCAGGCGATTGACCTGGCGGATCAGCATCGAGTGACCGGTCGGCAGCAGCGCCGCGCCGGTGTCCGCTGCCTGGTACGTCTCGGGTGTCTCGCTGCCAGCGAAAGCCCCGGCAAGAGCGGCTCTTTCAGCCATGAAGTTGTCGTTCCCTCGAAATCGAACGGGAACAGACTAATTACCGGGTTATGCAAAAAAGAGGTATTACGTCACACCGAACCTGAGCACGGCGTCGCACTTTCCCCAATATCGGATTTTCAGGCGCGCGCTTTGCGTGCGTCGGCAATGTGGCGCCGATGGCGTACGAAGGCGAGCCGCTGAATCAGCTCCGCCACGCCGGCCGACAGGCCGGGAAATTTCACTTTCGCAAGGCTGCCCTCGACCGCGATGCACTGCGCCGGTAACTCGAGCGGCTGCGGCAGCGAGCTGCGCAGCTGCACGCGCAGCAATCCATGGCCATCAACCGGCGGTGTCTGTCCGATGCAGGTCCACGACGCGCCCAGGCTGTTGAACAGGATCGGCGTGGCCGGCGGCATGCGATCCTTCGACACCAGCTTCGCCAGCAGCTGCATCACCAGGTTGAGCTTGAAGTCGAGCCGTGCAATTTCCGCGGCGAGCGGTCCCAGGTCCTCGTTCTTGTCGCGCGCCGGATGCTCCTCAACCGCGACGCAGGCCTGCAGCAGCAGCAGATTGGCCTCCTCCAGACCGAGCAGATCGAAGCGGTCGGGCGGCTCCCACATGGCCATCCACTGCACCGGCAGCACGTCCTGATAGGCGAGCTCGTTGTCGAGCACGACGGTCTCGGCGTCTTCGTACATACGGGCTCCTGGGCGCAGGGCACTCGCGCTGCCGGCCGTATTCTACGCGTTCGGAGGCAGCGCCCGTGTCATTTGCCGCACCTCCGGCCCGATGGCGACCCAGGCGCTGCGGATCTCCGCCAGCAGGCTCAGCACCTCGGCGATGAAGGCAGGGTTGTTGTCAACATTGGCGCGCAGCAGCTGGCGCATCATGTAGTCGTACAGGTCGCTCAGATTCTGTGCGATGGCGCCGCCGCGAACCATGTCGAGACAGCCGCGCAGCTCGGCGATCAGGCTGATGCAGCTGTGCAGCAGCTTGGCCTTGCGCACCACGTCGCCGCGTTCCATGCAGCCGCGTGCCGCGTTCATGCGTTCCACCGCGCCATCCATCAGCATCAGCACCAGTCCGTGCGGATCGGCAACCGCAACGCCGCCGTGCACCGAAACACTCTGGTAAGCCGCAAGCTTGTGGTTTCGCGCAAACGCGCTCACGCCGCCGTACTCCATCGATCTTCGATGGTTCATTTAACGGCCGGCGCGGCCGCAACTTGAGGCTACGGCGGTGCGGCCCGCGACTTCAGGCGTTGGGTACGCCCTGCACCGTCGGCAGGCTGGCGAACTGCTGCGACAGATAGGCCGAGGTGGTCTGCAGCGAGGACAGCAGCGTATTCAATGCCGAATATTGCTGCGTCAGGCTGGCGCTGAGCGCGTTCATCTGCGTGTCGAGATTGTTTTCCTGCGTGGTCAGCGCATTTTCCTGCTGCACCAGTGTACTGCTGGTGGCGGCGATCGCTCCGGTGGAATTGAGCGCGGCGGTCAGCTGCGAATTGAGCGTGGCGGCGACGCCACCGCTGCCGCTGAACAGCTGGCTCACGGCGCTGAAATTGGTCGCCAGGGCATTCGACAGCGTGGCGCTGTTGAGACTGAGCGTGCCATCCGAATTGGTGGTGATGCCGATGCTGGCGAGTGAGTTGTAAGTCGACGAGCCGGTGTTGACGATACTGTAGAGCGCCTGCTGGATCTGGTTCTGCGTGCCGGACAGCAGAGCGCTGCCCAGCATCGGTCCGGCGGTGTTGGTGCTCGCGTCATAGCTGCCGAGCGGCGCCAGCGCGTTCACCAGCGTGTTATAGGCGGTCACGAAGGCGCTGATATTGGTTTCAATCGTCGCCGTGTCGTTGGCTACGCTCAGCGTGGCGTTGCTGCCGGCGGCGGTAGTGCCAAGCAGGCTCAGTGTCACTCCGCTGAGCGCATTGCTGACGGTGTTGCTGGGGCTGGTGTAGGCCACACCGGAGATGCTGAAGGCGGCATCCTGCGCTGCCGCTTCCTGCGTGTAGTTGCCGGCATTGCCGGTGCCGTAGGTGAGGGCGGCGAGGCCGTTGCCGCCATCGGTCTCGCTGATCTGAATGGTATTGGCAGCACCGGTGAGCGATGACGACAGCACCAGGTGGGCACCATCGGTGCCCTGCAGCACGGTCGCTTCAATGCCGGGATTTCCGGCCGCGCCGTTGATGGCTGCGGCGATGGCACTCAGTGAATCGTCGCTGGCGCCGACCGCCACGCTGAAGCTGCTGCCACCGAGCGACAGCGACAGCGTACCGGTGCCGACGGTGGCTCCAGACCCGCCGGCGAATGGCTTCGACAGCAACTGCTGCGCCTGCGCCAGCGCACTGACCGCCACGTTGTAGGTACCGGCCGCCGCACCGGAGCTGGCGGTGGCCGTGAATGCCGTCTGATCGGTGCTGTTGGCGGTCTGCACGTCGAACGCGCTCGGTGTGTCCAGCACCCCGAGCGATGACTGGAAGGTCGACAACGCGCTCTTCAGTGTGCCGATGGCGGAGATCTGGGTCGTAACCGCCTGCGTCTGCGCCGTGATCACTGCCTGTTGCGGCGCCTGGGTCGCAGCCACCAACTGCGACACCAGCGAGCTGACGTCGATGACCGATCCGCCGGCCGCCTCGCTGCTCGAGTTGCTCGCGATCGAGACCACCGGTGCGGTCGTGGTGCTCGCGGCCGGCGTGCTGACGCTACTGGTGGTCATCGCAAGCTATTCCTTGAAGCGCAAAACGACGCAGAGTGGGCGCCTGGAAGCGTCCACCCTGCGTGTCGTTTTTAGGTACCTTCGACTCTCGATACATCGTCTTCCGTTACGGCAGCTTCTGTAGCAGCGACAGGATGTTCTGCGGGATCATATTGGCCTGCGCCACCATCGCGGTGCTGGCCTGCTGCAGGATCTGCGCCTTCGACAGGTTGGAGGTCGCCTGCGCGTAGTCGGTGTCCTGGATCGAGCTGCGGGCGCTGGTCAGGTTGGTCGAATCGGTATTCAGGCCGGTGATCGC
>Ga0181537_10001007_pt1 | contig 26364 bp, 17 predicted proteins | sample PEATcosm2014_Bin_39_FD_119765 | JGI IMG/M metagenome (GOLD analysis project Ga0181537, IMG submission 119765) | Peatland microbial communities from MTU Mesocosm Facility, Houghton, MI, USA - PEATcosm2014_Bin23_10_metaG | ecosystem: Environmental > Terrestrial > Soil > Wetlands > Peat | place...
ATGGCCTGCGGAGAATACAGCGCGCTAAGAAACGCTCCTCCGCCCCAGCCCATATTCAGCCAGCCGTAGCCCTTGGCTCCGGCGTGAAAAACGCGATCGCTCAGCGAGGGCGTGACCACAACCCCGGTGACCATCGCTCCGAGAAACAGCGCCCAGCTGATGCCGAGGAAAATGACGGCGCGATGATCGCGCAGAAAGTGCAGACCCTCGCGCATCTCGCCCCAGAAGTGTGCCAGCTGATTTTCCACGGCCAGAATGTCGGCCTTCAGGTTCTCCGGCGGAATCACGACGTGGCGGCCTTTGCGCACCGCGAAGTAGCACAGGAATGAAATCACGTAGGTCGAAACATCGAGCACCAGCACGCCGCCCAGGCCGATGCGGTTGTAGACGAATCCGACGACGGAGCCGGCGATGAGAAATCCCCCCTGCACGCCCGCCATAAGAAATGTGTTGGAGTGAACGAACTGGCCCTCGGGCGTGAGTTCTTGAATGAGCGCGGTGATGGTTGGCCAGAACATCCAGAAGCCGGCCGCGACCAGTGTGTTCATCAAATAAAGCTCCCAGACCTGGACGCGATGCTGAAAGGCGAGCACGGCGACGATGGCGATGACGATGCCGCGCACGGAGTCGAGCCACATCACCAGCCGCCGGCGGTCCTCGCGATCAATGATGACGCCGGTGAAGGGAAGCATCAGCATGGCCGGAACGGTTTGCAGGACGGCAAAAGTCCCGAGCGCCATTTCCGAGTGGGTGGCCTGGAGGATGTACCAGGCGACGGCGGCCGAGTTCATCCCGCTGCCCAACATGGAAATCACGTTGGCGGCGAAGACGAATCGCAACGGACGCTGGCCGAGGATGGCGCGCATCTTTCTACTTTAGCTGAGGCGGGCGCTAAGACCATTTACCACGAAGGATACGAAGGTCCACGAAGGAAAACCAAACCAGAGACGCGGGTTCCTTCGTGGACCTTCGTGTCCTTTGGGGTTGAAGCCTTTGGCCTTGCGTGCAGCCGCGTTCGGCGCTAGGATTCGCCTGCTGCTCGAAGTTGAAGTCCTAATTCTCGCGGATGTTCTCGCGAAAACCGGAGGCGGGCTTATGAGACGCTGCAGCGGTTGGGTAGTGCTGGTTGTACTTTTCTTCTCTTTCGGAATTTCCCTTCCTTACGCCACCGCGCAGGTGGATCGCATCACCATTGCGGCGGGCACCGACGAAGACAAGGCGCTGCAAGCCATCACCAACGAGCAGGACGCGCAGAAGCGACTGGCGATGTATGAAGACTTCGTGCAGAAGTTTTCGGCCAACCCGGCTGCCGTGGCCTATGGAGACTGGCAGCTCTCGCAGGCTTACCAGGCGGCGGGCGACCTGCAAAAGGCGCTGGACTACGGCGACAAGGCGCTGGCCGGATCTCCGCACAACCTCGACATCCTGGTGTCGCAGGCGAACATCGCGCAGCAGGCCAAGAACAATGCCAAGCTGATGGATTACACCGCAAGAGGCGGCGAGGTTTGCCTCTCGATCGCCAAGCAGGCTAAGCCTGAGGGGATGAGCGACGACGACTTTGCGCAGAAAGTGAACGAAGAGAAATCCACCGCGCAGGGCAGTTGCGATTTCTTCGAAACCACGGGCCTGAATCTGATCTCCGCCGAGACTGACCCGAAAATCCGCATGGCCTACATTGACAAGTTTACGACCGCGTTTCCTGACTCGAAGTATCAGGAAGTCGTGTCGAGCCTGGCCCTGGAGGCGCTGAACCAACTGAAAGATGGCGCCCGCATGGTGACGTACGGAGAAAAAATGTTGGCCGCCAACCCCAACTCGCTGCCGGCGTTGCTGCTGCTGGCGAACTTCTACAGCGATGATACGAAGCCGGGAAGCGCGGCCAAGGCGATCAGCTATTCGCAGAAAGCGATCGAAGTAGCGAAAGCGGACGCACCCGACGCCGATAAATCGCACAAGCTTTCGGCCGGAGCCGCGCACAGCACGATTGGCTGGGTCTACCTGAAGCAGGAGAAAACTCTTTCAGCTATCACTGAACTCAAAGCTGCAGCTGCGCTGCTCAAGGGACTGGATGATCAGCAGTATGCGCGGGCGCTCTATGGTCTGGGGTTCGCCTATGGCAAGTTGAACAAGCTCACCGAAGCCCGCGACGTGCTGACCGAGGCGGTGAAAATTCCCGGGCCGCTGCAGCCGATGTCGAGGGATTTGTTGACCAAAGTCAACACCGCGCGGGCCAGCGGGAAGTAGGCTCGCGTTGTCATCCTGAGGCGGGCGTTCTTTGCCCGCCGAAGGATCTATGCAACTCGCTGCCAGTTGCATAGATCCTTCGCGCAAAAGGCGCGCTCAGGATGACAAGGGACTTGTGCGTGCCCTCTGTGTCCCCTGTGTCCTCTGTGGTGAAGGTTTTGTTTTATTTTTCCGGCTTGACCAATTCCTCGGAGAGCAGTTGAGCTTTCCAGGCCAGAGTGCGGGCGCGGTCGAGGTCGCCGGCATCAACGGCTGCTTTCGACTGGTCCATGAACTGGCGGATTTGATTCACCATGTCCTGCTGGTTCGAGCTGAGCGGCTGTCCGGCGATTTTCTTGAGGTTCGATTGGGCGGTTTCCAGCATTTGGTTCGCCGTGTCCCGCTGATGAGACGTCTGGCTGCCGGATGTGCCCCCGGCTAAATCCACGGTGGGTTCCGGAGTGCTGCCGTGCCGGACGATCACTTTCGAGGGCGGGCAGTCGGTTGAAGCGGTCGTTGTTTTGAAATCTGTTTTGAAATCTGTTTTGGAATCTGTCTTGGACTCTGCTCCGGGACCTGCCGCAGGATTCGTCGCGGGGGCTGCCGCGGGAACAGTGTTGCAGGGCGGAAGCACTCTTCTTTGGTGGTGGGACCGGCGGACGGCCGGGGGGTGAGTTTGCCCCGCGGAATTCTTGGCGGGAGTTGCGGCTGAGGGCTGCCCTGAAGCCGGTGGATTCTGCGCTGGCGGCGCGGTTGGTTGACTGTTTACCGCAGGCGCTTGAGCGGAGGACGTTGCCTGCGAGTTGGTTCGATGTGTCGCTGCCGGCGTCGTCGTCATCATCGACATCGCCGTCAGCGGAAGTGACGATGCACAAACAATGCTGACGAGAAGAATTGCGGCGCGAGTCATCTTCAGATTCCAGGTCCTGCCAGGTGCTGCACATGCTGCCAGCGCAAGCTGATTCTACCCTTCTTGAGCAACGAGCCCTCAATCAATCGCCGGGTTGCGCAGCGGTTGCATCGTTCACATACTCAGGACCAGCTTCAACCGGCAGCGCTGTCGGAATATGGAAGCGGAAGACAGTCCCGGTTTCTTCCGCAGATTCGAAATCGACTGAGCCATAGTGCCACTGCAGCACCTGATAGGTCTGCGCCAAGCCGATACCGCTGCCATCTTTCTTGGTGGTGAAATAGAGTTCGAAAATCTTGTCGTGCACATCGCGCGGAATGCCGCTGCCCTGATCACGCACCTCCGCGACGACGGCGTTGTTTTCGCGGTGCGCGGAGATAGTGAGCAGGCCTCCGTTGGGCATGGCCTGCACTCCGTTGAGCACGACGTTGAGAATGGCCTGCTTCATCAAATCAACATCCACCTTAATGGGCAGGCGCTGCTCTGGCATGTGGCGTTCGATGGTCACGCCATGCTGCCCGGCGTCGGGAGCGGCGAGTTGAGCGACATCTTCCATCAGGCGGCGCAGATCGACCTCTTCGAGATGAAGATCGCGGGGGCGGGTGAAATCCACGAGCGTCTGCACCACGCGATCGAGGCGGCGGATTTCGCTGTCAATAATATCCATGTGGCGGCGCGTGTCGGGCTCCTGAGATGCCAGTTTGTTGCGCAAGAGTTGCAGGTGAAGCACGATCGCGTTGATGGGATTCTTGACCTCGTGGGCCACGCCGCGGGTGAGGCGTCCGCTGGCGGAGAGCCGTCGCGACATCTCGATCTCGTCGCCAATGCGGCGTACCGATTCGGGGTCGCGCATGATCAGCAGAGCGCCGATTTGCGAGTTTTTCTCCTGCACGAAGTCCAGCGATACCTGCACGCGCTTTCCGCTGGCGGCCTCAAACTCCCGCTGCGATAAAGGGCGGCGATACTGGAAAGCCTGGAGCAGGGCGGCGTCCAGCACGGAATTGCGGTCGAATACCTCCTGCACTGTGCGACCGAGAAGCTCGGCGCGAGGCCGGCCCAGAAAGCCTTCCACCGGAGCGCTGACCAAGACTACGCGGGCGTCGCGCGCGAACAGCATCAGGCCGTCCTGCAGTTTGGACATCAGCTGATCCACGTTATCTTTCAGGGCGGAAAAGATTTCCCGGCTGTCGCGAATCTGGCGGCCCAGGTTGGCGATTTTCAGAGAGACCAGACCGTACTCATCGTGTTTGGACTCTTTGCCCGAAAGCTCCTCGCCCTCGCCCGCGCTGACACTGTCGAGGTTGAGACTGATTTTCTTCAGCGGGCCCAGCGCCAGGTTGGAGATTCCCGCCGCCAGAAACAACGACGCAAAAATGAGCGCGAGCGAGATATAGGCCGCCTTCATCAGCCGGGCCTGCACCTCGCTCTTCAGAAAAACGGTTTGCACGCCGATGCGGATCGTGCCAAAAGGCTGGCCACTTAATTCGATTGGATAGCTCACGTCATAAACCGCGGCCGGGCTGAAGACCAGGCCAAGCTGATCGCGGAAGCGCGCGTTGACGACCCGCTGAAAATCCGGGCGCGGAGGAATGATCTTGCCCACCAGGCTGGCGTTGGTGTGCAGCAGGGCCTTGCCGTTGACGTCCACGATCATCACGTCATAGATGAATCGCCAGTCGCCGGGATCAGACTGGAGCAGGTTGTTCAGGGCAACGTCGGTCTGAACATAATCGGCGAGGGCGCGGCGCACTGCCGCCGACTTGCTGGTGTCAACGGACGTACTGCTGAAGTCGGGCACCGCATTAGCCACGGCGTACGCCAGTTGATGAGTCAGGCTGGTTGCGGTTTCGTTCGCATTGACGATGCGCAGGCGAAGGATTTGAGAGACGTACAGGTAGGAAAACGAGGCAACCATCGCCGCCACCATAAAAGTAATGACCAGCACGATGATGGTTTTTCGTCGCAGCATTGGTGTCGGAGTATGAAGGGAGGGGGAATCGCTAGCTCAACCAGCGCGAGCAGGACTTAGCTACTGGGTACTTCCTCCTTGCCGGGAACTGCCTCGGCGGCGCTGCCGTATTCCTTGAGTTTGTTGTGCAGCGTTTTCAGGCTGATGCCCAGGATTTCCGCGGCGCGGGTTTTATTGTTGCTGGTGGCTTCCAGGGTTTTTAAAATCAGCATCTTCTCGGCTTCTTCCACCGTCGTGCCCACGCCCAGGCGAACCGCATCCGGATCATTGGCCGCGACGCGTAGCGGAGCCTGGCCAAACCCCGGCGGCAGGTGTTTCGTCTCAATCACGCCGGCATCGCAGACGATGACCGCCCGCTCGATCGTGTTGCGCAGCTCCCGCACGTTGCCCGGCCACGAATAGCTGTTGAACTGGTTCAACACGGCCTCACTTACCGCCGCCACTTTGCGCGCGTGCTTGCTGCTCATCTCGGCCAGCAGGAGTTGCACCAGGCTGGGGATATCCTCTTTGTGCTCGCGCAGCGGAGGCATGTGAATGTTGAACACGTTCAGGCGGTAATAGAGGTCGCTGCGCAACTCGCCGCGAGCGACGGCTTCGTCCGGCACTTTGTTGGTGGCCGCCAGTACGCGAACGTCCACGGAGGTTTCGACCTTGCTGCCCAGCCGACGAAGTTTTCGGTCTTCGAGAACGCGCAGCAGTTTGGCCTGGGTTCCGATGGGCATCTCGCCGATTTCATCCAGGAGCAGAGTTCCACCTTCGGCCAGTTCAAAGCAGCCGATGCGGCGCTCCAGCGCGCCCGTGAATGCGCCTTTTTCGTGGCCGAAGATTTCACTTTCCATCAGGGTTTCGGGAATCGCGGCGCAGTTGATGGCGACGAACGGGCGGTCCTTGCGCGGGCTCAGTTCGTGGATGGTGCGCGCCACCAGTTCTTTTCCGGTGCCGCTGGCCCCCGTGATCAGAACCGACGCGGTGCTGGGGGCGACCATTTCGATCAGCCGGAAGATTTCCTGCATCTTGCGCGAAGCGCCGTTGAGCCGTCCCAACGATCCGGCATCGCGCAGGCGGCGCCGGGTCGCTTCCAGTTCGGCGCGAGTGCCGAGCAGGGCGGAGGCGTTGCCCAGAATGGTTCGCAGGCGGTTGGTATCAATGGGCTTGGTGATGTAGTCGTAGGCTCCCATGCGCATGGCCTCGACCGCGCTATCGATGGTTCCCTGGGCGGTCACCAGAATCACGGCGATGGTGGAAGCCTGCTCGGCAAGGTGACCCAGCAGTTCGATGCCGCCCATCCGCGGCATTTTGAGGTCGGTGATGACGATCGAAGGCGACCATTCGGTGGCTTTCTCCAGCCCTTCGGCCCCGTCCCGCGCCGTCTCTACGCGAAACCCCCAGGATCCAACCAGTTCGGCGAGACCGGAACGTTCGTTCTCTTCATCTTCGACGATCAGCACTTTTTCGTGGCTCATTGGCTCGTTCTTGCGGCTCGTTCTTGCTGCTCGTTTTTGCCCGGTTCAATCCTCGGGTTGATCCGCGCCTCAGATCTCCTCCCCACGATACGCGCCCAGCTTCCCGCCCGGCAAGCTGGCGGCCTGGAATTTCAATTTGAGACGAACCGTCCCAGATTGGGTCTGGGCTAGCTGATACTCAAAGTCCATACTTTCGCTTTGGGCTGCGCTTGAGTTAGAATTGTTTCTTCCTGATTAGCTCCTAGGATTCCACTGCAATCTTTTCGTGAGCGCTGGTTGCAGAGCAGCCAGTGAAGAAACACATTTTTGGAGGATTTAATGAAAGCTAGTACGAGCACCCCTGCGTACCGCCTATGCCTGGCCGGTCTGTCGGTTTTGATTGCCCTGACAATAATGTCCGCTTCCGCATTTGCTCAGAGTAATTCCGATGCAAAGTGGGACGTATTTGGGGGTTACCAGTATCTGAACCCCGGCGCCACGGTCCCCCTGCCGGGCGACCCCAGCAATCCTTTGCCGTTCAAGCTTCCCGGTGAAGCGAAAGGAATTGGCGGCGCTCTGACCTATAACTTCGATCCGCATTGGGGCGCGGAACTCGACTCCGGCTACAACCGTGACACCAGTTCCGCCTCTTCGGAATGGACCGTCAGCGGCGGCCCGAAATTTACAGTACGTGACGAGGATGTTTCGTTTTTCATCCACGCCCTGGCCTCGTTCAATCGTGTTACCTACGACAGTGGATTTGTAACCCACAACGGGGTCGGTATGATTGTGGGTGGTGGCATGGATTTGCACTTCACGCGGATGTTTGCCTGGCGCGTGTTCGGGGCGGACTTTGTCTGGGCCCAGCATAACTTTTCAAACGAGGCAGCCCCGGAGTTTTCGTCGTTGCGGCGTCCCTCGTTTGACGGCGCCAGACTGCGCACCGGCGTTGTGATCAGCTGGGGCGGCGCGCCAGCTGTAGCGCCAACCGCGGCTTGCTCGGTGAAGCCGACCGAGGTTCTGGTGGGCGAGCCCATTTCCGCGATGGTCACGGCGGCCAATTTCAATCCGAAACACACCGTGACCTACGCCTGGACCGGCAATGGCGGCATGGTCTCGGGAAAAGATACCGCGGCCAATATCGATACCAACAACACGGCTCCCGGCAACTACACGATTACCGCCACGGTAACTGACGCCAAGCTGACGAAGAACAACGTGGCCACCTGCTCGGCGACCTACACGGTGAAGCCGTTGCCGCCGAAGAATCCTCCGACGCTGTCAATTTCGGCGAGCCCGACCGATCTGGTCATCGGGGGAAGCGTGAATCTGTCAGCGTCCTGCAGCAGCCCGGACGGCGTTTCGGTCTCGGTCGCGAACTGGACCTCAAGCGCCGGCAGGCTTTCAGGCGGCGGCAGTTCGGCGGCCCTGAACACCAGTGGAGCTCCTGCGGGCCCGGTGACGGTGAACGCAACCTGCACTGACGCGCGTGGGTTGACCGCACAAGCCTCCACGCAAATCACGCTGGAGAATCCGCCGCCTCCGGCAGTTGACAAGGCGCTGGAAGCGCGGCTCTCTCTGCATAGCATTTACTTTGTGGTCAACCAGCCCCGGCCCACCGATCCGACCGGCGGATTGCTGCCCACCCAACAGAAAACGTTGATCGCGCTGGCGGCCGACTTCAAGAAATACCTTGAAGCCAAGCCGGACGCGCACCTGATTCTTGGCGGCCATGCCGATCATCGTGGCACCGTGGAATACAACCAGGCGCTCACCGAGCGTCGCGTCGGCAGCACTAAGGCGTTCCTGGTTGCACAGGGCGTTCCTGAGGCCGACATTGACACCAAAGCGTTTGGCAAGGAAAACAATCTCACCACCGATCAAGTGAAAGAGGCAGTGGCGGCTAATCCTGACCTGAGCGCAGAAGAGCGCGCGCGGGTTCTCAGGAACATCGATGTCGTTCGCATGGCGAGCAATCGCCGGGTGGACGTCACGTTGAGCACCACCGGCCAGTCCTCGGCTCGCGTGTTCCCCTTCAACTCCACCGATGCGTTGACTCTGATCGGCGGCCGGGAAGGCGAGATGAAGAAGCCTGCGCCTCCTATGCACAAGAAGAAGAAAGTGGTGAAGAAGCCGTAACTGCGGCCTTCAAAGTCTGAATGAAAACTCAAACGGAGGGCGGCTCACCGCCCTCTGTTTTTTTTTTGATTTGGGTTCCTGTCGGCGCCATCTCTCGAAAAGGGTGCCCCATCCTTTCGCGCTTTTTGCGAAAGGGTGGGCGAGATGGACCTCAAAGGCGAGACTTAAATCACGCCTACCGGATCTCGAATTTAGCCATTCGCCACTCGGTTGTGCGGCCTGCCGAATCTGATGCCTGCACTTCGATTTTGTATGAGCCGCTATCCAATTTGTCTGTGTCGACTTTCAGCGCAATTGGAATTACTACATTCCCTGGCGTGACACACTGGGCGGCACTGGTCGGCCCAGCATCCATCGCCAATGTGCCGTCTTTCAGGTTCGTAATTTTCATTCGGAAAAAAACTTCGGCACTCCGATCTGCGAGCAAAGGCTCGTAAATTTCAAAGTAGAGAGGGAGAGAAGTCTTCTTCGGGAGCCGCGCATCCGCCGCCGGTATGAATTGCGCTTTCTTGCTGACCAGCGGAGACGGCACAAGAGGTGCGGGCGAAACCCAGGCCGCCTGTTGCACAAGCCAAACGGATGCATCCCGCAGAATGCCATTCACTGCAATATCACTGATCGCAAGCGCCTGGCTATCAAGGGGCTCCACTCGCAGGGGCATCCGCGCTTGTCCGAATTTGTGGCCATCGCTTACGACAACGTGTACATCGTAGTCACCGGGGTGCAACTCAACCTGAGCGTTGAAACGAGTCGGAATCGTGATCCACCCCGGACCCATCACGGCATAATCTTCCGTGGAGCATCGGTTGCTGTCTCCAAATCGCGCCGCAACTTCTCCGTTCGCTTTGTAGACGACTCCGAAAACGTAGATTGCAAGATGGTCGCTCCGGCAAGGATAATCCCAGTTCTTCGTCCCCAATTCGTATTCTGTGGCAATCTGCACGCTCGCCGGTGCTTTGGAATCATGCACCGCGACCACATACGTGTAATTCGCAGCCGCAGACGCTGAGCCTATGCCAGTTTCCGGGCTATCCCTCACGAGCGACAAAACACTTGAGGACCAAAATACAAAGGGCCTGCTGGAAACCCTGATGGATCCAGGCTTGCCGGACTTATCGAAGCTCTCCGCTTGCGCAGCGAGTTTCCTTTCTTCCGCTGTCGCGGTATCGCCAGCGTCGCTGTTGCAGTAGCGGGTACGATTCACCACCACGTCATTGTCTCCCGCCTCCACGCGAATCGTGTGACAGTCGCCCGATTGCGATGCGGGGGGAGTGTATCCAATGATGTAGATCGCAGCGGGCAGTACAAGCGCGAGACTAGATTGGCTAGACTCACCCCAAGTGCCACGGACATGAGGAGAGAAGAACCACTGTTCGTTGGTGTCCCGCCCGGAGGAGTCGGATTCTTGCAAGTGGTTAATCTTTTGTTCCGCGCCATTGTCGAAGACGCGAAAATCACTCGCGGACAATCCCCGAGCTACGGGGGGGATGGCCAATCTATCCGCCGCCATGGGGTGTTGCTTCAAAACCCGCTTGGGAACCCATGCCGCGCTCTTTGCTGCATGCTTCGAAACTGAGACTGTAACCAGAACCTGACGCGCACGCGAATAAAACCTGGGAGTCTCGCCTGTGCCATTATCCGTTTGGGGACGCTCGCTAGCGGTGGGGGGAGCACCTTGAACGCTGACGTTGGGCGCTTGCGCCTGTCCTATCGCAAAACAACTTGCGAGCATAACAGAAACGGCAACGGCTGCAGGCTTTTCCATAGCGATAGTTTAGCCTTAGGGAGCCCGAACGACGGTGGCCCGGGCGTACTGATTGATCTCTGTCGACACCGCTCGAAAAAGCGTGCCCCATCCTTTCGCGCTTTTTGCGAAAGGGTGGGCGAGATGAACCTCAACGTTGGGACTCAAAGATCAAGAAAGATCAAGAAAGTCAAAACGTACACGTCCGAGGTTCCCGCCCTTGCAAAGAACGCAAGGACGGGGCACTCTTTGTCGTGGAGGAGTTCATCACTCCTCTTGTCGTGGAGGAGTTCAGAAAAATCAAAAAGTTGGTCATCCGCCCAAGTACGCTGGAATGAGTTAACAGCTGCCCGGCACGAAGAATCTACACGGCCTACCCGAAAGTGCCATCGCCAAGTTGTTGATTGGGATGAGACTGTGTCTGGTATTCGGGTTGCCACTTCCACGTCCAGGAAAGACGGGCGAGGATGAGTCTGATGAATTGGCTCCGTAGATTCCGGGGTCTGACGGTTGGGCTGGGGTCGCTGCTCCTGCTCTGGGCGGCGGGGTGCGCCCGCCCGGACGGGGTCAAGAGCGAAGCTCACACCGACCCGCATCCGGTTCCTTTTCAAAATGGGCAAGCGTCACCCTCCCGTCAGGGGGAGAGCCCGGCATCTCAGGGCAACCCTGACGCTAGTCTTCCTTTCCATAAGGCTCAGAATCAAGATGCTCAGAATCTTGACGCGCAGAATCGCGACGCGCAGAATCATGATCTTCAGAATCGCGATGCCCAGAATCTGCCGGCCGGCACCTTGCTCACGGTTCGTCTGAAAGATCCGATCTCCGCCGAAAACCCGGGCGCCAATGGGACTTTCGAGGCAGTCGTGGACGACCCGGTAGTGATTGAAGGAAACAAGCTGGTACCGCGCGGGGCCACGGTCGCGGGTCGAGTGGAGTCTGCCCGAGCGTCCGATGTGAAGCGCGATCTGGGCTACGTCCGGCTGGCGCTGGATTCGATCCACGTGGCCGACGTGAACCTGCCGATCCAGACCGCCAGCTTGTTCGTGCGGGCCACCGCCAGCGGTACGGTTTCCCCCGGAGTCTCGCCGGGAGGGGTTCCGGCAGATGTCCCGTCTGGCGCACTTGCGGCGGTGATTCGCCTCGAAAAAGGCCGCCGGCTCACCTTTCGCTTGACCGAAACGGCCTACGCAGCCCCCAGCCAACGGGCCAGAACGGACCGCTAGACCCTTCCGGCGGAGTTTTCCACAGAAATAATTCCCGTTTTAGTGACATCTGCCCTTATGGGTCACAGACCCGATTGTCTATAGTGGCCTCGAAATGGGATTGGAGGCAAATCACACGCTCCGCGAAAGTGTTCCATTTCGGGAAAACCAAGGTATGGGGCCGCGGGAAAACCGGTTCCTTCCGGGAATCCTTCCGCGCAAAGTAGACGTATGAACGCTGCCGCTCAAAGTCCGTGGACTCCGCAGGATTCTCGAACCGACCTGCACGCGCTGTTCGTGAACTCTCCCTTCGCGTTAGCGGAATGCCGGCCCGAGGGCAATATCATCGTCGTGAATCCGGCGCTGGAACAGATGTTGCAGATGCCCGATGGCATGCCGGCGGTGTCACCGTCTCTCCGCTTTACGGATATGCTTCGCCCGCAGGATCGCGCCCGCGCCGCGCGGATGCTGGGCGAATTGTTCGATGGCCAATACAACAGCTTCCAGCTGAATTCCCGGACTGCGGGCGCGGATGGCCGCCCGGTGTGCTGGACCGTCTGGCGGGTATCGGGCGCGAATGGCGAGCCCGACTACGCGATGGCTCTGGCTGAGGACACTCCCCGCAATGAGGCGGCTGAAGAGCGTCTGCGGCAGGCCGAGAAACTGCAGGCGGTGGGCCGCCTGGCGGGCGGAGTGGCGCATGATTTCAATAATCTTCTGACCGGAGTGCTGCTGTATTGCGACCTGCTCATGGCCCATCTTGAGCCCTGCCACCGGGTGCGGAAGTATGCCGAAGAAATCCGCAATGCCGGGGTGCAGGCCACGGGCCTGGTGCGGCAGTTGCTGGCAGTGGCCCAGCCGACCAATTGCGAACCGCAGTTGCTGTCTCTCAATCTCATCGCCGAGGGTATGCGGAACCTTCTGACCCGCCTGATCGGGGAGAACATCGAGCTGAAATTTGAGCTCGACCCCAATCTGGGCTTGATCAGAATGGACCCCACGCATTCCCAGCAGATTCTGCTGAACCTGGTGCTCAACGCGCGCGACGCGATGCCGGGCGGCGGCCAGATCACGGTTGAAACCAGCAACTGCAAAGTGCAGGTGCTGAACGAGCATGTGCTGACCGAGCAGGCACTGAGGCAGCCCGGCGCGGGGGCAGGCCGTCCCGCAACCCTGCCGTGCGCGCTCTTCGTGGTGGCCGACAACGGCGCCGGCATGGATGCCGCTACCCAGGCTCATCTGTTTGAAGCGTTTTTCACAACCAAGCCGGGTCATGGCACGGGCCTGGGCCTGGCCACGGTGCACGACATTGTGAGGGGCAACGGCGGCCTGATTCATGTGGAGAGCGCTCCCGCATGCGGTACGCGGGTGAACGTGCTTCTGCCGCTGGTGCCGGAGGCCGTATTGATGGCACGCGACAGCCACGGTTTTCCAGCCAGCAACCTGGGAGCAGTTGAACCTGAGTAATTCAACCCAGGGAAAAAAAGAAAGAGAAAAATAGAGAAATAGAGCAAAGAGAGAGAAAAGTAAAAAGACAGAAGCAAAGCAAGACAAGCAGAGAAAGAGAAATGGAGTACATGCAATGACGTCAGCCGCTGCTTTGAGTCCGATGACCGCCGCCACACCGCAGATCGAGCCCGCCAATTTTCTCAACCTCCTGATTGTGGACGATGAACGATCGATCCGCGAAGCTTGCCGGGAGGTAGCGCTATCGCTGGGATACACGGCCTATGTGGCCGATTCGGCGGAGCACGCCTACCGGCTGCTCGACAACCAGATCTTCGACGCCGTCCTGCTCGATCTGCGCCTGCCCGGGGCTGGTGGGTTGGACGCGCTGCGCCGCATCAAGGAGCGCCGGCCCGAGGCGGTGGTCGTCGTGGTGACCGGGTATGGCACGGTGCAATCCGCAGTGCAGGCTATGAAGAATGGCGCCTACGACTATGTGACCAAGCCCTTTAGCGTTGACGAACTGAAGATGCTGCTGGAGCGGGTGGCGAGCCATTTAAGGCTGAAGTCGGAAAACCGCCTGCTGCGCGAGAAAGTGAAGTCGAAGCAGGGATTCGGCGGCATCGTCGGGCGTTCCCCCGAAATGGAAAAGCTTTATCGCATCATCGCCAAGGCCGCCAACAGCGTGCACCCGGTGTTGATCCTGGGAGAAAGCGGAACCGGGAAGGAGATGGTGGCGCGCTCCATTCATTACTCCGGTCCTTACCGCGACAAGCCTTTCATTCCGGTGGATTGCGGATCGCTGGTGCCCACGCTGATTGAGAGTGAACTGTTCGGTTACGTGAAAGGCGCGTTCACCGGCGCCAACCAGGCGAAAGACGGCTTGATGAGCATGGCGGAGGGGGGAACCATTTTCCTCGATGAAGTAGGCGAGCTTCCCGTGGACCTGCAGGCTAAAATGCTGCGGGCTTTGCAGGAAAAAGAAATTCGCCCGGTGGGCGGTACGCGCCGCATCCCTATCAATGTGCGCATTCTGGCCGCCACCAACCGCGACCTGGAACAATCGGTGATGCGCGGGGAATTTCGCCGCGATCTTTATTTCCGGCTCAATGTGCTCAGCCTGCGCATTCCTGCGCTGCGCGAGCGCCGGCAGGACATTCCGCTCTTAATCGCCTATTTTCTGGAACGCATGACGCGAAGTTCCGGACTGGAAAAGTTGCTCAGCGACGAGGCTCTCAAGGCCATGCTGGCCTATGACTGGCCGGGAAACGTTCGCGAGCTGGAAAATTGTCTGGAGCGCACCCATGCCTTTACCAGCGGACCGCTGATTCACACCACAGACTTGCCTCGCGAGGTGGGTAACCTGCCCGTCGGCGAGGCGTCGAACGGGAACGGGAGCGTTCGCGGCAAGATCATTCCCATGGCACAACTGGAGAAGCAGACCATCCTGAGTGCGATCACGGAACTCAATGGCGACAAGTTGCAGGCCGCCCGTCTGCTGGGCATCGGGAAAACGACGCTCTACCGGAAGCTTAAGGACTATGCCAACCATGAATTTCAATCCTGAGGACCGATCTTGAGGCTCAGGCGGTGGATTTCTGACGATGCTTTTGCATGGCGTCATCCCGAGTGGCGCCTCTCTTCAGGCGGAGAGAGGGATCTCCTACCCCAATGGTCTGTTTTAACGGGAGATCCCTCGGCCCGCTGGAGAAAACGCGGGCCTCGGGATGACGCATGATTAAAGATGGAGCCGCCGGATTTTTCAAACTGCGTCACTACCAGAATTTAAGTTGGGAGGTCCGATTATGAACCGGCTTCCGGGGCTGGAGTGCAACAACGGGAAGGGAGTGTGCTGCCGATACTGCTAAGCCTTGTATTTTCAGCGCGCGGCCGTTGGCGGCAGACTTGCAATAGGGAAGGGCATGATTCTAGTCATTACAGCTTCAGCCAGCGGCCCACAATGCTCCGAAGCCCTGCGCGGCGCGACCGGGCAGGAAACGCACTGGGCTCGGACCTTGCAGGAGGCTGCTACCCGCCTGCGCGAACAAACCTATTCTGCCGCGGTCATTGACCAGTTCCTGCTCGAAACCGAGCCCGAGGAAAGCGATCAGATGATTGAGCACCTGGGCACGGCGTTCCCGGTTTACATCAACTTCGCAGTGACCGGGATGGAACGGCTGGTGCGGGACGTGCGTTCGGCCCTGCATCGCCGTAAGCGTGAGGAAGGCGCCGCGCGCAGGGCGGTCGCGGAACAGATGAACAGCGAAATGCGGGAAACGCTGACCGCCATGCTGCTCTCCTGCGAACTCGCCATGTCGGTGCCCGACGTCCCCCATCCCGCGGTCGAGAAGATTCGCACTATCGACAACCTGGCCCGCGAGCTTCGGCTGCGGCTGGAGGTGAACTGAACCGGGCGGCGATTCGTGCAGCTTCGTAAAAGACGTGGCGACGGTTCGAGAACCATGTGGCGACGTCCGCCTTCGGCCGTCCCGCCGCGGCGCAAGCCCGGCGGAACCCGCGATGGTAATGCAATCGCGCAGGATCAGACCCGCAAGGTCAGGCGAGCAAGTTCAGATCCGCGTGTTCAGACCAGCATCTTCAGACCAGCATCTTCAGACCAGCAAGACCGTAGTGGGTCAGCTTGAGAAGCGAATCGCCCCCCTCAGCGGCTAAAGCCGTATTGACTCTCCGTCGGCTTACGACACGGCTGAAGCCGTGCCCTTTCAAAGCACCCCAAACTGGCCCAAGCAACCCCCAGGTGACCCATACCGCAAGATCAGACCAAGGGGTTCTCACTCATTTCTTCTTCCGCGCCCTGCGCGCAAAATTCTGCGCAGCCTATGGGTGGGCAGAGAAAAAGCCCCTCAGTGGCTAAAGCCGTATTGACTCTTCGTCGCTTACGGCACGGCTGAAGCCGTGCCCTTTCAACACGAACGCAACCCGAACCACAGCCCACCCGTGAAATCCCTTCCCGTCGCAGCCGATTCCCACTAGAATGGACCCTCCTGGAAGGCGGAATCCCGCGCCTGCGCGGCCTTTCGCACGTTTCCCGGGGGAGGCTTTGTGCACGTCCTGGTCACCAGCGACTCGCTCTCCGGCTCATGGACCTACACGCGCGAGCTGGTGACTGGCCTGGTCACGCGCGGGGTGCGCGTCACCCTGGTTAGTTTCGGCGAGATTCCGCTTCCCGAGCAAACTTCGTGGATGGACCATCTGCACGGCCTCGATTACCGGCCGACTGCCTTTCGCCTGGAGTGGATGCAGGAATCGGAGGAGGATCTGCCGGAGTCGTCCGCGTTTCTGGCTGCGCTGGTTCGCGAGCTGCGGCCCGATGTTCTCCATCTCAACCAGTTTTGCTATGGAAACCTTCCAGTGGATGTGCCGCGCGTCGTCATGGCCCATGGCGATCTGATCACCTGGCGGCAAGCGGTTCACGCACAAGCTTCACGAGACGACCGTTCGCTCGATTGGTATCGCCAGACGGTGCTCAACGGACTGGCGGGCGCGGACGCGGTGGTCACCCCGTCGGCCTGGATGCTGGACCGCATCTCGGCTTGTTACGGACGCCCGCGGCGCGCGGAAGTGATCTATCCGGGACGCAATCCGATTTTCTTTAATCCTTACGTCAACAAAGACGATTGCGTGCTTGCGGTTGGCCGACTGGTGGATGCGGGCAAGCAGGTATATCTGCTGACCCAGCAGCCGTATTCGGTTCCGGTCTGCATTGTGGGCGCTGAGCATACAGTGCCGATGCCGCGCATTCCGATTCGTGCCGATGTGAAAGTTGACCTGGACCAGACGTCAGTCGCGATTCGCGGAGCGCAAACCGAGGCGCAACTGCGCGCTCTGTACAGCCGCGCGTCCATTTACGCTGCGACTGCGCGTTACGAGCCGCTGGGCATGGCCGCGCTCGAAGCTGCGTTTTCCCGTTGTGCGATTGTGGCCAACGACATCCCTAGCTTTCGCGAGATCTGGGGAGACGCCGCGCTCTACTTCCGCACCAACGATGCCGCCAGCCTCGCCGAAAATATTCGCCGGCTTAATGAGGACCGTCCCATGCGTCGCGCCTACGCCGAGCTGGCCTACACGCGCGCGCGTGAACGCTTCACCACGAAGCGCATGATCGACGACTGCCTGCAGTTGTACCGGAACCTGATCCCGGTTCGGTCGGCCGCGGCGTAGTGGTTGTGTTGTGTGGAGCGGGCACTCCTGCCCGCTGCTTTTGACTTAAGGTTGTGAAGTGCTGTTCTTACGATCATCGCCCCGGCGTGCTAAAGCGCGCGCGTGAGAACGACTCTGTCGCCCCTCCGGGGCTTGCTCATTTCCCACTTAGCACCCACGGCTTACGCCGTGGGCTATATCCTTGCGCCGCTTCGCGGCTGAGAGCGTAAGCTTCGTTCCACCACGTGCCGGGGAGCGAGTTCATACGCACAGGCTAAAGCCGACATTGATTTTGTGGCACCGGCGTGGCTGAAGCCACGCCCTTTCAAGACACATTCAAACTGACCATTACTCCAAACTGACCATTACTCCATCCTCCACCCCCGCGACACACTCCCCTACTTAGTGATATCTTCGTATGCTTACTAGAAACCCGTAAGGTTTGGAGGAAACGATGGCGCAGGTAAAAATCACGGTAAGGCCTAATGGGCCGTTCCGGGTGGAAGCTCCTGAAGGCTCGATCGAGTTGGTGGACGTGAACGGCACTCCGTACGATCTGACTGGCAAAACCGCGTTTTCCCTCTGCCGCTGTGGAGGATCGGTGAACAAACCATTCTGCGATGGAACTCACAGCAAAATCGGATTTCAGGGCGCGGAGCTAGCCGTGAAGAAGGCCGAAGGCGGTTCGTAGTTTCAGCGGAGAAGATCGTGCACGACTCACGAGACCGCGATTCGCGAGATCATGATTCGCGAGCCCGGCGTTCACAAGATCGGGACCTGGGAATGCATCGCCGGATCACGCGCCGCGACTTCCTCAACGGCGCGGCGCTGACGGCGGGCGCGGCCATGATGCCGCGGGACATCTCTGCTGCCGCTGCCGGAGCGCGAGAAAGTCAGGCCGCCGCCGGGCCGCAGAGTTCTCCGAACTACTATCCTCCAGCGCTGACCGGGCTGCGCGGCAGCCATCCGGGATCGTTCGAAACTGCGCACAGCCTGCGCGACGGCACGTTCTGGGATTCGGCGGGGAAGCCCGAAGATACCGGCGAGACTTACGACCTGATCATCGTTGGCGGCGGCATCAGTGGATTGGCAGCCGCTCACTTCTATCGCAAGGCGACCGGCGGCAAGGCGCGCATCCTCATTCTTGAGAACCACGACGATTTTGGCGGACACGCCAAGCGCAACGAATTCCGCGTCGCTGACGGGACCGCGAGTTCTCGAACATTGATCGGCTATGGCGGGACCTACTCGATCGAAAGTCCGGAGCCTTACAGCGCGGTGGCGAAAGGCGTGATCGAGGAACTGGGAATCGACGTAAGCAGCTTCCCAAAATATCTGGAGCGCAAGCTTTACGGCTCCATGGGGAGAGTCCCCAAGATTTTCTTCGACAAAGAAAACTTTGGAGCGGACAGGCTCGTCGACGATCCTTATCCGTTTCCGGGCGGCGAAACTTACGATCTCGCAGTCGCCGGACCCGATGCCTGGGCGCATTTCCTGGCCGAGGCGCCGATAGCCGAACAGGCGCGCAAGGATGTATCCCGTTTGTGCCGCGAAAAGAAAGACTATCTTCCCGGACTCAATGCGGAGCAGAAAGAAGATCGCCTGGCACGCATCAGCTATGCCAAATTTCTCACCGAACTGGCGGGCATGCACCCGGATGTGATTCGGCTTTATCAAAATGTTTCTTTTTCGGAGTTTGGGGTGGGCATTGATGCGGTTGCCGCGCTGGACGCAGGGGAGACGGGATATCCGGGCTTCGGCGGAATGGGCCTTGAGGCGGAGGGCCTGTACAACGAGCGCAATTATTTCTTCCACTTTCCCGACGGCAATGCCAGCATCGCTCGCTTGCTGGTGCGCCACCTGATTCCGCAAGCCATACCCGGGAACTCGGTGACAGATGTGGTCACCGCCAAGGCGAACTACGCGAAACTGGACGAGGCAACATCGCCCGTGCGCCTTCGACTGAACAGCACCGGAGTGCGGGTCAGGCACGCAGGCGATGCGGCGCACGCCACCCAGGTTGAGATTGCGTATGCTCGCGGTGGCAAGGTGTATACCGTCAAGGGCGGACACTGCATTCTGGCCTGCTGGAACGCTGTGATTCCCTACGTCTGCGACGAATTGCCGGACGCGCAGAAAGAAGCTCTCGCTTATGCGCAAAAAGTTCCTCTGCTGTACAGCAACGTGTTATTGCGGAACTCGACTGCGTTTCAGAAGCTGGGTGCAAATTCGATCTACGCGCCCGGCGGCTACCATACTCACGTTGATATTGACCTGCCGGTGAGCATGGGAGACTATCGCTGTCCGCGCACGCCGGAGGATCCGGTGGTGGTGCACATGAGCAAGGCGCCGTGCCGCGCGGGGCTTCCCGCTCGCGAACAACACAGCGCCGGCCGCATGGAACTCTACACGACGACGTTTGAAACCATGGAGCGCAACATTCGCGAGCAACTGGCGCGCACGCTGGGCCCGGGCGGTTTCGATCCCGCGCGCGATATCCTCGCGATCACCGCCAATCGGTGGCCGCACGGCTACGCGTACGAATACAGCAGCTTGTGGGATAAGTTCGTGCTCGACGGCGGAGAAACTCCCTGCGAGAAGGCGCGCAAACCTTACGGCCGCATCGCCATCGCGAACTCAGACGCCGGAGCCCGCGCCTATACCGACGAGGCCATTAATCAGGCGTGGCGCGCCGTCGGCGAGATCATAAAGAGTTAGCTGGAGGAGACGGTGCACGATTCAGGGGATCAGGATTTACCGGATCACGATTCGCGAGATCGGGAACTGGGAATGCGCTGCAGAATCACCCGGCGCGACTTTCTCAACGGCGTCGCCGTGACGGCGGGCGTGGCCATGATGCCGTGGGACCTTGTCGCCGCCGGCGCCGGGGAAGGTCAGGCCGCCGCCGGTCCCGAGAGTTCCCCGAACTACTATCCACCCGCTCTCACCGGCCTGCGCGGCAGCCATGCCGGATCGTTCGACGCCGCCCACAGCCTGCGTGACGGCACGTTCTGGGATTCGGTGGGCAAACCGGAAGACACCGGTGAAGTCTACGACTTGATCGTTGTCGGCGGCGGCATCAGCGGGCTGGCGGCTGCCCATTTCTATCGCAAGACGGCCGGAAGGAAAGCGCGCATCCTCATTCTCGACAACCACGACGACTTCGGCGGGCACGCCAAACGCAATGAATTCCGGGTAGACGGCGCGTTCCGCCTGGGTTTCGGCGGAACGTTTTCCATCGAGAGCCCTGCTCCGTATAGCGCTGTCGCGAAGGGCGTGATTGAAGAACTCGGCATTGATGTTCCGTCGTACTCGAAGTATGTGAACAAGAAGCTGTATTCGTCGGCGGGAATGCGGTCGAGAATTTTCTTCGACAAGGAAACTTTCGGCGTCGACAAACTCGTAATCAGTCCCAATCCCCATGGTGGAGGCGAGAGCGAAAACCCGGCTGGCCTGGCCCCGGAACTATTGCAGCAATTCCTCGCCGACGCTCCGCTGGCGGATCAGGCCAAGCGCGACCTGCAGCGCCTGTACGCCGAACCGAAGGACTATTTTCCTGGACTCACTTCTGATCAGAAAAAAGCGAAGCTGGCGCGCATCAGTTATGCCAGTTTCCTCAGAGACGTTGCCGGAGTTCATGAAGACATCGTCAAGATGTATCAGGCAATGCCGCACCCACTGTTCGGCGTGGGCATTGATGCAGTCGCGGCGCAGGATGCGTGGGGATTCGATCTGCCCGGTTTCGATGGCTTGAAGTTAGACGACAGGCCGGGCAAGGGCATGAACCGCGACGCCATCCCGAATGAAGAAGCGGAGAAATATTTCTTTCATTTTCCTGACGGCAACGCGAGCATCGCGCGGTTGCTGGTCCGGCGGTTGATTCCGGATGCGATTCCCGGCAACTCTTTGGCGGACGTGATTCTTGCCAAGGCAAATTACGCCAAGCTTGACGACTCCAGTTCGCCCGTGCGCATTCGCTTGAATAGCACGGCGGTCCGCGTGAAGCACGTGGGCGATGCTGCCAGCGCAAAGGAAGTGGAGGTCAGCTACGCGCGCGACGGCAAGGTTTACACCGCCCGGGCGAAGAATTCGATTCTGGCTTGCTGGCACGTTGTGATCCCCTATATCTGCGAAGAACTTCCCGACAAGCAGAAAGAAGCGCTGGCCTCCGCGCAAAAAGTTCCGCTGCTTTACACGAACGTCGCGGTGCGCAATTGGACGTCGCTGCAGAAAGTCGGAGCCAGTTCTATTTACGCTCCTGGCATGTACCACTCCTATGTGAATGCGGATCTGCCGGTGAGCATCGGTGGATATGAATGCGCGCGCAGGCCCGAAGAGCCGATTGTCCTGCACATGATGAAGGCGGCCTGCCGTCCCGGACTCCCTGCGCGCCAGCAGCACAGCGCGGGCCGCATGGAGCTTTATACGACCACATTCGATGCGATCGAGCGCAAGATTCGCGATCAACTGGCCCGCACGCTGGGCCCGGGCGGCTTCGAGCCTGCGCGCGACATCGCGGCGATTACAGTCAATCGGTGGCCTCACGGCTACGCCTATGAATACAACTCGCTGTTCGATTCCTTCTGGCTGGAAGGCGGCGAAACTCCCTGTGAAGTCGCGCGCAAGCCCCACGGCCGCATTGCCATTGCCAACGCCGACGCCGGCGCCTATGCCTACACAGATGAGGCGATCAATCAGGCGTGGCGTGCGGTGGGAGAGATTACGACAGGCTGAGAAGGGCACATAGGGAGACAGCCTCCCTGTGCTAAGGCATACTCAAAATCCAAAGCAGCGGGCAGGAGTGCCCGCTCCACACGGCCGTCAATCTGTGTTCTGGCCCTTTAACTGCGCGGCCTTGTTGCGCGCGTTTTGCGCCTGTTGCGTCATGCCTTTGGCCTGGTAGGCATTTGCTAAGGCGTTCTCCAGGTCAGAGTTGTCGCCACTGTTTTCTTCTTCTTTCAGGTAGGCAGCAATGGCCTCGTCGTACTGCTTGAGCTTCGCGTAGGAATTTCCCATCTCGTAATAAATTCCGGCGAATTGCGAGTTCAGTTCTGCCGCGGTTTTGAATTCTTCGATCGCAGCTTGATGGTTTCCGTCGTGGGCCAGCACCAAGCCCAGGCCGTAGTGGGCAACGGCGCTGTGGGCGTCCTGTGCCAGAAGTTGGGTGAATGCCGCCTTCGCTTCGCCGCTGCGTTCCTCGTTGAGCAGCGTGATTCCAAGATTAAAACGGGCTTCCACATCTTGCGGCTGCAATTCCAGCACTCGCCTGAACTCCGTCTCGGCCTGCGGAAATTGTTCGCGCTGGAAGTAGGCTTGCGCCAGCGCGGAGTGCGCTTGCGCCAGATTTGGCCGCTGCTTGACGATCGCCTGCAGTTGGGCAATCGTTCGATTGGGATCATTCTCCGAGATCGATTCGAAAGCACGCGCGGCGCGCATGGGACCGCCGCGCCAGCGTTCGACTCCAAGCGCGCTAAGAGCGACCACGAGCACGACCACTCCCACAACGCTGGCCCGGCGCAGCGGAGCATCCTGTAGCGGCGCGAGGCGGGCGATCAACGCGCCGAGAATCAGCCCGCTGATGAGTCCACCGAAGTGGCAGGCGTTGTCGATGCCTGAAATCATGGTTCCGAATACGACGTTAAAGCCGACGAAGAAGAGCAGACTTCTCAGCGTCCCTTGGATCGCGATCCTGGGAACCGAAAACTCGCCCAGATAAAACGCCGCCAGCAAAGCGCCGGCCAAGCCGAAGATCGCGCCCGAAGCACCAACGCTGAGCACGTGAGGATTCCACGCCACGCTGGCCAGGCCTCCAGCGACTCCAGTGATCAAGTAGATAGCGGCGTAGGTCCAGACACCGTAGAGAGACTCACAGAGCGTGCCCAGATTCCACAGGCACCACATGTTCATCGCGATATGAAAAGGGCCGCCATGCAAAAACATGTAGGTCACCAGCCGCCACCAGTCGCCTCCCAGCGTATAGGGGCCGAAGTTGGCGCCGAAAACGTCCATGACTTTGCTGGTGAAGTCGAGCGAAGGGCCGCTGGCAATCACCATCGCGATAAATACCATCAGGTTGGCGCCAAAGATGATTTTTGTGAGAGAGATGCTCGATTCGCGCCGCACCCAGGGTGCGGCCATGACCGGCTGCGGCGCGTCCTCGGCCAGTTCGCCGCGCTGTGCCGCTTCATGCTGTACACACCACTGGCAGATTTTCCTGCCAAACATCAGCGGAGGAAGCTGCCGGCCACATCGAATGCAGTTCGCCATCGGTTCTTAAGAGCGTATCAGCACCGCTTGGGTGTAGGAAAGCCGCGCGGATAAGTTTCGTTCCCTTGTAGAGACGTTGCTTGCAACGTCTCTTGCCGGCGGTGGCAGGTGTGCGCGGGTCGGGAGAGGCGTAGCAAGCTACGTCCCACGCTCGCATCAATGAATGGTCTTGGTTTTGCGCGACATGTAATCCATCAGCAGATATTGCCCGAGCGTGTAGGGCGTGGTGAAGTAGGCTTTGCCGCGGCACATCTCGGTGACCTTCTGCACGAACTGCACCAGGCCGTAATCCGATGCCAGCATGAACGTGTTGATGAGCACGCCGGCGCGCTTGCACTTCGAAACTTCTTCCAGCGTCTGGCTCACCACCAGCGGATCGAGCCCGAAGGCGTTCTTGTAGATGCGTCCATCTTCGAGAGTCAGCGCCGACGGCTTGCCGTCGGTGATCATCACAATCTGCTTCATGTCTTTTCTCTGGCGCTGCAGGATTCTCTGGGCCAGCCGCAAGCCTTCGCGCGTGTTGGTGTAGTAGGGGCCAACCTTCACGCGCGCCAGTTGTGACAGAGGAATCTCTTCCGCGGAATCGTGAAACAGCACCAGCGAAAGCGAGTCTCCGGGATACTGCGTGCGGATCAAGTGCGACAGAGCCATGGCAACTTTCTTCGCCGGAGTGAAGCGGTCTTCGCCATAGAGAATCATCGAATGCGAGCAGTCGAGCATCAGCACGGTCGCGCACGAAGACTGGTACTCACACTGGTGAACTTTCAAATCGGAGTATTCAATGTTGAGAGGTACGCTGAGTCCTTCGCGCTGGATCGCACTCGACAGCGTGGCGGTGATGTCGAGATTAAGCGTGTCGCCAAACTCGTAGGTCTTTGCCGACCCGCTGGTTTCAATGCCGGTGGCAAGATCGCGTGTGTCGTGGCGTCCAAAGCTCGATTTGCCCAGCGACCCCAGCAGATTGCGCAGCGACTTGAAGCCGAGGAAGTCGAGGCTCTTGTCAGTGATTTCAAACTTGGCCTGCTGCGCCTCGCCCGTCTGCCCGCCGACGCTGGACCGCTTCGACGGATCGTGCGGATCGTCAATGGAAATGTAGTCTTCCTGCTGCATGCGCTCGATGAGCTTTTCGATCAACTCGTCGATTTGGCCGTCCGCCGCCATCTGCTCGATCTGCTCGCGCAGGTTCTCATCGAACATCTCGCCGTTCATCAGTGCCTGTTCGATGGCGCGCCGGAGTTCGTCGAGTGTCTGCTCGCCCTCGGGCAGTTCGTACCACATGGATTCCTGAAACCCGCTCTGCAGCAGGTAGTCCGAGAGCGCGCCGAGCAGGTCTTCCATGCTCATCTCGCCGGCTGGGTCGGGTACGTATTTGGAGTAACGAATGCGTTTCATAATGAGCTGCGAGTTCTGAGCTACGAGCTTGGAGCTTGAGCTTTTGACTCGCAGCTCGAAACTCGAAGCTAGCGACTCAATTAAATTGCCTTCTCTGCCGGTACGGCCGCTCATCCGGTTCGACCGACTTCTCGCGCACCGGTTCGGGCTTCTTCTCTCCGGCCTTGAAAACGCGTTCCTCGCTGCGGCCGATTCGCTTGTGCGCGTGCAGACCTTCGAGGATAAATTCTGCAGCAGATACCTGCTGCTCAGGACCGTCTTTCTGCGAAACGTGCAGCGGGCCCAGTTTGTCGATGAGTCCTTGAATCTCTTTCAGGTTTTCCAGCGCTTCCGCGGCAGGGACTGAATCCGACAACTGAATTTCACCGCCGAGGTCGAACCACTGCACGATCTGCTGGACATTCGCGCCGGTGTAATACTCGTCGTACGTCTTGGCAATCGCGGAGCGAATCAACTCGCGGCCCACATGATCTGCGCCTTTCATCTCGCCTTCATATTCCAGTTCGAGCTTTCCGGTAATCGCCGGCAGCGCCGCATAGACGTCGCTGATGCGGGGCACGACCACCTTCTCGTCATTGCGAATCGCGCGCCGCTCCGCGTTTGAAACCACGTTTTCCATCGCCGAAATCGGCAGCCGCTGGCTCACGCCCGAGCGCTTGTCGATTTTCTTGTCTTCGCGAGCGGCGAAGGCCACGCGCTCGATTACTTCCTGCACATAATTCGGCAGATGCAGAGGATGTCCGTTGCGCCGCGTCCAAGCTTCCTGCGCCGTGATAGCAATACCTTCTTCGACGGTCGCCGGATAGTGCGTGCGAATCTCCGAGCCGATGCGGTCTTTCAGCGGCGTAATAATCTTGCCGCGCGCCGTGTAGTCCTCCGGATTCGCGCTGAATACGAGCGCCACATCCAGCGGCAGCCGGATGGGATAGCCCTTAATCTGCACGTCGCCTTCCTGCATGATGTTGAATAGCCCGACTTGAATTTTTCCCGCCAGGTCAGGCAGTTCGTTGATGGCGAAGATGCCTCGATTGGCGCGAGGCAGCAAGCCGTAGTGAACCGTCAATTCGCTCGACAGTTCGTGTCCGCCGCGCGCCGCCTTGATGGGATCGATGTCGCCGATCAAATCGGCAATGGTGACGTCGGGCGTGGCCAGTTTCTCCACGTAGCGGTCATCGGGAGCCAGGTAGGCGACCGGCGTTTCCTCGCCGAGCCGCGCAACTTCTTCGCGACAGCGCCGGCAGATCGGCTGGTACGGATTATCGTGCACCTCGCAGCCGGCGATGTACGGCATGTGCGGATCGAGCAGCGTTGTCAAGGCGCGCAGGATGCGGCTTTTCGCCTGACCGCGCAGCCCCAGCAAAATAAAATTATGCCGCGAAAGAATGGCGTTGATGATCTGCGGCACCACGGTGTCGTCATAGCCGACGATGCCGGGAAAAACCGGAGCGTCGCCGTCTTTATTCCTATCC
>Ga0181537_10001008_pt1 | contig 26364 bp, 24 predicted proteins | sample PEATcosm2014_Bin_39_FD_119765 | JGI IMG/M metagenome (GOLD analysis project Ga0181537, IMG submission 119765) | Peatland microbial communities from MTU Mesocosm Facility, Houghton, MI, USA - PEATcosm2014_Bin23_10_metaG | ecosystem: Environmental > Terrestrial > Soil > Wetlands > Peat | place...
GATCGGGCAGGATGCCGGCCTTCGCCGCCTCATCCGCGCCTTCGACGTGGCCCTGGTCGTGGTGCGGCAAATCGCCGTCGCGCCAGAAATTCCACGCCACCTGCAGGAAGCGGAACGACATGAGGTAAGAGCCAAGCGGGATCGCGAGGTAGACGATCCAGATCGGCACTTCCATGTCCGGCGAAGTCTGGTCGGTGTGCGCGAGCGTCCACACGAACCGCGCGCCGAAAGTGGCGATCACCGCGGTGAAAAACGCGCCGGCGAACAGGCTGAACAGAATGCACGCCTTGCGGATTTTGGGCGGCAGGTTGTTCACCAGCACGTCGACGCCGACGTGGATGCCGGTGCGCACGCCGTAGGCCGCGCCGAACTTCGCCATCCACACGAACATGTAAATGCAAAGCTCCTGCGCCCAGCTCATGTCGACGGTGAGCAGCCAATCCTGGAACGCGGGAATCGGAATTTTCGACGCGTGGCGCAGCAAGACCGCGGCGAAAATCACCAGCGTCGCACCCGCCATCAGCAGCGAAATCAGCCACTCCTCGAGCTGGTCGAGGATTTTAAGGGCCAGTTTCATCTATGGGCTATGAAACGCGAGGGCACCACATAAAAACGCCATGGCCCCGCGGTTCCCGCAGCGGTTCAGCCATGGCGCCGGCGTTGCAAGCTGTACTTACAGCTTGGCGGGATCGAATCCGGTTTCCTTGTAAATCGACTTGATCAGGTCCTTGCCGATGCGGTCGGCGGCTTCCTGGTGCACTTTCACCAGCGCTTTTTTCCACGCCGTTTTCTCGGCCGGGGTCAGCGCGATGATCTGCGTCTTGCCCGAAGCCTTGATCTTGGACAACGCCTCGTCGTTCTCCGACTTGGCGATGGCGTTGGTGTACTTGGTGGCCTCTTTCATCGCGCCTTCGAGCGCGGTGCGAATGTCCGCCGGCAGGCCGTCCCAGAATTTCTTGTTGACGATGACCGCGTACTCGATCACGCCGTGGTCGGAGAGCGTCATGTACTTCTGCACTTCGTGCATTTTCTGCGTGTACATGTTGGACGGCGGGTTTTCGGTGCCGTCCACCACGCCGGTCTGCAGCGCCTGGTACACCTCGGAGAACGCCATCACCTGCGGCGTCGCCCCCAGCGCGCGCATTTGCATGTCGAGCACCTTGGATGACTGGATGCGCATTTTGAGTCCGCGGAAATCGGCGGGCAGATGCAGCGGCTTGTTGGCGCTCATGTCCTTGAAGCCGTTGTCCCAGAACGCGAGGCCGTGGATGCCCTTGGAATCGAGTTTGCCGAGCAGGCTCTGCCCCACCGGGCCTTCGGTCACGCGGTGCAGCTCGCCGACGTCGCCGAAAATATACGGCAGGTCGAACACCTCGAATTCGCGCGCGCCCAGCGGGCCGAATTTGGAGACCGACGGCGCCAGCATTTGCACCGCACCCAGTTGCAGCGCGTCGACTTCCTCGGCGTCTTTATACAGCTGGCTGTTGGGATAGACCTCGACCTTGACGCGGCCGTTGGTGGCCTTCTCGGCGAGCTCCTTGAAGCGCAGCGCGCCTTTGCCCTTGGGCGTGTTCTCGGCGACGACGTGGCTGAACTTGATAACGATGGGCTGTTGCGCCTGCGCAGCGGACATCACGGCGGCGATGGCCAGGGACAGCAGTACGGCGGAAATACGTTTCATTTGTCTCCTCCAAACAGTGGCTGACGCGGTGCGCGCCTGGCCGCGGCCCGCAAAACATCGCCGCGCTCCCGGTTCTGATTCTGGTCCGGATTCTGAAGCGAGTTGCTACCCGGAATTCCGTCTGCGCGGCGCGGTATTTTTATGCGTCCGAGTATAGTGCAAAGGCCGCCAGCTCACAAACCACGCCGCTTCGCCCGGCGCGGGCTGGAACGCGCAATCGACGCCGATTCCCGGCACCCAGGCAAGCGCGCTGCCGCAGTACAGCAACGGCAGCGCGTCGCGCTCCCACGGCGGCATCGCGGATTCCTGCAACAGGTTTTTGAGACTGCGCCGCGGACGTTTGGCGTCGGGCTTCAGTTTCTCGCCGCCCTTGCGCGCGCGCACGCTGACCTGCCCGGGGATCATTTTACCGGCGGCAATGCGCACCCCCGGCCCGCGCCGGCGGAACAGCAGCGCGCCGGCGCTGTCAGCGGTGCTGCCGGTTGAGGGCGCACCAAGTTCGAGCACGGCATCGCCGTTCCAGATGACGGTCGCGCGTTTTCCCTGATCCGCGCCGGCGATCCACAGCCAATCGCGATAGCGCCGCAATACCGCGCCATCGTGCTCGAGCGTAACGCCCGCGTCACTTTTCGCGCCGAGCAATTGCCGCAGCATTTCGGCAAGCTTCGCGGAATCCGGCGCGAGCAGCCCGTTGAGCGCGAGGAAGGTCCGCAACGCGTTGGCCGCGCGCGCCGGCGGCAATTCGCGCAGCCGAGCGCAGTCGAGCTTTGTCACATCGCGCGCGAGCCCGGCGTCCAGCACGCCGGTTTCCTCCAGCATGTCCGCCGCCTCCGCGCAGTGCGCGGCGCTGCGCGCGAGCGTTTCGCGGTAGGAAGGAAACAACTGCTCCAGCGCCGGCAGCACGCGGTGGCGCAGGAAATTTCGGCTGTAAGCGGTAAGGTCGTTGCTCTCGTCTTCGACCCACTTCAAGCGCTCGCGTCTGGCGTAGCGCTCAATGTCCGCGCGCGTGACGCGAAGCAGAGGACGCAGCACCGGCACTTGCACCTGCGGCGAGCGCAGCGAAACTTCGCGCATCGCCGCGAGGCCGCGCACGCCGGCGCCGCGCAGCAATTGCAGGAGCAGGGTCTCCGCCTGGTCGTCCAGATGATGCGCGAGCACCAGCGCCTCTTTCGCATGCCTGGCGAACGCGCCATAGCGCTGCAGCCGCGCCGCGGCTTCGACGCCCTTGCCTTTCTTATCGTCCGCCGGCACGCGCACCCGCTCGATCGCGAGCGGCACGCGCCACTTGCGGCAAAGCTCCGCGCAGAACGCCTCCCATTTGTTGGCGTGCGGGCTCAGCCCGTGGTTGACGTGGATCACATCGAGGGAATATCCGAAGCGCGGCCGCAACGCGAGCAGGAGCTTCAGCAGCGCCACCGAATCGACGCCGCCGGAGAGGCCCACGGAGAGCGTGCGGCCGGCAAGATCGAGGGTGCCGAGGGCGAGCGCCGCCGAGGCTAGCGGGTCACTTGACCGGCGCTTCCTTGTATTTGCCATAGGACATGAGCCGCTCGAAGCGCGTGCGCACCAGGTCGTCGCCGAGTTTATCGACGTGCTTCAGCGCCTCGGCCAGGGCTTTCTTCACGTTTTGTGCGGCGGCGGCAGCGTCACGGTGCGCGCCGCCCAAGGGCTCGGTGACCACCTTGTCGATGAGCCCGAGGGTTTTGAGGCGGGTGGCCGTAATGCCCATGGTTTCCGCGGCGTCGGCCGCGCGCTCCGCGCTTTTCCACAGGATCGACGCGCAGCCTTCGGGCGAAATCACCGAGTAAGTCGAATACTGCAGCATCTGCACCACGTCGCCGACCGCGATCGCCAGCGCGCCGCCGGACCCGCCCTCTCCGATGACTGTCGCGATTACCGGCACTTTGAGCTCGGCCATCGCGAACAGGTTGCGGCCGATGGCTTCCGACTGCCCGCGCTCCTCCGCGCCCACGCCGGGGTAGGCGCCCGGCGTATCGACGAAAGTAAGAATCGGCAGGCCGAATTTCTCGGCGAGCCGCATCAGGCGCAACGCCTTGCGGTAACCCTCCGGCCGCGGCATGCCGAAGTTGCGCAGGATTTTTTCCTTGGTGTCGCGGCCCTTCTGGTGCCCGATCACCATCACCGACTGGCCGTTAAGCCTCGCCATGCCGCCGACGATCGCCGGGTCGTCGGCGTACGAACGGTCGCCGTGCAGCTCCTCGAAGTCGGTGAACATGGCGGCGATGTAATCCAGCGTGTAGGGCCGCTGCGGGTGCCGCGCCACCAGCGCGATCTGCCACGGCGTGAGCTTGGCGTAAATGTCCTTGGTGAGCTGGATGCTCTTCTTGTTAAGCCGCGTGATCTCCTCGGAAATATCCACCGCCGAATCGTCCTGGACGAAACGCAGTTCCTCGATTTTCGCCTCGAGCTCGGCGATCGGTTGTTCGAATTCCAGGAATGTGGTTTTGGGCTCGGGCATTGGTGAAACTCTGCCTTCTGCTTTGCGGCTGCTGCCGGTGGGAGGCGAATTATAGCGGTTTCGCTCTTCCCCGGCCTCTTCGTTACGATTGGACGGGGCCGCCGGTAAACGGGTGATTAAGGGCAATTGCTTGCGGGCGTCCCGACCGCGAAGCGAGAAAGAACATGACAGTAAACGCCGCGGCTTGCACGAGGGCCTCTCCCCACCAGACGCGGAAAGACCCAACGAACAGCCTCCGCGCCAATTCTGCCGTGGCGACAGTCAACAGCGAGGTCGTGACGATCGTGGGCCAACGAAACGAAGCGCCGGCTTTCTGCAATATGAACCCGGCAACGGCGCAGGGAACCGCCGCCGAGACCGCGAACAACATGGCATGGATCGTCACGGCGCAGAGCCATTTGACCGCAACTCCAGCCGCCGGCAAATTTCCAATCCAATAGTCGGTCATGAGGGTGTAATTGAACGACCAGTCGTTCAAACCAATGATGTATCGCGTTCCCTCGTTGGCGGCAGCGACTGTCGCGATTAGCAAAAGAAAAACCGGAACGGAACCCGGCGCTTCGTGCTTCGGCCTTCCGCGTAACTTCCTTGCGGCCACGATCAGCGCGAAGACGGCCACCGCTTCGGCGACGAGGACGAAGACCAAATCGGTGACAACAATTTCCCGAAAATTCCCGACCCCGGGCAAGACGGCAAGCAGGACACTTGCAACCAGCGGCAGGAATCCAACGGCCCCAACGTAGGTCTCAATGCCCCGGGAGCGGCGCTCCTCCGCAGGCCACAGCCAGAGAATGAGTATCGCGGCTCCCAGAGCAGTCGCCAGGTTGGCCGTCAAATAGACATATGCCCGAATTGAATGTTGCGACCCGAAGGTCGCCCCTGACATAAGCAACACGGCAAGGGCATGTCCGATTGCGATGCGCCGGTTCGAGCACGGCGCGATTAGCGGGGCGCAGAGGACAAAAAGAGCGCTCGAAACCGCGAAACCCGCAGCCTCGATCGGCACCTCGAATCGCGGCGGCAGATGTCGCCCGTGACTCGAACCAAAACCCGAGGGCAAAAAAGGCAGGAAATTCGATTCTGCAAGCCGATGAGAGGCTACAAAACCTTCGCCAATGCGATACAGCCACTCTTCGAAAGCGACACCCGCGACCAGCGGAGTCCAGACACCCCAAGTCAGATAGGCCGCCAGGAACATCGCGCATGCGCACACCACTCCGAGCCTTCGCGTAATTCTCTGCAGCGCCGGGCGCGGCGGTGCGGTTGCAGCCGCGGTCATAAGAAAATTCGCCAGAACCGCGTTGACTGCGAGCGCCCAAACGAGAGGCAGGAACCAGGGCGGCGCGACAATCCAAAAGGGCATCTGAGTAAGCTGCGCAAGGTCGCCGGCCCGAGGGAGCAGAACCGAGAATAGCGGCAGCGCCAGCAGCACCATTTCGCAACACAGGGTTGCGGGAAGCGGCAATCCGAATCGGAAAACTTTCATGGAGCCTCACCTGCCACTGGTCTGGAACTTGTTTTTGGTATCGGACGCAAAGTGCAACCGATGTTTCGGCTGCGGTCACCGGCAGCCCGTTGCTGGTGGCTGCGGGTGCGCTCCGCCGCGATCCATGCATTTGGCCGGACAACAATGGCAATGTGCGTAGACGATGGTGGCAACACGCTGGCGAATTGTGGCAATATCCCTGCGTTCATCGCGCGAACCGAGACTGCCAGCGCGCCAGCGAGCCTGGCGAAAAAAGCGCAACGCCGCGGCGCTTCGATTGAGGGAGACTTTCGAATGGAAACAGACGCGCCGCTGCTCGTGAGCCAGTTGATTGTCCGCGTCTGCCTGTGCCTCGCGGCCGCCATCGCGATGTTCGGCGGCGCGCTGCAGATGATCCTCGGCCAGCCCGAAACCTCGCCCCGGCTCGACAACGTGCACCGCTTCATGGCCGGGATTTACTTTTCCACCGGCGTGATCTGCCTGTGGGCGGCGGTCACGGTGCGCGAGCAACGCATGCTCGTCTACCTGCTCGCGCTCGGCGTGCTGCTGGGCGGCCTCGGCCGGCTGGTGTCGATCTACAAAGTCGGGTTTCCGAAGCCGATCGCGGTGTGGCTGGCCTACCTGGTGCCAGAGCTGGTGCTGCCGTTTGTGATTGCATTCGCGCACGCGGCGACGCCGCTCGCCGGAACCAGGTAGCCGCCCGGCCGCCGATTACCGCAAGCGATAACCATGTCCGCCGCGAAACTGATCCTGCTGGGCCTCGCCGTCATCTCGCTGCTGGTCGTCGCCGCGGTCGTATTCTGGGTCAAGTATTACGCGAAAGACTTTGGCGAGGAAGCTGCCAAAAGCGCGCAAATAACAAGGGCGGACGGCGCGCGCTTTGGCAAAACCACCAACGTCGACGGCTGCCTGAAAAAAACCATCGACGACAGCGCGAATTGCGGGACTGTCGGTTTCATCTGCCTGGCCGACAAGCAAACGTTTCTGCAATCCTGCGCCGCGGCCGCCCCCGACTTCCAGGCGCGTTGCCGCGACATGCCGAAAGGCGACGACGTAATCGCGCATATAACCTGGGAAGTGGAGACATGCGAGTCTTTCGGCCAAGGCATGGAAGAACGCTGCCATCAACTCGTCCGCAGGTTGCCGTCGCAATGCGCGCGGGCAACGCGGCCGGTCGCCCAGCCTGTTCCCTGATTCGGCGCCAGCCTTGCTCGGCGCGGCTATTTGAGCAACTCGAAGCCCGGTAATTTTGCCGCCGCGCGATCGAACGAGACGGTCTTCAACCCCCCTGCCGCAACCACCAGCTGGCCGACCAAGGCATCGCTGAAGTCAGCCGAGGATGACTCCCAGGCTCGCAAGGCTTTCCACGCCAGTTCGGCTTTTTCGACAACCAGCTGCCTCGAAGTCAGCAGCCCTTCGATGACTGTCCTGATGCGATTGCGGTCAGCGCGGTAGCTATCCGCAAGCACCCACACGACTTCGCACAAAATTATGCCCGTAATGTAGCCCGGCTCGTCCACCGTCAGGGAACGTTCGATCAGTCGCGTGGCGGTCGCGGATTGCGCGGCGTCGTCCTGCGCGAGGTAGCGCACCAGGACGTTAGTATCGAGGCCGATCACTTGCCGCGGCCGGCTCCGCGCCGGATCGCGCGTTTCATGTCCTCGACGCTGACCGGCTTCGCCGGCCGTCCGATCATGCCTTTGAGTTCCCGCACGTCGCGCGTGGCGGCGATCACGCTGAAGACCCCGTCAGCGCTCTCGACGAACTCGATTCTGTCTCCCGAATCGACCCCCAGCCGATCCCGCACCGACTTGGGAATCGTGATTTGTCCCTTGCTGGTAACGAGCGCCGTCGTCATGGCTATTCCTTCCTATTTTCGCTTTCCTTACTTTATAGTAAGGACAACGGAACGTCAAGCCGGACGGTCACTGGATGCCGCGAACGCGTGATGCAACGGTTCTTATTTCGCCACGGGCTCCGGATTTACGCCGACGCGGCGAGCCGCAGGCGCCTGGCTTCCCGGTTTGCCTGCAACCGGGCCTGCACGGCATCCCATAGCGCGCGCGAGACGATGCCCCCCTGCGCGGCAGCGGCCTCGCCGGTGGCGGCGCCGTCAAGATAGAGGTAATTTTGAAGAATTAAGTAGAGCTTGCGGCGCGAATAAGGGACGCCGCTGGCAGCACTGTCCGCCGGGGGCGTCTGCCATTTGCTGGTTACGCCTTTTGCCGCCAGCTCCGCCCGCAGCTTGCGCACGCACCGCAGGGCCAGGTAGCGCCCGAAGATTTCCCGCACCATGCCCGCTTCGGCCTGGTTGACGACGAGCGTCCGACCCCTGAGGTCATAACCCAGCGGGACGCGGCCCGCCGTCCATACCTGCATGGCTCCGGGCGCCACCAGCCTTTCCCGCAAGGGCCTGCTCATGACCTCGCGCTCGAATTGGGCGACGGACGAGAACTGGGTCGCGATCAGAACGGCGAGCCAGATGGCCATCAGCGAGGCGAGCAGCCAGGCGCTGCCGCTCCCCGCGGAATCGATAAACTTGCCGGACATCGGTTTGCGGCCTGTGCACGCGCTCATGTTGCACCCTCCCCTGGACAGTATGCGGCGTAAGCGGATGCAGCGCGGCCGCGGACGAAAATCATCGGACCCTTGACATAGTTAACGTATGTTAAGTATAGTGCGCAAGTCCCGCAATTGCAACGGATCGGGGCATCCCGTCTTCATAGGTGGATATTCGAATGAATCGGCCGTCGAGTTCCCGCTCTGTAACAGAGAGCCCCGCCACGACCCTCCGTCGCAGCATCACGCGCATGGCGCGCCTGCTCGGGACCGGCATGCCGCGCGGCGAGCTCACGCCGATTCGCCTCACGGCGCTGGGAATCCTGCGGCGCGACGGCCCGATGACGGCGAATGCGCTGGCCTCCCGCCTCGGCATTCTGCCGCAGTCGCTGACGCGCATTCTGGCCGATCTTGAAACGGCGAACCTGCTGACGCGCAGACGCGACCCTGGCGATCTGCGCGAACACATACTGAAAGTGACGCCGGGCGCGCGCGCGCTGATGCGCGAAGAAGGCGTCCGGCGCGACCGCCTGATGCGCGAGGCCATGCAGCGGGTCCTCTCGCCGGACGAACGGCAAGCGCTGTTGTCCGCCGCCGCCACCCTCAACAAACTGGCCGACGGCTGGAGCGTGGCCGCGGCGGGCAACCCTGCCCTCGATCTGGAGGTAACGACATGAAACCGAAACTCATCGGACCCGCCCTCGCCCTGCCTTGCCTGTTGTTCCTGTTGTTACCCGCGGCGCCGCAGGCTGGGTTGCAGGCGGCGCCGGCCGAACCTGCGACTGAGGCCGAGGCACTGCACGTGTTGAACCGCCTTGGCTACGGGCCGCGCCCGGGCGACGTCGAGCGCATCCGGCGTATGGGCGTCGAACGCTATATCGACGAACAGCTTCATCCCGATACCATACCGATGCCGGAGGCGCTGACCCAACGCGTGGCGGCACTGTCGCAGGCGGAGTTGCCGCAGGCCGAGCTGATCACGGTCTACCGGCGCGTCATCAAGGCGGCGATGGAAGACGGCAGCGGCGGCGCGCCGGGCGGCGGTATCGTGACGCGCAACGCTCTGTACCGGAAGATGGCCGTGCATTTCGGCGAGCTGCGGCTGTTGCGCGCCATCGACAGCCCGCGCCAGCTCGAGGAGGTGATGGACGAGTTCTGGTTCAACCACTTCAACGTGGTCGCCGGCAAGGGCCTGGAACACGTCCTGATTGCGGATTACGAGCGCGAGGCGATCCGGCCGCACGCCCTCGGCCGTTTCCGCGACCTGCTGGGCGCGGTGGCGAAGCATCCGGCGATGCTGTTCTACCTCGACAACTGGATCTCCGCGGCGCCGACCGCCGACGCGCGGGCGCGGATTCCGGGCACCCGGACGGAAGTCTCCGGCCTCAACGAAAATTACGCGCGCGAATTGATGGAACTGCACACCCTCGGCGCCGACGGCGGCTACACGCAGCAAGACGTCACCGCGCTCGCGCGCATGTTGACCGGCTGGTCGTTCGATCCGCGCGGCGCCGGCAGCGGCCCGACCTTCCGTTTCGCGCCGCGCCTGCACGATTCCGGCGACAAGGTCTGGCTGGGCCGGCAGGTTCCGGTGAGCGGCGAAGACGAAGGCGAATGGGCTCTCGACGTGCTGGCGGCGCACCCCGCGACGGCTCACCACATCGCCTACCAGCTCGCGCAGTTTTTCGTCGCCGACGATCCGCCGCCGGCGCTGGTGGAGCGCGTTGCCCAACGTTTTCTTGCAACCGGCGGCGATATTCGCGCGGTGCTCGCCACGCTGTTCGCCAGCGCGGAATTCCGCGACCCGGGCAATTTCGGTGCCAAGTTCAAGACGCCCTACCAGTACGTGGTGTCGGCGGTGCGCGCGGCCGATGTTGAAGTCAAAAACGTGCGCCCGCTGCTCGCCGCGCTCACACGGCTCGGCATGCCGCTCTACGGCTGCCAGTCGCCGGATGGCTACAAGAACACGGAGGAAGTCTGGCTCAATCCCGACGCGCTGGCGCAGCGCATCAACTTCGCGACCGCGGTCGGCCTCGGCCGCGACCAGTTGGGACGGATCATCGACGACACCATCGCCAACGACCCGTACTCGGGCGTTCAGGCGAGGGCCGTGCCGGTGGCGGTCAAGCCGGCAGCGAATGCCGAGCCGGATGCCGAGACGCCGGTCGATGGCGACGCGCTGCTGCAAACCCTGGGCGGCGAAATTTCCGCCGCGACGCGCGCGCGCATTGCCGCCGCCGAACCCGCGAGCCTGCGCGCCGCCCTGGTGCTCGGCAGCCCCGATTTCATGCATCGCTGAATGCGAGAGGAGTAACCGACATGAACCGCAGAAACTTCCTGCAAGCGCTTGCTGCCACTGGCGCCGCCGGCGCCGGCCCGGCCATCGTGGGTCGCGGCGCGTGGGCGGCCGCGTCGCCTTCCGGCACGCCGCCTCCCCGCTTCGTCGTGGTGTTTTTGCGCGGCGCGATCGACGGGCTTAGCGTGGTGGTGCCCTACCGCGAAGCGAATTATTACCGGCTGCGCCCGAAGATTTCGATTGCCAAACCCGATGCGCCCGGCGGCGCGCTCGATCTCGACGGACAGTTCGGCCTGCACCCGGCGCTCGCGCCGCTGCTGCCGTTCTGGCAGCAGGGTACGCTCGCGTTCGTGCATGCTGCCGGGTCGCCGGACCCGACGCGCTCGCACTTCGATGGACAGGACAACATCGAATCGGGAACGCCGGGCAACAAGGCAACCGCCGACGGCTGGCTCAACCGCCTCAGCGGGGCGCTGCCCGCCGGCTCGGTTTTGCGCGCTGCGCCGACCCGTGCGATCAGTGTCGGGGCGCAGGTTCCGCGCATTTTTCTTGGCGGCAATCGCGTCACCACCATCGCTTCGGGCGCGACCGCGCTGCGGCCCAGCGTGCTCGACCGGCCGGGCGTCAGCGAGGCGTTCGACGCCGTTTACCAGGGCGACGGCAAAATGGGCGCCGCCCTCAAGGATTACCTCGCCGCGCGCGGCGATGTGGTCGCCGCGATGCGCGAGTCCGACCCGGAAATGATGGCCGCCAATAACGGCGCACCGTCGCCTTATGCCTTTGCCAGCGACGCGACGCGCCTTGCCACGCTGATGCGGCGCGATCCGCGCGTACAGTTTGGCTTTCTCGCCGTGTCCGGCTGGGATACGCACGCCAACCAGGGCGCGGAAAAAGGCCAGCTTGCCAATCTGCTCTCGCCATTCGCCCAGGGCATGGCCGCCATGGCGCAGAATCTGGGACCGGTCTACGCCGATACCACCATCGTGGTGATATCGGAATTCGGCCGCACCGTTGCGCAAAACGGCAACGGCGGCACCGATCATGGGCACGGCAACGTAATGTGGCTGATGGGCGGCAAGGTCGCCGGTGGAAAAGTACACGGCGACTGGCCGGGGTTGGACGAAGCCGCGCTCTACCAGGGGCGCGACGTCGCGGTCGCAACCGACTACCGCGTCGTCCTTGCGCAAATCTGCGAACGCCATATGAGGCTGCCCGATGCCAGGCTCGCCGACGTATTTCCGTCGATGCCGCGGCAACCGGCGGGGATCAGCGTAATGGCGGCGTGACCGCGCCCCGGGGCAAGCGCCGCCGATGTCTTTGCGAGCCGCGCCTGAAGTGAAGCCGCGTCAAAGCTGAGCCCGGTACCGAAGTCCCTTCAGTAAACAACCGGCTCCGGATCGGCGGTGCGCCACAAATACCACGTCGCCACCGAACGGTACGGCGACCACATTTCCGCCAGTTCGCGCACTTCGTCCAGCGTGGCGCGCTCGCCGCCGAAATAATGCGTGGCGATCGCGTTTAGCAGGCCGATGTCGCCGAGCGGCAGCACGTCGGCGCGCAGCAGGTTGAACATGAGGAACATCTCGGAGGTCCAGCGGCCGATGCCGCGCACGCGTGTGAGTTCTTCGATCACCGTTTCGTCGTCCAGCTCGTGCCAGGTATGGGGCTGCAGGATGCCTTTGTGGAAATGCGTGGCGAGATCGATGAAATATTCCGCCTTGCGCTGGGTCAGCCCGCAGCGCGCGAGACGCTTGGCGCCGTGCTTTTTTATCGCCACCGGGTTCATTTCCGGCACCGCGGCGAGCACGCGGCCCCACACCGTCTGCGCCGCTTTCACCGAAATCTGCTGGCTGACGATCGCGCGCGCGAGCGTGGTGAACGGATCGCCGCGGCTGGTCAACGCGATGCCGGGATATTTCCTGATGATGCCGCGCATCACCGGGTCGCGCCGCGACAGCGTGCGCTTGGCGCGATCCCAGTAATCGGGCGTGAGAAGAGCGGCTGCGGGTACGGAATCGGGCATGACGCGATTGTAGCGCCCGCCGTTCGCGGTTCGAACTTCGGGAGCGAAAAAAATTCGTTGCGCCGCGCCTGCGGACGAAGGGAATTTGTCGGAGGCGGAAGCCCTGCGAAAGCGGTCTAGATCGGGTGCGAAAGAGTAAGGAAAACACCGCGGCGGGGGCCGTATTGCGGGGCGAATTCGCCGATGCCGTCGCCGCTGCGAAGCAGATAGGTTTTGTCCAGCAGGTTGACGACGCTCAAGCGCGCGGTGAACGGCTTGTCGTTGGCGAGCAGGTTGAAGTCGCGGGCGATGGCGAGGTTCAGTTGCACGTAGGGCGCGACGTGATCCAGGTTGGCAAAGCCGCTGCGCAAGCCGCTGCCGTAAATGCCGTTGAGGCTCAGCAGCGTGCGGTCGAACCGGTAGGACGCGCCCGCGGACCCGCTGCCGATTTGGGAGTCGTCGGTGTAATGGTAGTTGGTCTGCAGGTAGGCGAATTCAACCGGGTCGGTAAACAGAAACTGGTTGGAGTTGACCGTCTTCACCTTGGTGCGGCTCACCGAAAAGTTGGCGTAAGTCCGGAAGCCGCCGTTCTCGTAGTTGACCTTGAATTCCGCGCCCTCGCTATAACCCTGCGCGTAGTTGAATTGCGTCAGCACGATCGCCTGGCCGAATTGCCCGTCGTCGAGCTGGTCGGTGGCGCGCTTGAAGTAGACATCGAGGCCCGCGGTCAGGCCCGGCAGAAACTTCTGGTCCACGCCCACGTCGAAATAATGCGAGCGTTCCGGCCGCGCGGGGTCGTCGCCGGCAATCACCGGTTGCTGCGCGGTATTGTTGAACAGCGCAAGGTTGGCCGGCGTCGCCTGTGCCTGCATCGGCGGCGTGAAATAGCGCGCGTAGCCCGCGTGTATCGTGGTGCTCTCGACCGGTTTGTAAATGACGGCGACGCGCGGACTGAACTGGTTGGCGACGACGAACTGGTCGAGGTAATCGAAGCGCAGCCCGGTATTAAGCGTCACCGTCCGGCTGATTTTCCATTCGTCCTGAACGTAAGCGCCGAGGTTCCAGCCGAGCCTCGAATTGCGGTCGTCCACGTTAATGGGCACCGGCAACGGGTCGCCGTTCGCGTCCAGCGGCAGCAGCGTCGCGTTGTCGTCGACGCGGGTGCGCTCGGCGGTGATGCCGAAGCCCGCGCGCAGTGTGTGAATATCGCTGACGCGGTAAGCGCCGTCGAACTGCGTCCCGGTGAGCCAGCTCCTGCGGGAAACGTTTGACGCGACGTCGTTGAACGCCAGGTCGCCGTTGATGTCAGGAACGAAGTGCGCGGCGGTGTAGCGCGTGAATACGGAGAACTGGGTGTCGTAGTTGTCGCCCTTCGATTGCAGCGCCACCAGGCCGAACACGAAACTGTCGTACTCGTTTTCGTTAAGGCTCGAGGAATCCGGCGCGGGGCCGACGAAATCGCCCAGCGGCGACTGGCCGCCGGTATTCGGAATCTGAAACCGCCCGTAAGAAGCGCCCGCCATGTATGTGAGACGCCGGGCGTCGCCGAGAAACGTCGTGCCGTAACCGAAGAACTTGCCCTGCGTGGTCTGGTCGTGGACCGGCGAGGCGGCCGGCATCGGGTTTTCGAGACCCTCGTTGCTTTGGAAGTAGCGGCCGGTGACAAAATACTGTGAGTCACCCTTCGTGCTGCCGTAATCGAATGCCGGCGAAAAAGTCGCGAGGCTGCCGCCTTCGACGCTCGCAGTTCCGCCGGGTTCGTAGCCGTCCCGCGTCGTGATGTCGACCACCCCGGCCGTGCGCAACCCGTATTGCGCGGGCAATGCGCCGACCAGCAGGTTCAGGTTGCCGATGAAACCCACTTCCAGGATCGGCCCCAGCCCCGACACACCCTCGGGGAGCAGGATGCCGTTTAACCGGTACTGCACGTTCGCGTATTCGTTGCGCACGTGGAAATCGGGGTTGCTCACCGCCGAATCGTAAGACACGCCGGGCGCCTGCAGCAGCACTTTGTCGAGCGGCGTGCTGTTTCCCTGCGGCAGCGCGTCGATCGCCTGCCGATCCATGGAGTAAGCCGTCGCGCCCAGCTTCGGCAGCAAAAAGTCATCGCGCGACTGGTCCATGTCCTGCGCCCTGCCTTGCAACGCGCTGGCGCGCGTACTTTCGACCACGACTTCCGGCAGCACGACGGGCGGCTCGCTCGCCGGCGGCGCCGAGGGTGCCGCTTGCTGCGCACACGCGACGCCGGCCCACAACAGGCAAGCCGGGAACCCGGCTGCGCAACAGAACCTTGCTTTCATTGCGGCGAAACCCCTGAAAAAAGCGCAACCGCGCATTGCTGCCGGGACGCCGACCGGTGAACTCTCGACGCGGCGCAGCGGGTGAGGAGCCCTGTCGAGCGGTCCCGTTGCCCGCGCGCTCTTGCTGTTATCTAAATGATAATCATTCCTCGGTAAATGATAATCGTTCTCGTATAGAAGTCAAGGGCTTTGTCCGTGCCGCGGCCGATATCGACCGCCGGGGCCGCCGCCGATGCGCGCGAAAAGTGGCGCTCCCGCGTTTGTGATAAAACGGGGGGCCATTACAAAGGAGACCCCATGCGCATCAAATATCTGCCGATGTTTGCCCTGGCCGCGATCGCGGCGGGAGTCACGTTGAACGCCGCGCGCGCGGTCGATCTCGACCCGAAAACCATCAGCTACACGCTGCCGGAAAATATCCAGTGGAAGGACAACGCCGCGAAAACCAACCAGAGCGCGATCCTGTATGGCGACCCCGAGAAAGCGGAGCCCTACGCGATGCTCCTAAAGTGGAAGGCCGGCAACATGAGCCGCCCGCACTACCACCCCAACGACCGCTACTTCATCGTGGTGTCGGGCAACTGGTGGGTGGGCACCGGCAAGAAGTTCGACCCCAACGCCACGGTGCCGCTCGGCCCCGGAACCTACGTCGTGCACTACGCCAAGGGCATCCACTACGACGGCGCGAAAGACGGCGACACCGTCATCATGGTGCACGGCATGGGCCCGGCGACGGTGATTCCGGCAGAAGAAAAATAACACCCGCGCGCCGCTGTCGCGCGTGAAACGTCGCCTGCCGGCCGTCAGGCCGAAGCCTTATGCCGCCTCGCTGCGTGCGACCGCGGTCGCGGTCACGATCGATTCGCTCTTATCAGTCAGGGGCCGTACGACATCGCTGAACCACGCGTGACACGGTATGCCTTTAGGTCGTCATTCCCGCGAAAGCAGCGGGTTGTCGCCGCAGGGGCGGGAAAGCCACAGCCCCAATTTATTGCATTCGTCACAGCCTGGCTTCGGCAAGCGTTCCAAGTCGCCGGCGGAAACCGCATCCGCAGCCGCGCCCGCCGCAGCCAATCCCGTTGAAGCAATGAACTGCCGGCGATCCACTTGATCGTCCTTTTATTCGGCGGACTCTAAACGATTGTGTACAACTTGCCGCCCACAATCGCCATCGGAACCAGAAGCGCGGTGAAAATAATCTGGTACCAAACGGGAGTGTATCGCCAGGACATGACTGCCTTCAGCACACCAAAGGCGAGCAGCAGAACGCTGAAGGCCATCGGCGCGTTTACGTTTTCACCGGCGATCAGTGCGGCCAGAAATCCGGACAGTACCGAAACGATCGAACCGAGGACGATATGAATGAGAAGAAGATTTGTGTTCGCCGTGAACTCGGTGTGATTTTCAACGGCCGCCTGAAACGCGCTTTGATGAGCGCCGAACCCCTCCGGCCAGATGGCCGAAAGAATCTTTTCGCTTCCGAACCACACCATCACCCAGGCAATGAATGCGCCGATGACCCCCAGCACGATTCGTATCATGGATTCCTCCCATTTTTCTTCGAAACGCCTTTAACCGGAATCAGGGGCGGTAGCCGAACCCCCGCGCAGGCATGCCGAATCCGCCAACCATGCCGGCGATGAGGCCGATGACCACGAACACGACAATGGCGCACACGATCACCACGGCGGTATAGGGCACCGCCTTTTCCTGCGGCGCCTTCATCAGCACCGGCAGGCCCAGGTACAAAACATAGATGCCATAGAGGCTCGCCAGCACAGCGAGGATCCCAAGCGCTGGCAGAAGGTAGAACACACCGGCGACCCACGACGGGGTCGACGCGTAGACCGCAACCTTCAGCGCCTGCAGGCGGTTCTTTTCACCGCCGAACGTCGGCGCCAGGGCGTCGATGATCAGGCCAACGATGAAAACGCCGACCAGTGCGAGTACGTACTGCGCAATCGCCCCCGAGAGCGCCCAGACGATGGGTACGCCGAAGCCTCCGGCAAACAGGAAAGAGAAACCAAACAGGCACAGGCCGATGAATCGCGCGACGGGACCGATCGCAGCGAGCAGCACGACATACCCCAGATACAATTCCCGGACCGAAGTTGCCTCGGCCGCTATCACCGGCCACTCCGTTTTCGGAGTCAGTACGATATTTTTGACGCGATCGACGATGTTCATGGTGCATCCTCCCTGTTGGACTGCGGCTTGTCGTCAAATAATACTACGTGAATGGAAGAGGCCGGGGTCGAATTATCAAAAGACGGATACGCTGGAAGCCTCGAGACAGGCTGGTGGAAAATAAATGGACCCCGGCCACTTTGTTTCAGATTGAAAACGAGGTGAAGCGGCACACCCCGGATTGCCGGCGGAACGCCTGGGAGAGCTCCCGTCACTTGGGCGGCGATGGCCGCGTCGACGAATGGTGGTGCAGGATCTTCCAGTCGCCGCCGCGCTTGACCACGATGAAAGTGAAGCGGGCCGGAATCGCGACCAGCTCACCTTTCCACGGTTGCGAGAATTCATAAAACCCCGTCAATGCAACCGCGTCGTCCGTAAGCACAATCGCCGACGATTCGCCCAATTTAACCTGGATTTTCGCCGCCGTCGTCGCCCGGTAATAGGCGCGAAGTTCCTCCGGGTTTGAGATGAGCGAGGAGCTCGCGGCGCCCAGTACCAGCGCATCCGGCGTGTAGGATGCCACGGTATTTTCAACGTCGCCTGAATTGAAAGCAGCGGCCCATCGCTCTACTGCCGAATAGGCGTTTTCCCTGGGGCCGGCAATCGCCTGAGACGCCGCCGCCAATGCGACGAGCAGCACGCCAAAAAGCATTCCTCTGGTACGCATGTGTCTCCCATGTAAGAATGAAAGCGGCCGCGCCCGCATTATTGAGGCAGACATGGACAACCCCTTGGTTGGGTTGGCTGCGTTTGCCACGATCGGGGGCACCCCACTAATTCAGCCGCCGCCGATTCTACGCAAAACCGGCCGTCGACGACCCGCGTCCGCGCGAGTCAGGCCGGGTGATGGCTGCTGCACCCCGGCAGGGTCCAAAACCCGCGGCCTGAGTATATACTTTGCCTCCTGCGCACCCCGGGACGCGGTTTCCCCCGACCGGGCGCCTGCGAGCCGGCAGTCAAAGAATAGCCGGCCAGGACGCCACGCGACGCTCAGCGCCGCGGCAGGGCGCGAATCGCTGATCAACCGTTTTTCTTGGAGGAGAGACGAAATGGCACATCCAATTCACTATTCACGGCTGCTGCGCAAACTGCTGGCCGCGGTCCCCGTGGCCCTGCTCGCATCGGCGCCGGTGCTTGCCGCCGACCCGATAAAGATCGGCGTGATCGCCGAAGCGCAGGCGATCGCGGGCGCGTCGATCCCGCAGGCGGCGCAAATGGCGGCCGACGAGATCAACGCCAAGGGCGGCGTCGACGGGCGCAAAATCGAGATCGTCACTTACGACAACCACAGCTCCTCGGCGGATTCGGTGCGCGCGTTCCAGCGCGCGGTCAACGAAGACAAGGTGTCGATCGTGATCGCGAGCTACATCAGCGAAGTGGTGCTGGCGCTCGAGCCGTGGGCGGCCAGGCTGAAAACGCCGTTCATTACGCCGGGCGCGGCGTCCAACGAAATCAGCCGCGCGGTGCACGAAGACTACGACAAAAACAAATACACGTTCCACGGCTACCTGACTTCGGCCGCGCTCGCGCTGTCGGTGTGCGACGCCGCGAAAGAGCTGCTGGTCGACGGCAAGCACATGAAATCCGCGGTGATCATGAGCGAGGACGCGGCGTGGACCAAGCCGCTCGACGTCGGCTACGAGGAATGCCTGCCTAAAATCGGCCTCAAAGTGCTGGATCACATCCGCTTCTCGCCTGACACCACCGACTTCACGCCGATTTTCAACAAGATCGAAGGCTTGAAGCCTGATGTCATCATCACCGGCATTTCTCACGTCGGTGTGCAACCCACGGTGCAATGGAAAACGCAGGAAGTGCCGATCCCGATGTTCGGCATCGCCTCGCAGGCGACCAACAGCACGTTCTGGAACGACACCAACGGCGCCGCCGCGGGCGTGCTATACCAGGGCGTATCCGGGCCGGACGTCGCGGTGACGCCGAAAACGCTGCCGTTCACCGAAGGCTTCAAGAAGCGCTTCGGCAACTTCCCCTCGTACTGCGGCTACACCGCTTACGACGAGGTGTATTACATCGCCGACGCGATTCACCGCGCGGGCGGGACCGACGCCGACAAGCTGGTCGCCGCGCTGGAGAAGACCGACTGGGTGGGCACCATCGGCCGCACCCAGTTTTACGGCAAGGAAGACAAGTTTACGCATTCGATCAAGTACGGCCCCGGCACCACCACCGGCCTGCTGCTGCAATGGCAGGATGGCAAGCAGCTCACGGTGTGGCCGAAGTCGGTCGCCAAGGGAACGCTAAAGTTTCCAGGCTTCATCAAGGCGACCGCAGCCAACTGAGCGCAGTCATCTGATACTGAGCGCGGCCCGGCCCCGGAGCATTTCGGGGGCCGGGTTTTTCATGTCCACGCAATCGAGTCGGCGTCCTGAAGGGGGGAAATAGTTAAGTGCTTGCCCTGCAGATTCTGATCGACGGCTTTGTCATCAGCGCGCTCTACGCGCTGGGGGCGACCGGCTTTACGCTGATTTTTGGCGTCTCGGGCGTGCTCAACCTGTCGCACGGCGCGATCATGGTGCTGGCCGCGGTCGCGGCGTGGGCCGCGGGCAACCTCCTGCACCTCAATCCCTACGGCGGCGCGCTCCTCGGTGTGACGACCGCGCTCATCGCCGCGCTCGCGACTTACTTCGCGGTGGTGCACCCGATCCAGCGCTCGCGGCAGATTCCGAATGAGGAAAAAGAAATTTTCATCCTCACCGCGACGCTGCTATGGGGAATCATGATCCAGGAGCTGATCGCGTTCTTTTTCACCAACAACGCGAAGACCGTGCTGCCGATTGTCGACGGCGTGATTTCCATTTTCGACGTGCGCACGCCGAAGAACGAGCTCTTCACCGCGGCCGTGTGCTGGCTGGTGATTGGGTTGCTGTGGCTGCTGGTGAACCGCACCAAGATCGGCAAGACCGTGCTGGCGGCGTCGATGAATCCGCGTGGCGTGACGCTGCTCGGCCACGAGCTCACCAAAATTTATATCGTGGTATGGGCGATTTACGGCATTCTCGCCGGCATCGCCGGCGTATTGCTGGGAATGTTCCTCGGCGTAAGTTCCTATAGCGTGGGCCCGCTCACTGCCAGCGCGTTCTCCATCGTCGTGCTCGGGGGGCTCGGCAGCGTGTCGGGTTCGCTCATCGCCGCCTACGTGGTGGGTTACCTCGAAACCATGACGGCCTACCTGGTGTCGCCCGCGTACCGCACCATTCCCGCGCTGTTGCTGCTCGTCATCGTGATGTACGTCAGGCCGCAGGGCCTGCTCGGCAGGCGCTAGCCGTGCGGCACCTCGCGCGTTCGCGCTTCCTGTGGATTTCGCTCGCGGTGCTCGTCATCGCCGCGACGCTGCCGTGGTACGTCTCGGGCTACGTGCTGGGCTTGCTTACCATCGCGTACTATTTCGGCGTGTTCGCGATGAGCTGGGACCTGTTGTTCGGGTTCGCCGGCGAAGTCAATTTCGGCCCCACTTTCCTGATCGGCGTGGGAGCCTACACCGCCGGCATCATCAACAACCGCTACGGCATTTCGCCTTACTTCTGCGTTGCCATCGGCACCGCCGCCGCGGTGCTCGCGGGCTTTGTGCTGGCGCTGCCGGCGCTGCGCGTGCGCGGGCCGTATTTCGGGCTGACGACGCTGGTCGCTGTGCTGATGCTGCAAAACTTTGTGGTCGTGTTTGCCGACCTCACCGGCGGCGAAATCGGTCTCACCATCCCCGACGTGATTTCGATCGACGCCGGGGTGAATTACTGGATCGCGCTGGGCTTCATGGCCGTGAGCGCGGCCATCCTGTTCGGGCTCGCGCAATCGCCGGTCGGCCTCATCCTGCAGGCGAGCGGGCAGGACCCGGTGCAGGCCGGCGCGCTCGGCTTCAATATCGTCAAGCACAAGCTCGCGGCTTTCATCGTGAGCGCGCTGTTCTCCGGGCTGTCGGGGGCACTCCTGGTGTTCTACCTGGGAACGGCGTCGGTCGGCACCGTGGTCGACATCGCGGTCGGCGTGCAGGTGATCGTCGCCGCGGTGCTGGGCGGCCGCCGCACCGTGCTGGGCGCGGCGCTGGGCGCGATTTTCCTCATCGTCGCCGGCGAATTCCTGCGGCCGACGGGCGAGCTTGCGACTTTCATCGTATCCGCCGTTGCGCTGCTCGCGATTCTGTTCGTGCCGAACGGATTTCTGGGCGCCGTGCTGTCGCGCAGGAGCCGCCAGTGAATTCGAGCGCCGGGAATTCGCCGATCCTCGAGGTGCGCGGGCTCACCAAACGATTTGGCGGCCTGATGGCGGTCAAGGATCTCAACCTCGAGGTCAGCGCAGGGGAAATATTCGGTCTCATCGGACCCAACGGCTCCGGCAAGTCGACCGCCATGAAAAGCATCATGGGCATCGAGCGGCCCACCGCCGGCCGCGTCACGTTCCAGGGAGTCGACCTTGCGGGGCTGCCATCGCACAAAATCGCGCGCCTTGGATTCGGCATGGTGTTCCAGCATTCGCGCCCGCTCAACCGGCAAACCGTGCTGGAAAACATCATGGTCGCGCTGCTGCCCGACAGCCTGTTCAAGGTGTTCGCCGATCGCGCGTTGACCGATCGCGCCAAAGCCATCGCCGAGCGCGTCGGGCTCGGCGCGGTCATCGACCGGCGCCCGCCCACACTGCCCTTTGCGGATCTGCGCCGCCTGGAACTCGCCAAGGCCATCGCGCGCGATCCCAAGGTGGTGCTGGTCGACGAGCCCTTCGCCGGCCTCACCCTCGCGGAAGTCGCGGTATTCTCCGAATTGATCCGCGGCTTTCGCGACGAGGGGCGCGCGGTGCTGCTGGTCGACCACAACGTGAAAAGCGTCGCCGCGCTGGTGGATCGCGTGCTCGCGATGTACCTCGGCGAAGAAATCGTCACCGGCCGCGCCGACGAAGTCATGCGCAACGAAACCGTAAGGCGCGTCTACCTTGGCGGCGCGATCGAGACTTCGGCCCGCCCTGAAACCAGCTTCAAGGACAAGACGCCGCTCTTGCAAGTGGAAAACGTCAGCGTGCACTACGGCAAGGCGCAGGCGCTGCAGGACGTATCGATCCACGTGCATCAAGGCGAATTCGTGTCCGTGGTCGGCCTCAACGGCGCCGGCAAGACCACGCTGTTCAACGCGATCTCGGGCATGCTCCCCTACTCCGGCGACATCGTGCGCGGCGGCCATACGCAGCGCGGCCTCACCCCCGCGCGCATCGCAAGAAGCGGCGTCGTGCAATGTTCCGAAACGCGCGAACTGTTCGGCGAAATGAGCGTGCGCGAAAACCTCGACCTCGGCGGCGCGCACCTCACCGACGACGAGCGCGAAAAACAGCTCGCCTGGCTGTTCGAGCTGTTCCCCATCCTCGAAGCGCGCCAGCAGCAAATGGCGCAAACCCTGAGCGGCGGCGAGCAGCAAATGCTTGCCATCGGCCGCGCGCTGATGATGAAACCCGAGATCCTCATCCTCGACGAGCCGACCCTCGGCCTCGCGCCGGTGATTCTCGAACTGTTTTCGAAAGCCCTGGAGAAACTCAGGCAAACCACACCGATCACCGTGCTCCTCGGCGAGCAAAACGTAATGTTCGCCCTGCCCCACGCCGACCGCGTCTACGTGCTGGAGCACGCGCGCATCGTGTGGGAAGGCGATCCAGGACGGTTTGCTGCGGAGGCAGGCGCGGGATATTTGTAAGCCGAGACCGACATGCAGCTACTCGCCATGCGTTTTGTGTGCGCCGATCGTGCGGCAATCAGCCTGCCTTGCGGCTGGGTAACCATTTGACTACTGAAACGTTACGCTATACACTTGTAGCGTGATCAAGTCATTCCGTCATAAAGGGCTGCGGGCATTCTTCGAGACGGGCAGTCGGGCAGGAATTCAACCCCACCATGCGCCACGCCTGAAGCGTCAACTGGCGCGGCTCGACGTCGCCAAGACTGCCGATGACATGAACGTGCCCGGATGGAGATTGCATCCACTTTCGGATGGAAACTGGTCGGTGTGGGTTAACGGCAACTGGCGCATGACCTTCATGTTTGAAGGCGATGACGCCGTGTTGGTGAATTATCGGGATTATCACTAAGGAACTTTGACATGACGCGAATGCACAATCCGCCGCACCCCGGCGAAACCTTGCGCGATGACGTATTGCCCGCATTGGGTTTGACCGTGACAGAAGCCGCGGCGCAATTGGGGGTAACACGCGCTGCATTGTCCCGCGTGCTCAACGGCCGCGCCGCGATCTCGCCGGAAATGGCGCTTCGCCTGGAAGCCTGGCTCGGTGTGGAAAACGGCGGACGCGCCGACCTCTGGATTTCGCAACAGGCTGGCTATGACTTGTGGCGAGCCAGAAAAGCCGGTGCGCCGAAGGTGAAACGCGCTTCGGCATTAACCACCTGACTCCCACGGTTATCGCTTTTGGAGCGCCTAGAATACCGGCGTCCCCACTTGTCCACACAAATATGATTCCAGCCAAACAAGCACTGACTCGACTCGTCGACGGCAACGCCCGCTTCGCGTCCGACACGCGCTCGACCGACGCGATTTACAGCCGGCACCGGCGCGAGGAGCTTTCCACCAACCAGCAGCCGTTCGCCATCATTCTCGGCTGCTCGGATTCAAGGGTGCCGGCGGAGATCGTGTTCGACCAGGGGCTGGGCGACCTGTTCGTGATTCGCGTCGCCGGCAACATCGTCGCGCCCTCGCAAGTCGGCAGCGTCGAATTCGCGGCCGAGCGCTTCGGCACGCGCCTGGTGGTGGTGCTGGGGCACTCGCAATGCGGGGCGATCCTGGCGACGCTCGAAGACTTGCGCGCGCCCAACCAAAACCAGTCGCGCAACGTGCGATCCATCGTCAACCGCGTGCGGCCTTCGGTCGAAGGGCTCATCGACGCCGGGCTCGCGCACGACGATATGGTAAGGCACGCGGTGCGCGCCAACATCCGCGCCGCCGCGAATCATCTGCGGCACGGCTCGCAATTACTGGAGCAAATGATGGTCGAAGACGGGCTGCTGGTGGTCGGCGCCGAGTATTCGCTGGAAACCGGCGTGGTGGAATTTTTCGACGGCGTGCCGGCGGCGGAATAGCGGCGTTAGCGGGACGACCGAGGCACTTCCGGACGGGTGATATTTCTCCTGTCGATTGCGCAGCGTATTCGGTATGGATTGGCCTGAACTTTCAGGCCGCAAGCCGAATCCCCTGCGTTAAACTGCAACTCCTGCTCCGGTTCGCAGACGGCCACACGAACTAAAAGAGCTGGTTCATCCTGCAAGGACGCCATCGTTGCAACGACCAAGCCTCTGACATGAAACTGCGCCACGCCCTCCTGGTGTTTCTGTTCGCCTGCGCGTCGCTCGCGTCCCCGCACGCTTACTGCGCCACGCCCGCGGTGAGCGGCGGCGGCAATCACGGCATGGCGCTGTCGGTGGATGGCAGCGTGCGTTCGTGGGGCGACGATTCCGCGGGTGAGCTCGGCATCGGCCGCTCGCTGGGCTCGGCGAACCCGGTAAGCGTCAACGGATTGTCGGGCGTGGTTGCGCTCGCGGCCGGCGATTCGCACGTGCTCGCGTTGAAAATGGACGGCACGGTCTGGGCCTGGGGCAACAACAGCACCGGCCAGCTCGGCGACGGCAGCACGATCAGCCGCTCAACCCCGGTGCAGGTGCAGGGGCTTGCCGGCGTCACTGCGATTTCGGCGGGCAGCTCGCACAGCGCGGCGCTCACCGCCGACGGCAGCGTCTGGACCTGGGGTGCCAACTACCGGGGACAGCTTGGCGTCGATGCCGACAATAGCGCGCTGCCGGTGCGTGTCACCACGCTTACCGGCGTGATCGCGATTTCCGCCAGCTCATCGCAAACATTTGCGCTCCGGAACGACGGCACCGTGTGGGGCTGGGGTGCCAACGACAGCGGGCAGCTTGGCAACGGCACAGTCAGCGCGCCTTACACCGGCATCTCTGCGCCGGCACAGGTAACGGGACTCACCAACGTGATTGGAATATCCGCCGGCGGCTTGCACACGCTGGCGCGCAAGTCGGACAGCAGCGTGTGGGCGTGGGGCGACAATTCCGCGGGCCAGCTCGGCAACGGCACCACCACCGCCAGCGCGGTTCCGCTCAGGATCGCCGCGCTGGACAATGCGAACGTGGCAGCGATCTCTGCGGGTTACGACCATTCGATGGCGCTGCTGCGCGACGGCAGCGTGCTCGCCTGGGGCGGCAATGGCTACGGCAATCTCGGAGACGGGACTTACATCGACCGGCCGCTGCCGGTACCCCTGCCGCAACTCACGGGAATCATCGCGCTGTCCACCGGCTTCCTGCAATCGGCTGCGGTACGATTCGACGGCACGGTCTTCACCTGGGGTTACGACGATTCCGGGCAACTCGGCGACGGCACCTACAACCAGGAGAGCACGCCGATACTGTCGAACGCAAGCGGCGTCACGCTGATTGCGGTCGGCGACTCGTTCATGACCGCGCTCAGGACCGATGGCAGCGTGCTCACCTGGGGCGACGATTCGCAGGGGCAGCTGGGTGTGGGCACGCGCATTTTCAGCGCCGCGCCGCAAGTGGTGATCGCGCTTGGTCCCGCGACCGCGATCGCCGCCGGCGGCATTCACAGCGTCGCACTGACCGCGGATGGCAACGTGTGGGCCTGGGGCAACAACAGCGAAGGGCAGCTCGGCAACACGGCCGTCAGCAGCTCGTCCACGCCGGTGCAGGTCCCCGGCTTGTCGGCGATCACCGCCATCGCCGCGGGCTATTATCATTCGCTCGCGCTCGCCAGCGGCGGCGCGGTGTTCGCGTGGGGCTACAACTACACCGGTGAGCTCGGCACCGCGACCACTTCGACGACATCCACCGTGGTGCAGGTCTCGGGACTCGGCACCGCCACCGCGGTCGCCGCGGGCGGCGGCCATTCGCTGGCGTTGATGAGCGACGGCAGCGTATGGGCGTGGGGCGCCAACGATTCGGGCCAGCTCGGCACCGGCGCCGGCACCCTTACCGCGCAAGGCACCGGCAACCCAACGCCGGCAGCCGCCATCGGATTGAGCAACGTCATAGCCATTGTGGCGGGCGATTCGCACAGCGTTGCGCTCAAATCCGACGGCACGGTGTGGACCTGGGGCAACAACTACGGCGGGCAGCTCGGCAACAACAGCACCACCAACAGCCCGATCCCGGTACAGGTTGCCAACCTCAGCAATGTCATCGCCATCGCCGCCGGTTCGAGCCACACGGTCGCCGTGAGAAGCGACGGCAGCGTGTGGGCGTGGGGCACCAATTACGACGGCCGGCTGGGCGACGGCACCACCGACGACCAGTTGCAGCCGGTGCCGGTGAGCGGCCTCGGCGGCGTCGCCCGCGTCGCCGC
>Ga0181537_10001011_pt1 | contig 26334 bp, 20 predicted proteins | sample PEATcosm2014_Bin_39_FD_119765 | JGI IMG/M metagenome (GOLD analysis project Ga0181537, IMG submission 119765) | Peatland microbial communities from MTU Mesocosm Facility, Houghton, MI, USA - PEATcosm2014_Bin23_10_metaG | ecosystem: Environmental > Terrestrial > Soil > Wetlands > Peat | place...
ACGCCGGCGGTCTCATTATCAATTGTGGCAATGCCGGCCCCGCCAATCCCACCAACTATTGGCTCATCATCTCACCGGTTCTCGTTGATGCCGCCGGCAAACCCATCAAACCCTGACGGGAACCCGGCCGGTCATCCGCTCTCTCCGCCCGAAATTTCCTCCACGCCCGCTGCCGACGCCGCGCATCGGATGAAGTACGGAGGCGGTCTTTTCCCACAAGAATTTTGTGCAACCTGCGCGAATTTGCTGGCGTTCGTTTCGGCCAGGTGATATGCACAGGCCACGTTTCGAAAGTGCCGGGTGGGTTGGTGGGAAATCCTAAGAAGTTCCCGGCGCATGCTTGTACTAATTATCAATCAGAACCGTGTGCAATCGTTTTGCAGTTCCTGTTTTCCGCCTGCTCCGGGATGTCTTTTGCCGCAATTGAATCAATCGGAACCCTGACCTCATGAAAACCTCGCTTCTCTCTCTTATGCAGCGCCATTGTCGCGCCGCGATCCTGGCACTTGCGCTCGTGTTCACCGCCGCGCCCGCCGCCCGGGCCGGGTTGACGCTCACCATCGATTTTTACCGCACCAGCGCGGGACTGACCTACGTCTTTTACACCCCGATGGCCACGAATGCCGTTGCCCCCGCTGCCGCCCTCGGAACCTACGTGATCAGGTCTCCGAGCTGGCCCACCAACGGTTCCCAGCGCGGATACGATTTGACCGCCGGCGGCCTGAGCGATCGCTACGAATTCGATTCTGAATTTGGCTATCCCGATTTTAATTCCGCCATGCAGCAAATTACGAACGGCAACTGGACCATCCTCTTCACCAACGCCACCACCACCAACACCTACACCTTCAAGGTGAGCGCTCCCACCGCAACCAGCAACATGCTGCCGTTGACGGTCATCACCTACCCGGCGACCGGTTCGATCAACATCCCGAATCAACCGACCTTCACCTGGCAGGGCCCGACCAACTGGCCTGTCAGCGCGGGCCCCTATGTGGTCAATGACGACGGTTATTTCTACCAGCCCGGCAGCGTTCCCGCGGACCAGTACTATTGGACCATTCCCACGCCCATTCCGGACGGCATGGACTGCTCGTTCAATTTAAATTACGTCACCAATTATACGTCATCCCTTTTCACCTCGACCACGCCGACGAACACCAGCCCGCCCCATGGAGCCATTTCCGGATGGGCCATGGCCACCACTCTGGAAACTGGTGATTACTCGTACTTTGCGGTCACGAATCCTTCCATCGTCGGCACCCTCCTGGTCGCGCACTACACTTTTGACAACAGCGGGAATCTCGGGCAGGACAGCAGCGGCAACGGGTTTGACCTGAATTTCAGCGGTGGCGACGGCGTCAGCACCGGCTCGGCGAAAGTGGGCAGCGGCGCGGCCTATTTCGACGGCAACGGGTTCTTAAGTTACACATCGACGCCCGCCCCGGTCTTGAACACGTTTGCCGGTGATTTCTCGCTCTCGTTCTGGATCAAAACTACGCAATCCAACGGAAATGGAGGCGGCGACGCCTACGCCGGCGATGGTATCGTGGCTGCGGACGTGCCGGGCTTGGCGAGTGATCTTGTCCCCGCCGCGCTGGACGGCGGCCAGATCGGCTTCAACACCGGCTCGCAGAACGGGGATGACACCGTCAATTCGACCGTGAACATCAATGACGGCAATTATCACCACGTGGTCATCACGCGGACCGAGTCCACCGGGGTGAAGCAGATCTACATCGATGGCGCGCTGAACAACTCCGACACCGCCACCATGAACCCGTTGAGCGACCCGCGTCTTATTGCGATTGGTTGCGCCATTGACGCTTCGCAGACGGATCCGTCAAGCGCCAACACCGACGAATACTTTCAAGGCACGTTGGACGACATCCAGATTTATGCCGGCGTGCTTTCTCAAGCCCAGGTGACGCAGCTCTACTATAACCCCGGATCCACCGCCATATCATCGGACTTCAATTTCGCGCTCAACACCACCGGTCTGCCGTGGGCCACCAGCGGCGACACCGGTTGGTTTGCCGAAAATGGCAATGACAATGACGGTGTCGCCGCCGCCGAAAGCGGGATCGTAACCAATTTCCAGGCCTCGACCATTTCCGTCACCGTCACCGGACCGGGCGCGCTGACTTTTTACTGGTCCAGCATCGACAACGACCCCAACCAGGGTTTCGATTACGTATTTAATATTGACGGCAGCTACGCGGATGACATTTACGACGATAATCCCTGGTATCAAGACGGGCCGTTCCAGATTGCCGCGGGTCAGCACACGCTGAGTTGGACAGTTTTTGCAGACGGTGATACCTACACAACGGACGCCGGGTATTTGGACCAGGTGAGCTTTGTCCCGGCGACGGCCCCGACCATCACGGTGAATCCGTTCGACCAGACCAACTATCCGGGCTACAACGTTGCCCTGTTCGCCGCCGCCACCAACGGCTCCAGCGCCCCCACCTCGTGGCAGTGGTACAAAGTCGGCAATCCTTCCCCGATTCCCAACGCCACCAGCGCGCTGTATATCCCAACGAACTCCGGCACGGCGGGTGTCGTCGGCAGCTATTATGCCGTGGCCACCACTTCCGGCGGCTCGGCCAACACGACGACGGCCCTGGTCAGCTTTGCGAGCGCCCCGCTGCCGCCGGGTTGGGCGGTCGCGATGAAATCCCCGTTCCAGACGGTGGATGCGTCCATTTCCAACCGGGACTACTACGGCGGTTGCGCGGTGGACGCGGCGGGAGATGTTTATGCCGCCGCCCAGTATTACGGCAGCATGGATGTCATCGTCGATTACAGCCCTGAGAATGTTCTCACGGCTCCGGGAAGCTCGGCCGCCGCGCTGATCAAACATGCCCCCGATGGCACCCCGATCTGGGGCGTGGGTCTCACCAACAATCTGGCCTCCGGCTCCAGCTATGGCGAGGGCGTCGCGCTGGCTCCCGGGAACGGCGCATACCTGGAGGCGGGTGTTAGCGGCACCAACTGGCTCGGCACCAACAAACTCGCGGATTCCGGCGGCGGCTCGATTCTACTCGCGCGTTTCGATGCCAATGGCAGCAACCTGTGGTACCATCTCATCGGCGGGACCAACGGCATTTTCCTCTTTTACAACTGCATCGCGTCGGACGCCTCCGGCAACGTCACCGTGGCCGGCACCGCCTCAGGCAAAATCAACTTCGGCGGCACCAACGTGACCGTTCCCGCGACCGGGCAGCAGGGTTTCCTGGCTCAATATGATTCCAACGGCGTGGTGCGCTGGGTGCAGACTTTTCCGGAATGGCTCACGGATGTGACGTCCAGCGGCGGACGGCTCTATGCCAGCGTGTGGTCGGGCTATCTCGCCGCCGGCCCCACGGTCACCAACAGCATCGGCGGCCTTTCGGTCATGACTGACCGCCAATGGACCATCGCCGCTCTCAATGCCACCAACGGCCAGGCCATTTGGTTGCGCGGTCTCTCCGAGGCCTACGGTTCGCACCTGGGCGTGCTGGATGATTCTCCGCTGCTCTCCCTTGCCGGCACGAATGTGTTCGTCGTCGGCACGGGCTATGGTTCCGGCGGACAGTTTGGCGGTCTCTCGGTTTCCTGGCCGGGCGGTCGCGGACAGTACTTCGCCCGCTACGACACCAACGGCAACCCGCAGGTCGCCACAGCCTTCGGCAGCCCGACCACTTCGACCTGGGCCTCGGCCGCCAACGCTTCGGGCGTGTATGTCAGCGGTGAATTCGACTACTATTCGATATTCGGGAACGACATCATTGCGGCTCCGGTATACGCGCAAAACGACCTCGGCCCCGCCTACTTCACGCAACCCTTCATGGCCAAGCTTGACGCCAACGGCAACGCATTGTGGGCGCGCAACGGGGTGTCCTCCGACCTGGCCAATTTCCGCGGCATCGCGACCACCACGAACGGAGTCTGGGCCACCGGGTTCCTCAAAATCACCAATTCCGTCCTGGCGACGTTCGACACCCACTCCGTCTACAGCGATTATTACATCGTCAGCGCGGGCATCTTCGGCACGATCTACTACACACAGGGGGGCTTGCTCACCGAGATCGTCGAACCCATCGCCTCGCCGTCGCCGGTGACGCTCATCAACCCGCTGGACAGCGGCGCCAACTTCCAGTTCCAGTTCATGTCCCAGTCCGGCTTCAGCCACAACGTTCTTTACCGGACGAACCTGGTTCTGGGGAGCTGGCAGACCTACTCGAATGTTCCGGGCGACGGCAGCTTGAAGACCATCGACATTCCGTTCTCCGTGTTCAGCCCGGCCAAACAGGGCTATATCCGCGTCACCACGCAATGACCGGGCGAGGCCCCGGTTTCTGTATTGGAGTTGCAGCCGTGTGAGGGCGGGGATGTTCCCACTGCCCTAGAGCGTTTTAAGAAATAATGTGGCCGTTTTGGGCGAGGATTTTTGGGTTTGGGCGAGGCTTTGGCGAAGGAGCGTGCCCGCAGCGGCCTGAAACTGAGCCGAAACGAAGCCAAAACCCAAAAAGACCGCTCCTTAATCTCTTCATCCAGAACGGCTATAGTATTTGTTAAACCGCTCTAACCGCCGCTCACATGTGGGCCACAATGTTGTCGCCGAACTCGGAGCACTTGATTTCCTTCGCGCCTTCCATCATCCGCGCAAAATCATACGTGACGCGTTTCGAACCAATCGCCCCGTTCAAGCCCTTCAAAATCATGTCCGCGACTTCCGTCCAGCCCAGGTAGCGGAACATCATCTCGCCGCTCAAGACCACGCTCCCGGGATTCACGCGGTCCAGGTTCGCGTATTTCGGCGCGGTGCCGTGCGTGGCCTCGAAAATCGCGTGCCCGCTGATGTAATTGATGTTGCCGCCGGGCGCGATGCCGATGCCTCCCACCTGCGCCGCCAGCGCGTCGCTCAGGTAATCGCCGTTCAAATTCAGCGTCGCAATCACGTCGAAATCCTCCGGCCGCGTCAGCACCTGCTGGAGCGTGATGTCCGCAATCGCGTCCTTGATGACGATGCCCGCGCCGGGCCTGCCTTCGGGAATCTTGCACCATGGGCCCTTGTCGATTTCCACCGCGCCGAATTCCGTCTCGGCCAGTTCATAGCTCCAGTCGCGGAACGCGCCCTCGGTGTATTTCATGATGTTGCCCTTGTGGACAATCGTCACGCTCTTGCGCTTGTTCGTGATCGCATATTGAATGGCCGAGCGCACGAGCCGTTGCGTGCCGGGCTTGGAAACCGGCTTGATGCCGATGCCGACGGCTTCCGGCGTGTCGCCGAAACGGATTTTCTTGAAATCCTTCGGAAAGTTCGCCTTGAGAAATTCAATGGTCTTGAGCGCCGCTTCCTTGCCGGCCTCGAAATCAATGCCCGCGTAGATGTCCTCCGTGTTCTCGCGGAAAATCACCATCTCCACCTTCTCGGGACGTTTCACCGGCGACGGCACGCCCTGGAAATATTGCACCGGGCGCAGGCACACATACAGGTCCAGCATCTGCCGCAACGCGACGTTCAGCGACCGGATGCCGCCGCCCACGGGCGTCGTCAATGGCCCCTTGATGCCCACCAGGTACTCCTTGAAGGCCTCGACGGTGTCGTCCGGCAGCCAGTTGTCGAACTTGTTCTTGGCCGTCTCGCCCGCGAACACCTCGAACCACGACACTTTGCGCTTGCCGCCGTAGGCCTTCTTGACGGCGGCATCGAACACCACCTGGCTGGCGTGCCAGATGTCCGGGCCGGTGCCGTCCCCGCGGATGAACGGCAGGACGGGATTCTCGGGCACGGTCAGTTTTCCGTTGAGGACCGTGATTTTGCCGCCGGCGGGCGGAGTGACGTCTTTGTAGGCCATGATGTTCGTTTAGTGTTTAAAACTAGCTCGTGGAAGCAAAGGCCCGAACGCCCCGGAAATCAAGCATAGAAAATGACTCACCCGGCCGCCATAGGATGATTTGTCGGTCGCTTTGAGCCACCGCGCGAAGCGCGGCATTCTGACGACCCCAACGGGGTCGAGGAGATTAGCCCAGGGTAAGGCTGCCATAGCAGCCGCCACCCTGGGTAAACGGTCCAAGATTCTTCTCCCCCTCCCGCTTGCGGGAGGGGGCAGGGGAGGGTTTTTTCGCCGGACCGGCGATGTCAGAATATGCCTAATCAACTTCCAACGCTTTTGCCGCGGGAACGTTGCCGGAGTTTCTCCCGGAGCCGGTTAAATACCTCACGGCCATCCACGACTTCGCCACGCTTGATCTGTTCAAGTCCAGCGTCAATTTCAGCGCGCAATCTGGCGAGGCGCCGCTCAACATCTTCTTTTGCCTGGGTTGGTTCCGAGCATCAAATGGGATTAGCTGGCTGGCGGCGGACTGATGACACTGAATACGATGTCGCCTTCCATTCCATGCCCAGGTTTGCCGCCGTCGTCCTTGAGATTTCGGCCGATGCTGTAAAGCACATAGCCCTCGCCCGTTTTACGATACCGAAGAGGCTTGCCGTCAAACGGATCTGCTGGAACGGATGGCAGGTAATTTGGTGTCAATTCAGTCAAGGCGTCGGGGTAACGATTGGCGTGATCAGAACGGAATTTTTCAAGCGCAATGGCGGTCTGCGCCAGGCGCAAGTTTGCCAGGTCGCCGGCTTCCTTGGGTGCAATGGCATCCAGCGCAGCAAAAAAAAGACAGCTTAGCCGCAAATTCTTGTTCGTGGCCGCGATTTCGGCTTCGGCAAATACATCCTGGGACAATCGCCCTGGGAATGGTCGACTCCGCAGAGCCAGGGCCCGGTCGAAAGTCGTTTGACAGTAGTTGCGATCCATCTTCATGGTTTCCATGATCTCGATTTCGAACTTTTTGCGTTCTTCCGGCGTGGCGTTGTCAGGAACTGTCAGATACTGGTCCGGTGCCATCTCAAACGCGCTTAGGTCGCTGACTTGTTCTCCGACGAATGCGCGGGTAAATCCGAGACCCATTGCTTCCCGTGCTTCGTACTGCCGCAACGAATCTTGCAATTGATCGAGGGTATGGGTAGACAGGGTGATGCGATTCAGGATTTGCTCCAACGCATCCACCGCGATGCTGTCGCAGGCAACCCGCACAAGTTGTGAGATTAGCACGGGTTCGGACTCCAGCGACCGGGCCAGTGCAAAACTCGTCAACAAATCGTCGCCAGCTTCCCCGCTCTGACCGGCGACTGCGTGCGAAACCGAAGAAAGCTCCAGAATCTTCGCCGCTTGCTTTAGTTTAAGCAAGTGTGGCAATAACACCGATTTTCCCTGATTCAAATCAATTGGGTAGCGGCTTTGCTGAAACTGCGCTGCTTGACCGAAGAGGCCAAGGGCCGGCTCGTTGCGCTGGATAAACTCGGTGATCGCCGCCTTCATATCCGCCGGAATGGGTTTATCCGGCTGCGGAAGCTGGACGTTCCCAATTCTTGGGAGGCTAAGAGAGTTTGAATCAGCGTCCGTAATCCTCAGAGCGGCAGTCGCTTCGAGGATTATTGTTGCCGCGTTTTGGCCCGTGGGCGGCTCGACGTACCAACGATTCAATTCAGCGAGCGTGCGCGGCAAATCTTCGTTGCCTGCCAAAACAATTCCCGCCGAAATAAGCAGAGCCGTTCCGAGGAAGAGAAAGGCTTTCACATGGTCGGTCTTGCCTGATCAAGCCACCCCAATCAGTTTCGTGACCGCGGGCGCTTCCGCAAAATACGCCTTCACCTGCGCCACGGTCTTGGCCGCCGTCAACCCGTGTTTCTCGCGCAAATAATCCACGCTGCTCGCGTGCTCGATGAATTTGTCCGGCCAGCCCACCCGGACGACGGGTGTCTGCACCTGCCGTTCGCTCAGCAGTTCGAGCACACTGCTCCCGTAACCGCCCGCCAGCATGTGGTCTTCCAGTGTGACGACCATGTCCGCCGCGCGTCCGAAAAATTCCGTTGTCCCCGCGTCCAGCGGCTTCGTGAACCGCGGATTGATGACCGCGGTATCGAAGCCCGCCGCCGCCAGTTCCTGCGCCGCCTTGCGGGCCACGCTGAGCATGTTGCCCAGCCCGAACAGCGCCACCTTGCGCCCGCCGTTCTGCGAAAAATTCTGCACCACCTCGGCCTTGCCGATTTCCAGCAGCTCCGGCTGCTCTTTCACCGGCACACCCTCCGCCGGGCCGCGCGGATAACGGATGAACACCGGGTGCTTCTGGTGCGTCGCCGTGAACATCATGTCCGCCAGTTCGTCCTCGTCCTTCGGCGCCATCGCGATGACGTTCGGCACGCAACGCAGATACGAGATGTCAAACAATCCATGATGCGTCGGGCCGTCCTGCGGCGAGAGCCCGGAGCGGTCCATGCAAAAAATCACCGGCAGATCCTGCAACGCCACGTCATGCACGATGCAATCGTAAGCCCGTTGCAGGAAGGTGGAATAAATGGCCACCACCGGGTGGAAACCCATCGTCGCCATGCCCGCCGCAAATATCACCGCGTGCTCCTCCGCGATGCCCACATCGTAATAGCGGGGCGGCAGCGCTTTTTCGAGCAGCTTGAGGCTCGTGCCGCTGGGCATCGCCGCAGTGATGCCCACCACCGAGTTGTCCTTCTCGCACAATTTCACCATCGTTTGGCCGAACACGTCCTGCCACGCGGGCGGAGTGCCGACCTTCGGCGCGGGTGACGCGCCGGTTTGGATGTCGTACGGTCCGGTGCCGTGAAATTTCTCGGGCTGCTGGATGGCGACGTCGTAACCCTTGCCCTTCTTCGTCAGCACGTGCAGCACCACCGGCCGGTCGCAGGTCTTCGCAAACTCCAGGCAACTGATCAGCAACGGCAGGTCGTGCCCGTCAATCGGGCCCAGGTAGCGCAGGCCCAGTTCCTCGAAAATCAGGCTGCGGCCCAGGCCGCCGCGTCCGTCGCCCTCCATGGGGGTGGGCATCCGTTCCAGCGAAACCTCGGTCACCGCGCCCTTCAACGCCTCTTCCGCCTTGTGGCCGATTTTCAGGGCCAGGTCGCCCTTCGGGATGCGCCGCACCCAGCGCTCAAAATCCTTGGCCAGCCGGTTGTACCGCGGGTTCGTGATGAGCTTGTTGAGGTAGCTCGCAATCGCGCCCACGTTCTTGGCGATGCTCCATTCGTTGTCGTTCAGGATGCCGATGAACCGGTTGGTCGTATGTGCGATGTTGTTCAACGCCTCGAACGAAATTCCGTTTGTCAGCGCCGCGTCCCCGAAAATCGCCACCACATTTTCGTCCGTGCCCTTCTGGTCCCGCGCCGCCGCCATGCCCAGCGCCGCGGACAGTGCCGTGCCCGCGTGGCCCGCCCCGTAACAGTCGTGCGGGCTTTCCGTCCGCAGGCTGAACCCGTTCAACCCGCCGGTCGTGCGGATGGTTTCAAAGCGGTTTTTCCGCCCCGTCAACAGCTTGTGAACGTAGCTTTGATGGCTCACGTCCCACACGAACTTGTCCTGCGGCGTGGTGAACACGGAATGCAGCGCGATGGTCAGCTCCACGACGCCGAGGTTCGGCCCCAGATGGCCGCCGTTTCTTGAGAGCTTGGTGATCAACTCATGACGGATTTCCTCCGCCAATTGGGTCTTCTGGGGCAGCGTCAGTTTCTTGACGTGCGCCGGCTCGTCCACCATGTCCAGAAATCGGCTCATATTTTAATTTGGTTCTTCTCCCGTTATTTCAGGCGGCAACGGCTTCAACGACAGCTCGCCCGCGCTGTTTTTTTCCAGCTTTTGTATCTTCAATTCCGCGTCCGCCAGCCGGTCCTGGCACGCCTTCGCGAGCCGCGTCCCCTCCTCAAACCGCGTCAGCAGGCTCTCGAGCGGGAGGTCCTCCGACTCCAGCGCCTCGACGATCGCCTCCAGCTTTTTCAACGCCTCTTCAAACGGCATGGCGTCGAGCTTGGCGGGATCCGGGACTTTGACGGCCTTCGACATGCCCATTAATTAAGCCAAAACCGCCCCTCCGTCCAGCACGGACTCTCCATGGGCCGCCCGGCTGCCCGCCTCCTGCGCCTCATCCCCAAGCAGCCAGCACGAAAATTCTCCACTTCCCGTCGTTTCCAGCTTAAGCTTCCGGCCATGACATCGCCATTGGCGGGCAAATGGGTCATTATCACCGGCGCTTCCAGCGGGTTCGGCGCGGCCGCCGCGCGGGCATTTGGCGCGGCCGGCGCGAAACTGCTGCTCGGCGCGCGGCGCGTTGAAAGGCTTGAAACCGTCGCCGCCGAAACGCGCTCGGCCGGTTCCCCGGAGGCGCTCGTTCACGGGCTGGATGTTTCCAAGACCGTCAGCGTGGACGCCTTTGCCGCCTGGGCCCGCGCGAAGGCCGGTCGCGTGGACGTCCTCGTCAACAACGCCGGTGGCGCACACGGGCTGGACACCGTCGCCGAGGGCAAGGACGCGGACTGGACGACAATGCTGCAGACGAACGTGCTCGGCATTCTGCGAATGACCCGCGCCGCTTTGCCGCTCATGCTCGGGCAGCCCGGCGGTTCCATCATCAACATCGGCTCCATCGCGGGACACACCGCGTACGAGGGCGGGGCGGTTTATTGCGCGGCCAAGGCGGGCGAACTCCAGATCACCCGCGCCCTGCGCCTGGAATTGAACGGCACCGGCTTGCGTGTCTCGACCATTGACCCGGGCCTCGCCGAGACCGAATTTTCGCTCGTGCGCTTCAAGGGCGACGCCAAGCGCGCCAAGACGGTGTATGACGGCATCGAGCCGCTGACGGCGGCAGACATCGCCGAGACCATCGTCTGGGTAGCCAGCCGTCCGCCGCGCGTGAACATCGACGAACTCCTCATCAAACCGACGGACCAGGCGGCCATCCACAAGGTCTATCGCCGCAAAACCTGAGCAGGGCGAAGACAACGAAGCAAAGGGAGCACTTGCTCCGGTCGATTAGTGGCGGGAAAATTTGAATACCTGGCTGATCCTATAGTCCAGCCAGCGGAAGACCGATTGCGCCCCGTAGCCGGCCAGAACGCCGGTGCTGAAAAAGGCCAAACCTTGAAGTGAACCGGTCGCCTCCATTTTCGTGGTGCCGCTCAATATGCTGACTCCACTCCGAAGCATCGCGTAGACAACCAATCCGAGGACGGCGCCCTGGATTGGAAACATCACGTGCTTCCAGATGAAGCGGACGCCAAATGCGCCGCACTCACAATGCCAGAAAATAAAGCCCCTGAACCCGTTGATCACGCCGCCCAGCCCGCCACCGACGAGGGAGTAGGCCACCAACCGGAAGGTCGGTGAACTCAGGCATGCTTGCGGGTTGACGTCCCACTGCCGGGCCGCCCACTGGATGAAGTGGTTGTTCCCCGACCAAATATCGAACAGGAGCCACAGCCACGCTGCCGATGAGACGATCAGATAAACTCCCGTCAGCCGGGCCGACCAAGTGGCCTTTCTGTCCTCCAGCACCACTTTGAATTTTGTCCCGGTTTGTGGGTCTTGATGCAGTTCCGGCGGCTCGACACTCATGCCCGCAATAGTTGACGACTGGCTAACTCTGTCAAGGACATAAACGACTCTACAAAGTATCAATCTGTCTACTTAGAGTAACATCGCAGTAACGTGTTCTAATCGATAATAGTCGGATTAGAAGGTATATAGGGTGATAGCGCTTGATGCATTAGAGCCATGCAAACCTGGCTGCTGTTGCCTGAAACGACTGAGCTACAGCTTCAGACAGCCTGTGTCGGGCAATCTATATTCCCCGGTTCGCCCGCCAGAGCATCACTGTGCCCGCCGCTTGAAATATGAAATTGGGCAGCCACACGATGAGGTTTGGCGCCCATTCGGCGTGGGTTTGGAGCGACTGGCCGAGAATAATGAAACTGTAATACACCAGCACCAGCCCCAGCGCGATGGCGAAGCCGACGTTTGTTTCCCGCCGGTGCGCACGGATGCCCAGCGGAATTCCAACCAGGGTGAAACCGAAGCATGCGAAAGAAAACGCCACCTGCCGGTGCATCTGCACCCGCAGCGGCATGGTTGGATCCACATGCTGCGATTCCAAGTCGCCCTTCAACCGGTACAGCTCGTCGATCGTCATGTCACCGGTGGGTGTGGTGAAACGGGCCTCCTGTTCGCGCAACTCCGCGTCCAATTGCCGGTAGGTCATATCCGTCACCGACGGTTTTTCAAAAGAATTGCTCTTCGACTTCCGGCCCAAGGGGATGGAAAAATCCGAGTGCGACCCCGCGCTGGACTCCGTTCCCGATTTGAGGATCACCCACGCGTCATACAAATGGAGCGTCGTTTCCTCGTTCGTGGAAACAATTCGTCCGGTCGGGGCTTTGCAAATGATGTCTTCTCCCTTGTCATCAATGTAACAGCCGATGATGTCGCGCAAATCGGAGCCGTCAATTCCGCCCACATACACCATGCCGCCCGGTATGCTGGTGAAGCGCCCTTCGGGCAGCGTCGCCGCCGCCAGTTTCACGCCCATTTCATAGCGCAACCGCGTAAAGGCGACGCGGCAGCGCGGCGCGATGTCCATGTTGATCCAGGCGCTGACGCCGCACATCACGAGGCTCAACAGCAGGATGGGGGTGATCAGCGCCAGCAGGCTGACGCCGCCGGCCCGCACCGCCGTCAGTTCCTGGTCCGCGCTGAAGCGTCCGAACACCAGCAAGGCCGCCGTCAACATCCCCATCGGCAGCGCAAAGGCCAGCACCCACGGGATCAAGAGTCCGAAGGCCCGCGCCACGCCGCCGAGCGTCGCCTGTCCGCTGATCAACATCGCGAGGATGTCCTTCAACGCGTTGCCGAGCAACAGCACAAAGGTGAACACCGCCACCGTCATCAGCAGCGTCACCAGCACTTGTCGCGTTAAATATAAATGCAGCGTCTTCATCACCGAACTCGCGTCCGATTCCTCTTAATCCCACGCTTCATCCTCGTTGCCGCGAAACCGGACAGTGGACAAGATTAGGATCAAGATTCGGAGTAAGAGTAAGCGCGGGAAACGCTTTCGCAAAGAAACTTATCGCGCCCGTTCCAGCCTCGTTCCCGCTGCGCGTCTTAGAAGTTGAACGCCTGGACCGCGGCCAGCAACCGCCCCACGAACACATCCGGCGCGCAGCCGAGCCCAAGCACCGCCAAAGCCAGCGCGCCCAACAGCATCCGGCTGGACAATGATGACTGCGTTGCTGGCGGTTCCACCCGCGCGGGGGATACGTAAATTTGTTTCAGCACCTTCAGATAATAATAAAGCGACACCGCGCTCATGGCGACGGCGAGAAACACCAGCCACAGCATTCCCAGGTTTTTCGCGCTGCCCGCGACCGCCGTGAACAGGTAGAATTTTCCGAAGAATCCCGCCAGTGGCGGAATGCCCGCCAGGGACAGCATAAAAATCATCATGCAAAACGAAAGCCAGGGCTCGCGCCGGCTCAGTCCGGCAAAATCCTCCAGCCGCGCCCCGCCGGTTTTCTTCTCCACCACCATCACCACCCCGAAAGCCCCCGCCACGGTCAACCCGTAGGTCACCGTGTAAAAAACCAGCGAACCGAGGCCCTGCCCGTCATTGGCCAGCAGCCCCAGCAGGGCGTAACCCGCATGCGCAATCGCCGAATAAGCCAGCAGGCGTTTCACGTTATTCTGCGCAATCGCCGCCACGTTGCCCAGCACCATCGACGCGGCGCTCAACGCTGCCAGGGTCGGAATCCAGCCGGGCGAGTAATCGTGCCATGCCCCGCGGCCCGCCGCCGCCCCGAAACCCGAAATCATCAGGCGCGCGAGAACAAAAAAGCTCGCCACTTTGGAGCCCGAGGCGATCAGCGCCGCGCTCGGTGTGGGCGCGCCCTGGTATACGTCCGGCGCCCAGAAATGAAACGGCACCGCCGCCACCTTGAAGCCGAACCCGATTGCCGTCATCACCAGCGCCGCCAGCAGCAGTGGGTCGGTTCCCAAACCGGCGACCGCCAGATGGGCGGCGATTTGCGGGAGACTGGTTGAACCCGCGAGCCCGTAGACCAGGCTCAATCCGAACAAGGTGAACGCCGCCGACATGCCCCCGAACAAAAAGTATTTCAACGCCGCCTCGGCGGAGCGGATGTCCTGCTTGTTGAACGCCGCCAGGATGTAGAGCGACAGGCTCGTCAATTCCAGCGCGATGAAAATCATCAGGAGGTCGGCCGAGCTCACCAGCAGCATCATGCCCACCGTTCCCAGCAGCATCAGCGACAGATACTCGCCGACGTGCCGGGTGAAATCGCCCTCCATCGAAATCACCATCGCGCAGACCGCCAGCACCAGCAGCGCGAATTTCACCAGCCGCGTCAGCGTGTCGTCCACGAAAAGCCCCTCAATCCCCCCCGGCGCGCCCGCTCCCAGCATCCATCCTGACGCCGCCGCGCAACCGAGGGCGCCGATGAATGCGCCCCACGTGAAGCGTTTTCGCACTGGCTCCGCGCGCATCACCAGGAGATCCACCGCCAACACCGCCAGCGCGGTGATCGCCACGATGGTTTCGGGCGCCAACAGTCTAAGCAAGTCGAGGTAGCTCATCGCGGCCCTCCCCGGAGAAGCCCGTCAAACAGCGGTAGATCAAAACTCGGCACGATCAAATTCAGCAGGAGGCTTGGGCATAAACCGATCACGAGCGTCGTTCCAATCAAAATCACCGCCCCAATTTTTTCCGGGATGGTAATGGGCGGCAGCGGATGCGCCTCCAGATTTTCCGTCGTGACTTCAGCATCGCCGAAGAATGATTTTTGCAACGCGCGCAGCGTGTAGGCCACGCCCACGAGAATGCCCAGCCCGGCCAGTACCGCCAGCGTTGGGAACGCGTACCAGGCACCGATAAGCACCTGTAATTCCGCCGGAAATCCGCTGAAACCCGGCAGGCCCATGGACGCAAAGCCGGCGATCGCAAACGTCGCCGCCGCAAACGGCAGCGCGCGGCCCAAGCCCATGCCTTCGAGCTGCGTGAGGTCGCGCGTATGCGTGCGGTCGTAAACCATCCGTCCCACGACCGCAAACAACAGGCCCGCGATGATGCCGTGCGAGAACATTTGCAGCACCGCCCCGCTGAGGCCGATGGTGTTGATGGTCACCAGCCCGAGCAGCACAAAACCCATGTGGCTGACGCTGGAATAGCCGATGACAAATTTGAAGTCCTTTTGCACCAGCGCCACCGTCGCGCCATAAACGATGCCGATGACCGCCAGCAGCCCCAGTTCGTTGCGCCATGCCTGCAATCCGAGCGGAAACAGCGTCATCGCCACGCGCAACGCCCCGTATGCGCCGAGTTTCATCACCACGCCCGCCAGCAACATCGAAGCCGCCGTGGGCGCGGCGACGTGGCCGGTTGGCGCCCAGGTGTGGAACGGCCAGAGGCCCGCGAGAATGGCGAAGCCGATGAACACGAGCGGGAACGCCCAGTATTGGAAGCCTGGCGGGAACGGAAACTTGGCGAGATCGAACAGGCTCGTGGAATGCTGGCCGGACACCACATACGCAGCCACAATCCCCACCAGCACCATCGCGCTGCCCACGAAGGAGTAGAGCGCCAGTTTCATCGCGCCATATTCGCGCCGCGTCGAACCCCAGATGGCGATGAGAAAATATTTCGGGATGATGGCCAGCTCGTAAAAGACGAACAGCAGGAACACGTCGAAGCTGAGGAACACGCCGTAAACCCCGCCGATCAACGCCAGGTAAAACGCGAAGAATTCCTTGGCGCGATGTTCGACGTTCCAGGAAAACAGGATGCCCGTGACCGACGCAATCCCGGTCAACAGCACCAGCACCAGGCTGATGCCGTCCGCGCCCAGGAAAAAATCGATGCCCAGTCCCGGAATCCAGTGCGCGCGGACGAGGGGTTGAAACCCACCGGGATGATGCAGGATTCCCGCAACGGCCGCGGCCAGTCCCAGGACGGCCGTGACGAGCGCGATGAGCCGGGCCGCGCGCGGTTGTTCGCGCGGCAGGAGCATCAGCGCCAGCACCCCGATGAAGGATATGTAAATCGTCCAGGGCAGCATGGTTATTCGTTCGATTTCATCCGCGTTAAAATTTCAATTGGTCCACCATTTGCGTGACCGTGGTGTTGATGGCCCCAATCACAATTTGCGGGCAGAGGCCGATGATGAACATCAACGCCGTTGCCGGCAGGACGATGAAGCGTTCCCGCCAGTCCAGGTCCGGCATCGCCGCCCATTTCTCGTTCAACGGTCCGTTGAACACGCGCTGGATGACCGTCAACAGGAAGATGGCCGTCACCAGCAGCCCGATCACGGACAGCGCCGCCGCCCACGTCGCCAGCGGAAAGGCGCCCTTGAATATCAGAAATTCCCCAACAAACCCGTTCAGTCCCGGCAATCCAAGCGACGCAAAAATGGAGATGCCCATCAGCCCGCAAAAGACGGGCGCCACTTTGCGCAGCCCGCCGAAATCGTTGAGCCCGCGCGCGCCGCCGCTGCGTTCTTCGAGAAAGCCGGTGAAGCAGAACAACATTGGCGCGGTCAGCCCGTGGCTGAACATTTGCAACAGCACGCCGTTCAGCGCCGCCGCCTTTTCCACGCCCCACTGTCCCTCCGTGCCCGTCAGTTTGACGGCCGCGAAAATCCCCAGCAGGCAGTAGCCGAGATGGTTGATGGAGGAATAGGCGAAGACGCGTTTCAAATCCTTTTGCGCAAACGCGGCGCACGCGGAGCACACGATGGTCGCCACCGCCAGCCAGAGCAGCGGCGTCTGGACGTAACGCATCTGCGCGGGGAACATCGGCAGCAGCACGCGCAGGAAGCCGTAAACGCCCATCTTGGACATCAGCCCCGTCAGCATCATGGTTGTGCCGGTCGGCGCCTCCGCGTACGTGGTCGGCAGCCACGTGTGAAACGGGATGAGCGGCACCTTGACGGCGAAGCCCAGGAAGACGGCCCCGAAAATGACATATGACGCCTGCCGCCGCGTCAGCCAGTGCCAGCCTTCATACTTCGCGTTCAAGGCGGTGGCCAGCGTGCCGTTGCTTCCCTGTTTCGCCAGGTCGATGAAATCGAACGTGCCCACGGCCTGGTAAATCGCCAGGAACGCCAGCAGCATCGCCACGCTGCCGACCATGGTATAAATGAAAAACTGCGTGGCCGCGGCGCTGCGTCCCGGGCCGCCCCAGAATTTGATCAGGAAAAACGCCGGCACGAGGCTGAGTTCCCAGAAGATGAACCAGTGAAAGAAATTCAGCGCGGTGAAGGTGCCGAACAACCCCGCCTGCAGGAACAGCATCAGGGAATAATACCTGGGCGCGTTGTGGTCGATTTTCCACGAAGCCAGGATCGCCACCGGCGTCACGAAGGCCGTCAACAGCACCATCAACAGCCCGAGCCCGTCCAAGCCCACGAAGTATTGGACGCCGATGGACGGGATCCAGTTGGCGCGCTCCACGAACTGAAGCTGCCCGGAGGCGGCGTCGAAATTCACCCACAACATGACCGCGTGAAGCAGTCCCAGCAGGCAAAACGCCAGCGCCAGCCCCTGCGCGAGCCGGCGGTGCGCCGGCTTCAAAAACGCGAGGATGACCGCGCCGACCAGCGGCGTGACGGTCACGATGCTGATGAGGGGATGGCCGTTCATGAAGCCGAGCACCCCCACATCAGGAACAACGCCAGCGCCGCCAGCGCCACGCCGATGACCCGCAGATAATCCTGCACCCGGCCGGTTTGCAGGCGCGAAAGCAGCCGCCCGCCCAGGCCCACGCCGCCGCAACCGGCGTCGAAACCCAGGTTGATGACGAATTCATCGAACGCGCGGTTCACCCAGGAAAGGCCGACCACCAGGTAACCGGCCAGCATCACAAGGCTGTTCCAACAATACTGGTCCAGCCCGCTGCACGCCCGCGCGCACCACGCGTTGAACCGGATGATGGTCGCCTCATACAACTCATCCACGTACAGCTTGTGCTTGAGCCAGGTGAAAACGTCGTGCATCACGGGATGATCCGGCCGTTCCAGCACGTCGGGTTCTCCGGCCGGTTGAATCGGGTCGCGGCCGTACAGCCGCCAGCCGAGCCAGAGGCCCGCCGCCACGACGGCCGTCGAAAGCGAGAGTGTGAAAAGTATGTCCGGACGGAACAATTCGCCGAGCCCGGACGCCGCGTGTTCGCCCGTCAAATAATTCTGGAACCACGGCCATGCGGGCGTTCCGAAAAATCCCAGCACCACCGCGAACACCGCCAGGATGACAAGCGGAATGGTCATCACCGCCGGACTCTCATGCGGCTCGTGCGCATGGCCGGCGTGTTCGCCGTGCGCTTCCGAACCGCCGCGATTGGTTCCGGCGAACACGTAGAACATCTGCCGCGTCATGTAAAATGCCGTCAACAACGCGCCGAACACGCCGAGGTAAAAGGGGACCGACGACACCGGCCAGCGGTGCGCCGCGTGCAGGATTTCGTCCTTGCTCCAAAAGCCGGAGAAGAAAATGGGCACGCCGGACAGCGCCATCATGCCGACCGCGTAGGCGGCAAACGTGACCGGCATGTACTTCCGCACGCCGCCCATTTTCCGGATGTCCTGCTCCTCATGACAGCCGTGAATCACCGAGCCGGCGCCAAGGAACAGCAGCGCCTTGAAGAAAGCATGCGTAATCAGATGGAACATGCCCACGGCCACGCCGCCCACGCCCAGCCCCAGCATCATGAAGCCGAGTTGCGAGACCGTGGAATAGGCGAGAATGCGTTTGATGTCCGTTTGCGCGACGGCAATGCACGCGGCGAACACAGCCGTCACCGCCCCCACCCAAGCCACGACCGTCAGCGCCGCCGTACTGCCGCCGGTCACGCCCGCCACGCCGGGGTCCAGGATGGGATACACTCGCGCAATGAGAAACACGCCCGCCGCGACCATTGTCGCCGCATGGATCAACGCGCTCACGGGCGTCGGGCCTTCCATCGCGTCCGGCAGCCAGACATGCAGCGGCACCTGGCCGGACTTGCCGGCAGCGCCGCAAAAAATCAGCAGCCCGATGCCGGTCGTCACCATCATGCCGCCGGTGGTGGTCAGGCCCACCATTCTGGACAGGGTCGAGTTTTCGAGGCAACCGTTGCCGGCGTTGTCATAAAACAGCAGCGTGTGCGCCTGCGAATAGAGCCACAACATGCCGAGAAAGAAAACGACGTCCCCGATGCGCGTGGTGATGAAGGCTTTCTTGGCGGCGGCAGCGGCGCTGGGTTTGTGATACCAGAACCCGATCAGCAGATAGGACGAGAGGCCCACCAATTCCCAGCAGATGAAGAAAAGCAGGAGGCTGTTGGCGATGACGACGCCGAGCATGGCCGCCGCGAACAGCGAAAGGAAGCAGAAGAAGCGCGTGAAATTGCCGTCATGCGCCATGTAACCGGTGCTGTAGATGAAGATGAGCAGGCTGACGAAACTCACCATCACCAGCATCACCGCCGTGAGCGGATCGAGGACCCAGCCGAGTTGCACTGTGTCGCCGCCCATCTGGAACCAGTCGAAATTGAAAACTTGGCGGGTGATTTCGCCGGTCGCGCCGCGGTTGAGCGTGTGGGCGAACGCGCACAGAGCGAGCAGGAAGGAAAACGCCATCGTGCCGATGGTCATAGCGGCCGCGAAACGACGGTGCGGACGTTTCGTGACGGCGATGGCCGCCGCGGCCGCGAGGGGCAGCGCCGGAATCAGCCAGAGATTTTGGACAATCCAGGGCATTTTAAGGCGTCATCCCTTCAATTCATCCACCTTATCGAGATTGACGGTTTTGTAATGGCGATAAATCGAGATGATGAGCGCCAGCCCGACGGCCGCTTCCGCCGCCGCGACCGCGATGGAAAAAATTACGAACATGATGCCCGTTATGGCCTCCGGCTCCATGCCGTAACGCCAGAACGCGATGAAGTTCAAGTTGGCGGCATTGAGCATCAGTTCGATGCCCAGCAAAACCAGGATGGCGTTGCGGCGTGTCAACGCGCCCGCCAGCCCGATGCTGAACAGGAGCGAGCTCAAAAGGAGATAGGCGGGAAGCGGCGTCATACGTGGCCTCCCGGAATTGGCGGATTGGGAGCCGGCGACGCGCCCCCGGCTTGCTCGGTGTTTGAACTTCCAGCCACGTTTTTCCGTTTTGAAACGGGCTCCTGCAACGCGATGATGACCGCGCCAATCGTCGCCGCCGTGAGCAGCAAGCCCGTTGCCTCCAGCGGCAGCACATAGCGCGTCATCAATTCGGTGCCAATTTTGAGGACGGTCGGTTCCGGTTTCGCGGGCGGCTGCTGAATGGTGATTTCACTGGTCATCACGGCGCGCGTGAGAACACCGAAAACGAGCAACGCCACGGCGATGCCCGCCACCCAGGACTTGGACACCACCGGCTGTGCGGGCGCATCGCTGCGCGTCAGCAGGATGGCAAACACGATCAAGATGGCCACGGCGCCCACGTAAATCAACACCTGCGCCCAGCCGACGAACGGCGCGCCAAGCTTGAGGTAAAGCGCCGCCAGCCCGCCGAACGTCACGGCGACGCACAGGGCGCAATGGACTAGGTTGCGCAGGCTCATGGCGGCAATCGCGCTCACCACCGTCAGGGCCGCAAGAATGGCAAAAGTGAGGTTCATGCGTTCAATCGGCGAACCGGTAGATGCGCAGCGTGGATTTTTTGTCGCCGGAAAGCGCGCGGCCAAGCCAGACGTAAGGGATGGCGATCATGGCCGCGCAAAGCAGCCAGCGCGCCGCCAGCTCGCCGGGAAAACTCCACACCGAGGTGAAATGCCAGATGGCCGCGACCACGAGATTGAGGAGCGACATCGGCAGCATGAACTTCCAGGCGAAGTTGAGCAGTTGATCCACACGCAGGCGCGGGAGCGTCCCGCGGATCCAGATGAACAAGCACACGATGGCCATGAGCTTGGCCATGAACCAGACGTAGGTGGGCATCCAATCCAGATAAGGCAGGGGCGCGCTCCAGCCGCCGAGGAAAAGAGTGACGGCCAGGCCGCTCACCGCGAACATCCCCAGGTATTCCGCGAGGAAGAACAATGCGTATTTAAAGCCGGAATATTCGGTCAGATGGCCGGCGATGATTTCCGACTCCGCCTCCGGCAGGTCGAAGGGGGAGCGGTTGGATTCCGCCAGCGACGCAATCAGGAACATGACAAAGCCCGCGAATCCCCAGGGCGTGAACACATTCCAGTGCGGCAGGATTCCGCCCACAAACCCCGTCTGCTTCGCGACAATGTCCACGAGCGACAGCGACCCGGCGAGCATGATGACCGTCACGGTCGAGATGATGAGCGGGATTTCGTAGCTGATCATCTGGGCGATGGCGCGCATGGCGCCGAGGAGCGAATATTTGTTGCGGCTCGACCAGCCGGCCATGAAGACCGACAGTTCCGTGGACGCGCCCACAGCGAAGAAGAACAGGATGCCCGCGTCCAAGTTGATGGGCACCAGATGGCGGCCGAACGGCAGCACTGCGTAAGCCAGAAACGTGGGTATCACCAGCGCAATCGGCGCGAGAAAATGCACCAACTGATCGGCGTTGCGCGGCACGATGTCCTCCTTCGTGATCATCTTGAGGCCGTCCGCGATGGGCTGAAAGATGCCGCAGGGCCCGACGCGATTCGGACCGAGCCGGTTTTGAATGCGCCCCAGGCCCTTGCGTTCGAGCAGGGTGGTGATGGCGAACAACAGGGGAAACGTCACCATGATGGGAACGACGGACAACACCACGGAGGCCAGCACGCGCAGGGCTTCCGGCAGCGCCGCAAGAAAATCCGCCTTGGGGTCCGGTTGGTCGCCGAGGACCTTCCAGATCATCAGGAAAAGGCCTTTAAGCAGGGCAATAATCATGCGGCCGGTTTGGTTGGCGTTGGCGGCGCGGGTTTGGGAGCGGCCGCGGCGGCTTCCTTGGCCTTGGCCTTGGCTTCGGCGTCGGCCTTGGCCTTCGCCTCGATCTTGGCTTTTTCGGCGGCGAGACGGGCGTCCACCTCGGCGGCGTCCGTGGGATGGATTTTACGGTAGTAATCGTTGGACTTGGCGAGCTTGTGCTTGTCCTGAAGCAGGCCGCCGAACCGGTCGGTGTTGCTCAGCTCAAAATGCGTATCCATTTTGATGGCCTCAAACGGGCAAACTTCCACGCAAATCTGGCAGCTCATGCAGACCGAGACGTCAATGTCGAACACCTTCGGCTGAAACTGCAGCTTGCCGACGTAATCGGGCTTCTTCGCCGCGTCCTTGACGATGTAAATGCATTGGGGCGGACATTCCTTCTCGCAAATCTGGCAGGCGACGCAGCGGAGGCCCGCCATCGGGTCATTGCCGTCGAAAACGAGGAACGGAAAATTGCGCGCGTTTTCCTTCGCGGGAACTTTTTCCTCGGGGAATTGCACGGTCGTCATCCGCCCGGGATCGTGGTAGCTCCCGAAAAAGTTCCGGCCAGTCTCCACCAGGCCCTTCAATATTCCTTCACCCAGCATAGATTTTTAAAGTTCAGTTCTGTAAAAATTCCCGTTCACCGGTCCACCTCGCCCAGCACGATGTCCACGCTGCCGAGGATGACGACGACGTCGGCCACGGGGCGGCCCAGGCACATGTCCTCGAGGATGGTGAGGTTGATGAGGCTCGGCGGACGCACGCGGTACCGATACGGATTCGGCGAGCCGTCGCTGATGAGATAAAATCCCAGTTCGCCCTTCGGCCCTTCGATGCGCCCGTACGCCTCGCCCGCCTTGGGCCGGAAACCGCGCAGCTTGGCCTTGGGATCAATGATCGGTCCCGCGGGAATATCGCGCAGCGCCTGTTCGAGAATTTTCACGGACTCGCGCATCTCCAGCACGCGGATCATGTAACGGTCGTAGACGTCGCCGTGATCGCCGAGCGGCACGCGGAAATTGAACCGTTCGTAAATCCCGTATTTGTCCACCTTGCGAATGTCATAATTGACGCCGCTGGCGCGCAGCATGGGGCCGGTGATGCTGGCGTTGATGGCGAGCTCCGCCGGCAGCGGGCCGATGCCCTGCGTGCGCGCGACGAGGATTTCGTTTTCCGTCAGCAATTTTTCAAATTCATCGAGGAAGGGCGAATAGCCTTCCAAAGCGCGCTTGGCCTGCTCAAGCCAGCCCGCCGGCAACTCCACGCGGCAGCCGCCGAAGCGCATGTAATTGCACATCATCCGCGAGCCGCTCAGCGATTCGAACAAATCCAGGATCATTTCCCGCTCGCGGAAGGCGTACATGAGCGGTGTGCCCAGCGCGCCCATGTCCTGCATGAGAAAACCGATGAGGCAGGTGTGATTGACCAGACGCGTGAGCTCGGCCGTGATGACGCGGATGTACTCGGCGCGCTCGGGCGGCTGCAACCCTGCGAGCTTCTCCACGCTCAACGCGTAAGCCCAGTTGTTGGTCATCGAACACAAATAATCCAGCCGGTCGGTGTAGGGCATCGAGGCGAGATACGCGGTGTTCTCGGCGATTTTTTCGTGGTTGCGGTGCAGGTAACCGAACACCGGCTTCAACTTCACCACGCGCTCGCCGTCGAGCACGACGTCCATGCGGAAGACGCCGTGGGTCGAGGGATGCTGCGGCCCCATGGCGACTTCCAGATATTCGCCGTCCACGATGCCGTCGTCCGTGGTCTTGGGCAGGACCTCGTAATTTCGCGCGGGCGCCGGGATGGCCGGTGAATCAATCACGGCTTTGCCTCCGCAGCCGCCTGGCGTTTGGCCTTTTCCAGCACCTCGTCGTGCGGCGTGGGTTCGTATTCGTAATCGTCCGGTTCGACGTAATCCTTGCGCATCGGATGGTCCTGGTAGCCGTCCCACATCAAAATCCGCCGCAGGTCCGGGTGGCCGTCAAAAATAATTCCATAAAGGTCGAAGATTTCGCGCTCCTGAAATTCCGCGCCGCGCCAGACGGGCGTCAGCGAGGGCAGATGGTTTTTGTCCGCGCGATTTTCCGTCCGCATCCGGAGCACCACCGGCCCGTGCTTCTTGTCCATCGAATAAAGATGATAGACGGCCTCGAGATAACCGGGGCGTTTGGTTTTTCTGACCTCGTCCACTTCCTTTTCCACGCCGTCCACAACTTTTTTGACCTTCACCTTTTCGGAAATCTCCGCGTCCAGCCAGTCCACGCCGGAAACGTTGGAACAATAATCGAGCCGCAGTTCGACGTCGTAACGCAAAAACGTGGCCACGGCCACGGCGTGGCTGGCGTCGACGAGCAGCGAACGCTGCGCCGACGGACTGTCGTTGGGCACAATGTCCAGCTTCGCGCCGGGAACGGCGGCTTCGGCGCGGGCTTTGATTTCTTCGGGGGAAAGCATTTGTTCGTTAAAGCGTCGCTTACTCGTGTCGCGCGCGCGCGGGCGGTTGCCACACATTGCGATTGTTCGGCGGGACGAGGTCGTGTTCGCCGAACTGCGGCACGGGGAATTCGCTGGGGGCGGCGGGGTCGAGATGCCGTGGGCGGTTGGGGCCGGCAAAGGTTTGGTCCGAAATCTTCTGCTGCAACGTCATGAAGGCGTGGATCAACGCCTCGGGCCGCGGCGGACAGCCGGGAATATGCACGTCCACGGGGATGAAACGGTCGATGCCCTTGAGCACGTTGTAACCCTGTTTGAAGGGCCCGCCCGAAATGGCGCACGCGCCCATGGCGATGACGTATTTCGGTTCGGGCATCTGGTTGTAAAGGCGGACGACCTGCGGGGCCATTTTCTTGGTGACGGTGCCGGCGACAATCATGAGGTCGGCCTGGCGCGGGGAGGGCCGGAACACTTCCGCGCCGAAACGGGCGAGGTCGTAGCGGGCCATGGTGGTGGCAATCATCTCGATGGCGCAGCAGGCGAGGCCGAATTGCAGCGGCCAGACAGAGTTTTTGCGGCCCCAGTTGTAGATGTCCGCGAGTTTGGTGGTGAAAATGCCCTGCTTGCTGAGTTCGCTGCGCAATCCCTCGTCGATGCCGGCTTGTGGTTCGGGGTTCACGCGTCTAGGCCCAGTTCAAGATTCCCTTGCGCCAGGCCCAGACGAGGCCCTCAACCAGCAGCAAGAGGAAAACGATCATCGCAATGAACGCCCCGACCGGCAGCCCGGTGAAGGCCACGGCGAACGGCAGCAAGAAAATCGTTTCCACGTCGAAGATGAGGAAAATAATGCCGTAAAGGTAATACTCGGACTTGAACCGGACCCAGGCGTCGCCCTTGGACTGGAGGCCGCATTCGTAAATGGCGTTTTTTTCGGGGCCGGATTTTTTTGGGGAAAACAATTTCGCCCAGATCCAGGCGGTGAGGAGCGGCGCGACGGCGAAACCGGCGGCGGCGGCCAGAAAAACCACGATGAGGAGGTAGGGGTTGTAAGCAGTCACGTCGGATTAGTGCCCGTAATTGTCGTAATTCACAGGAAAAGTTAGCGACTGCGGTGTGGGCCGTCAAGGATACCCGCTCCCGGCGCGGTGATTTGACAATTATTGGCTGCTGTTTCCCAAGAAATGTTCAGAACCGGCAGCAGACTAAACGAGTCGGGCGCCGGGAGTTGAATTCCGCGGCGCCCGTTGAAGAGAAAGGATTAATTATTTTGGTCGTGGGTGTGAACGCTGCAGGTCGGCTGTTCGCCGACGGAGTTGAGGTCGTATTCTCCGCCCGACGGACATTTGATGGTCCTTCCACCGAGGTAAGGTGAGAGGTCGGCCCACGTCGGCGTGTCCTGGTTGGACTTGCCGTTTTCCTGCGCCCAACGTTGCTTGGCGCGTTGGATCTGGCGCAGATTGTTTCGGCAGGCGTTTTCCTGGGCCTTGGCCTTCGCCTTGGCAAAGGCCGGCAGCGCCACGCCGGCGGCGACCGCCGGCAGGACCACCATCGGCAGCAGGGCCACCTTGGCGCCGTCCTGGCTTCCGTTGCCCGTCGCCATCCAACCTTCCGTCGTGTTGGCCGAGACGCTGAAGGCGTCGGCCGGGGGATTCAAGGCGGAGAGCTTGTTCATCAACTGGCCCTGGCCGGGATTGTTGAGGGACGCGCGGTCGGCGATTTGTTGCTGCAGGTCAAGCCAGGCCTGGCCGAATCGCTTGCTGACGTAGGCGAAACTGTTGCCCTGGTCGGGCACGTTCCGCTGGAGCTTCTTGAACTCGTCCGTCGATTTCAATCCGGGTTCCTTGCCGCTCTTGACGTCCAACGCCTGCTGGATGAGCGTATCCGAGGTCGCAAGCATGAGATAGTCGCCGCTGCGGGCGATGCTCGGTTTCAGGTTCATCGGGATCGGGATGGGCACGGAGACCGACCGCATCCGGAGGCCGTCCTTGTCCGTCTGCGCCACCGGCAATCTCCCGCCCTTCAGGACTTCGTCCACGCGATTGAAGATGAGGTCGTCCTTGACCTTCATCACAATGAGGATGCCGGGTTCGGGGAAC
>Ga0181537_10001012_pt1 | contig 26329 bp, 19 predicted proteins | sample PEATcosm2014_Bin_39_FD_119765 | JGI IMG/M metagenome (GOLD analysis project Ga0181537, IMG submission 119765) | Peatland microbial communities from MTU Mesocosm Facility, Houghton, MI, USA - PEATcosm2014_Bin23_10_metaG | ecosystem: Environmental > Terrestrial > Soil > Wetlands > Peat | place...
CGGGTCGTTCGTGGGATTCGACGGCCGTGGAGAGATGATCCCGAACGATGACTGCTACTGTGAAATCGATCCCGACGTGAAGGATCGGTATGGAATTCCCGTGTTGCGATTTCACTGGCTCTGGTCAGATCACGAAACGCGCCAGGCCGCACACATGCAACAGACCTTCGCCGCCATCATCGACGCCATGGGCGGACGTGTCACGGGCAAGGTCGAGCATGACGGACGCAAAGCCATCAATCCGGGCGGCAGTATCATTCACGAGGTGGGTGGAACAATCATGGGCGGGCGGCCCGGGGATTCGGTCACGAATCAATGGGGCGAAACCTGGGATGTGCCGAACCTGGCGGTGACGGATGGTGGAACCTTCTGTTCGAATGCCGACAAGAATCCGACGCTCACGATCATGGCGCTGGCGTGGCGCGCGGCGGATCATCTGATCGAGCGCCTCAAGCGCCGGGAGATCTGATTGCACGAGCCTTTGAGAATCGACCGACGAACGACGCTCAAATGGGTGTTCGGCGCCGCGGCCGCAGTGCGGTTTCTGAAGATCGAAGCGCCGGCGGCGGCGAGTGATGGGGGCTACGGCACCGATCCGAATCTCATGCGCGTTTATCGCACGGGCGAACTCTGGCCGCTGACCCTGACGGCCGCACAGCGGCGCAGTGCCGCGGCTTTGTGCGACCTCATCATTCCGGCGGATGATCTCTCACCCAGTGCCTCGGCGGTGGGTGTCGTGGACTTCATCGATGAGTGGATCAGCGCGCCGTATCCGGACCCGCTGCGCGATCGTACCATCGTGCTCACGGGCCTCGCCGATCTCGAAAGCCGCGCCGAACGGCGCTTCGGCAAAGCATTCCCGGATCTTGACGGCGCCGGGCAGCGAGCGTTATGCGACCCAATCTGTTATTTACCGAAAGCCTCCACCGAGGATCGGGATGCCGCACTATTCTTCGCGCGCTATCGCGATCTGACTGCGGGCGCCTTTTACACCACCCCGCAGGGAACCCAGGATCTCGGCTTCGTGGGCAACGTGGCGCTCGCGCGTTTCGATGGTCCTCCTGTGGAAGTGCTGAAGCGGGCGGGTCTCGCGTGAAGCGGCGCGAATTTGCGAAATTGTCGGCGGCCGCCGCGGCGGCGCTCACGGGCTCGAACCCCTTGAGAGTGTGGGCGGAGCCGCCCCACGGCGCCCCCGCTGCGCCGCTCAGGGAGTTCGGCTACGGCGAGGTCACGCTGCACAGCGAACTTCACGAAGCGCAGCTCATGAACACCCACGACGTGTTGATGAGTCTGAGCGAGGACAGTCTGCTCAAGCCCTTCCGGCAGATGGCGGGACAGAGCGCGCCCGGCAAGGATCTCGGCGGTTGGTACAACTATAACGCGGCCTACGACTGGCATAAGGATGACGACGCGTTCGCTCCCGGCGCGACCTTTGGACAGTGGGTCTCGGCCCTGGCGCGCCACTATGCAATCAGCGGCTCGCCTGAGGTACGCGACAAGGTTTTGTGGCTCAATCGACTGTATGCGAAAACGATCTGCGCGGATTTCTACGAGCAGAACCGGTTTCCGGCGTACTGTTACGACAAGCTGCTGCTCGGGCTGATCGACTCGCACCAATATGTCGGTGATCGGGACGCGTTCTCGATGTTGGAGCGGACCACCGCGGCGGCGCTGCCGCATATGCCCGGCAGGGCCATCGATCGCGAGATCGAATGGCGGCGTGGCAAAGATCAATCGTTTCGCTGGGACGAGTCCTACACCAATCCGGAGAACCTGTTTCTCGCATACCAGCGCGGCGCCGGAAGGCGCTATCGCGACATCGCCGTCCAGTATCTCGACGATGCCACCTGGTTCGATCCGCTGGCACGCGGCGAAAATGTCCTGGGCGCGAAACACGCCTATAGCTACGTCAACTCGCTGAGTTCGGCGATGCAGGCCTACCTCACCTTGGGCAGCGGCAGGCATCTTTTGGCCGCGCAAAATGCGTTTGCCATGTTGACGGCGCAGAGTTTTGCCACCGGCGGCTGGGGACCCGACGAGATGTTGGAAGCACCCGGCAGCGGCAAGCTCAACGCCAGCTTGAGCAAAACTCACAACAGTTTCGAGACACCGTGCGGCGCCTACGCGCACTTCAAAATAGCGCGTTATCTATTGCGGGTCACCGGCGACTCGAGCTACGGAGACAGCATGGAGCGCGTGATGTACAACACCGTGCTCGGCGCCAAGCCCATGCAGAGCGATGGCCGCGCCTTCTACTACGCCGATTACAATTTCGCGGGCAGGAAGCAGTACTCGAACCATAAATTTCCGTGCTGCTCCGGAACTTTGCCGCAGGTCGCGGCCGACTATCGGATCAACACCTATTTGCGCGATGCCGATGGCGTCTACGTAAACCTCTACATTCGCTCGACGCTTCGCTGGGTGACCCGCGGCGCCCATTGCACGCTGACGCAAGGCGGCGAGTATCCGTTTGCCGATTCGGTGACGGTCAAACTCACCACTTCGCGGCCGGCCGAGTTCGTCTTGAACTTGCGGATTCCAGGCTGGGCCAAGGGCGCTCGAATCGAAGTCAACGGCACACGCTGGCGCGAGTCTCCCGTACCCGGCACATTCGCGTCGGTGTTTCGCGAATGGCGCGACGGCGATCGCATCGACATCGAACTGCCGCGCCCGCTGCGACTCGAATCCATCGACGCACAACATCCCGACATCGTTGCATTGCTCTCGGGTCCCTTGGTCTTGTTTGCCGTCACGAGCGACGGCGCGCCGCCTCGAGCCCCGCGCCGGCAATTGCTCGCGGCCACGCAAACGGGCGCTCGGGCCTGGGCCGGCCGCAATGCCGCGGAGAGCATGGTCTTGCTGCCCTTCGTGGCGATCGATCAGGAGCCCTATTCCACCTATCTTCAGGTGACCTGACCCCTGACGCGAAATCGCTACATCCATCGACGCGCCGCTACGAAAATCGGCAGTAAGTGAAATTTTGTGTCCTGTGCTCATCTGTTGTTTTTAGGCAACGTCCATCTTGCTATCGCAATGGATCCGTGGCATTGTTCCGCCCGCAGCAAGCAGGCTCATAGACCTGAACTGCGGGCGATTTGATGGGGGAGATGTGATTGCAACGAATTAAATACAGCGCGCGGCTTTCTCAGGCCCGGCGCATTACCCCTGTCGATCCAGAGCAATGGCTGCATCAACTGGCAATCCAAGGGGCAAATCATTCATGAGTCACAGAAGCAAAAAACTATCGCGCGCAAGTGCGCAGTTGGCCCGACCACGGGCACCCATGTCATCGGCAGTTGCCCTCCCCCGAGGAGCTGTCTTAAATTCTGTTGCCGCCGCCGTGGCCGGCATTCTGTATTGCGCGGGAGGCGCTGCTTTTGCGGCGGACGAGACGGAAGCCGCCAAGTCCGACACCGCGACCCTCGATGAGGTTGTGGTGACCGCGAACGCCTCCGCCACCGGCATCAAGAAACTCGATGCCAGTTACAACATCATCTCGGCCGATGCCGAGGCGATCAAGGAAGCGAACCCGAAGAGCACGGCCGACATCTTGAAGTTGTCGCCCGGAATCTGGCCCGAATCCTCCGGCGGACAAACCGGCGCCAACATCGAAATTGCCGGTATTCCAGGCGGCGGCGACGCGCCGTTCTTCACCAACATGATCGAAGGCTCGCCGATGTTCGGCATGCCGTCGCTCTCCTTCATGGATTCGAGCTCGCTGTTCCGTCTCGACGACACGGTCGAGCGCGTGGAAGTCGTGCAAGGCGGTCCCGGCGCCATATTTGGACCCGGGCAGATGGGCGCCACCGCCAACTTCATCTTGAAGCGTGGCACCGACACTCCGACCGGCGATATCGGAATCACCTACGGCAGCGAGGGCCTGTACCGGGTCGACGCGTTCGCCGGCGGCAAAATCGCCGACGGCTGGTACGCCAGTGCCGGTGGCTTCTACCGCGACTCCGACGGCGTGCGCTCGCCGCAATTCGCGGCAGACAAGGGCGGCCAGTTCACCGCGACAGTGTCTCACGATGTGGATGGCGGCTCGTTCATGTTCTGGTTCCGCACCCTGCAGGACAAGAATCAGTTCATCGTGCCGGTTCCGCTGATCGAGAACGCCAATGGATCATTTTCCGATTATCCGGGCTTCAATGCGCTCACGTCGGCCTATGGCAGCAAGGCCATGCAATACGTGACGGTGCCGACGCCAACGGGTGGTTTCGAAAATGCCAATCTCGCCAACGGCCGCGGCGGCAGCTTGAACTATTTCGGCAGCAAGTACGACGTCAAGTTCGACACCTGGACGGTCACCAACAATTTCTTGTTCGACGGCGGCAACCTCAACACCAATGCCTTGTTCTCGGGTCCGAATCCCCGGCCGCTCAACTACTATCTCTATGGTTGCCAGGTTCCGCAACCGACGGGCTTCTGCAACGGCACGACGGCCATCGACAGCAATAACTTGGGTACCAAGGGTCAGGGCTTGCCGCTCGGCACCGACGTCAGCGCGAACTACGTCACTGGCGGCGCCGTGCCGGGCACGCAAAGCGTGATCACGCAGGGCTGGTGGTACATTCAGAAGCAGCTGCAAAACTTGACCGACGAGTTCCGCGTCAGCAAGGAGATCTTCGACGGCGATACGCTCACGGGCGGCGTGTACGTGGCCAATTACACCGATAACGACAATTGGTCGTTGGGCAATACGATGTTGATGAGCAACACGCCCAATGCCACGCCCATCACCTTGAGCTATGTGAGCGGCGGAAACACCTACCACTTGACGAGTCCGCAGGGCTTCGTCAATTTCAACGGCAACTTCAACATCCTCGAGCACGGCAACGCCACGAACGTGGCGACTTTCCTGTCGGACTCGTGGAAAATGGGTCCCTGGCTGGTCGATGCGGGCGCACGCCTCGAGAACATCGACGCGCATCAGTACACCTGCAATCGCACCACCGAGCAGCTGGGAACGGCGTTCGATCTCTACGATAACGCGGTACCCGTGTGCAATGGTACCTGGGACTCCGAGCACTACAACAAGACGATGCCGTCGTTCACGCTCGGCGCGAACTACGAAATCGCCAGCAATATGAGCGTGTACGTACGCGGCAACACCGGTACGCACTTCGACGATTTCGACAATGGCATCCGCAGTTCCGGCAGTCTCAATGCGACGACGGGTACCAGCACCGGCATTTCTGCACCGCTGGAGAGGCTGCATAATTTCGAATTCGGATTCAAGTTCCAGAACAGCTTTGCCTACGCCGATATCAGCGCCTACCACAAACAGTTCACGGGCTTGCCCTATCAGGAGACCAATGCCGCGGGCATCGGCGTCGGAGCGGTTTCCACCTACGGCTCCGATTCCAAAGGCATCGACTTCATCGGCACCGTGACGCCGTTCCACAATTTCAATGTCAAGGTGAACGGCGACTACATGGACGGTCATTACACCCACTACCAGGGTTGTGCACCGTACATCGACATCAACGGCAACAACCAGTGCGCCGTCATCGATGGTGCGCCGCTGCAGCGTCAGCCGAAATTTCAGGTTCGGGTAACCCCGAGCTACGAAGTCGATCCGGTGTGGGGCGATGCGATCGGCTGGGTCACGTACGAGCACGTTGGCCAGCGCTACGAGGACATCACGGGATTGCAGCCCTTGGGCGCCTATTACATGTTGAGCGCCGGCATCGTTGGCCATTACGGCACCCATTGGGAGGCTCGTCTGCAGGGAACGAACTTGACCAACCAGATCGGGTTGACCGAAGGCAACGCGCGCAAGACGGGCGTCGAGGCCGGCGTCAATGGCGTGATCCTGGCGCGGCCGATCGAAGGACGCGAAGGCAACATCGGAGTGAAGTACAAGTTCTAAGAGTCAACCCCCTCGCGCCGCTTGGCGCGAGGGGGTGTTTTGTCAGAAGACAGCGCCATCCACTGCATTGAAAGCGATCGTGATCCGCGGCTCGTCGCTGTCATGCGGTTCCACGTAGTGCTCCATCCAGCAAGGAAACAACACCAGCAAACCCGCGCTCGGGGTCAGATGGACGTCGGCGTGCCCATTGGGCACCGCGCCTTTGACTGAGCCATGAATGACGCCCGGGCGCGGATCGCGAAATACGAATTGACCCGATCCTGAAGGTACTTTCACATAGAAACTACCCGATAACAGCGTCCCCTCATGCATGTGCGAGAAATTGAATCCGCCGCGGTCATGCAGGTTGATCCAGGATTGCAGGCGGAACGCGCGTTCAGCCTGACCCATCTCGGTGAGGGCGCCCGCGCATGCGGCGCGAATCGAGCGCCGCAGAACCGCGAAGCGCGGTTGCTCCAAGACGGCCATGTCTTCGCTGTTCCAGCCGCTGCGCACCGTGCGGCCCGCGGGCTTGGGGCTGGCAGCGCGCATCGCGAGCACATCCTTCGTCCAGCTGTCCAGATAGGGGGCCAGCGGCTCGAGCTGCACCTGCCAAATCCGCGTCGGGAAAAGATCCGCAGGTCGCAGCACAGGCACCGGCATCGGCGGCTTCGCATCCGCCGCGGAGATCTCCGGAAACGTAAACGTGAGCTTACCTGCCATCGGCATCCGCCTCATTTTTCCTGGAGATTCGGGAGATTATAACCAGCTTCGCAAGCGCTTCGTCAGCGATCGAACATTTCGTCCATAATTCCCCGATGACTCCTGAACTCATCGAGTCGATGCGGCGCATCAGCGCTCAGTTGCAAGCCGGCCGTATTCGCGAGGCGCACGGCGAGCTCGAAACCATCGTCGCCGCCAATCCTGGGTTCGTGGAAGCGTTGCGCCTGCTCGCCGGCGCCAAGCAGGCCCTGGGTGACGCGGCGGCGGCGGAAGGGCTGCTGCGCCGGGCGCTCGAGCTCGATCCCCGCTGGACGCCGACGCTGGCGACGCTCGGCGAACTGTTGCTCATCAATGGCCGCGTCAATGAAGCCGAACCGCTGCTGCAACGTGCGGTGTCAGGGAAGGCGCCGCATCCGCGCGCGGCCTTCTTGCTGGCCCGCTACTACAATGTCACCGGCCGCGCGGCGCAGGCGGTCGCGGTCGCAGCACCGCTCTGCATGAGCGGTCAGGCCGATGCCGATTTGGTCGGGCAGCACATCGCCGCGCTCGCGGCGCTCGGCCGTCAGAACGAAGCCGTCGGCGCGTATCGACGCATAGTCGCCGCGGCACCCAATAACCTCGCCGCGGCTCATGGCCTGGCGACGGCCCTGAATGCGGCCAATCAACATGCCGAGGCGGAGCGCGTCGCCCAGAGCACACTCGCGCGCGGCCACAAGACCGCGGCGCTGTACAACACCTACGCCGGCAGCTTGGTTGCTCGCGGCGACCTCGACACCGCCGAGGCGGCGTGGCGCGACTGCCTCGAGCTCGAGCCGCGGTTCGTCGACGCGCATAACAATCTCGCGAAATTGATTTGGATGCGTACCGGCGATGTCACGCAGGCGACCGCACCGCTCGATCAAGCACTGCAAACCTTTGCCGACGACGATGCCCTATGGGCCGCCAAAGCGGCCATCCTACAGGGAGCGGGTGATCCCCGCGGCGCGTTTCAATGTTTGGCCCGCCAGGCCGCAAGCGCCCAAGCGCAGCCCATGCTCCTGATCCGCGCGGGGCTCGCGGCCCTGGAATTCGACTCGCCGGCGGCGGTGACTCTCGCCGAGCGGGCGCTCGCCGCGGTGCCGGAGAATGCCGCCGCGCGCAGCCTGCTGGCGGCCGCGCTCCTCGGGGTCGGCGAGGCGCGCGACGCCCTCGCCCACTGCGAAACGCTGCTCGCCAAGACGCCCGATGATCAGTATCTCATCGCTCTCAAGACCACCGCGTGGCGGCTGCTCGGCGATGCCGGCTACGCGGCGCTCTGCGATTACACGAAGCTGGTGTTGCCGCTCGAGCTCGAAGCGCCCGCGGGATGGCCGGACATCGCCCGTTTTTTCGCGGACCTCAAAGTCTGTCTCGATCGCTTGCACGACCCACAAGGCCATCCGCTGTTGTTTCAATCATTGCGTCACGGCACCGAAACGACGCAGGATCTCACGCGAACTACCGAACCCACGATCCAGGCGCTGTTCGCAAGCTTTGCCGCTCCGATCCGCCGCTACCTCGATGCGGTCGGCCCGGGGACGGATCCGCTGCGCCGTCGCAATCACGGCCGCTGGCGCTTCAATGGCAGCTGGTCGGTCCGCTTGCGCAGCGCAGGTCACCACACCAACCATGTGCATCCGCGCGGCTGGCTTTCCTCGGCCTGCTATATCGCGCTGCCCGACAGCATGAACGATGACGATTCCACGGAGGGCATTCTGACATTCGGCGAGCCCGGCATCGCGACGACGCCGCCGCTCGCCGCCGAGTATTCGGTGCGCCCGCGCGTCGGCATGCTGGTGCTGTTTCCGTCGTATTTCTGGCACGGGACGGTGCCGTTTCGCAGCGAGCAACCGCGCCTGACCGTGGCGTTCGACGTGGTACCCAGCGCTTAAGCGACTACGCCGCAGCCGGCGAATCAACGATGACCAGCCGCGCCAAGCCGGCGCGGCATCATCCTGCAACAGCGATTGCCAGGACTGTGGAGCGGCGCTCGCAACCGACCCGCACATGGCGAGCAGCGCTGCGCAGGGAATTAATTTCTTCATGCAGCACCTCGTGCGGTATCTTTCGCGCTCCATGGCCAACCTTGAACGCACGGCAAAGTCTATCACGCAGCGGGCAATGGGTTTGCTGCTGGCCGCGTTGTTATGCAACGGCGCACTCGTAGGCGCGGCATTGCCCGCCCAGGCGCGCGAGGACATCGAGTGGCTCGACGTATGGCTGCCGCACGCGAACGACCACGACCTGCCGCATGTCTTATTGATCGGCGATTCGATCACCCGGGGGTACGGTCCCGAAGTGGAGAAGGCGCTGGCCGGGCACGCCTATGTCGGGCGCCTGGCGACCTCGAAGTCGCTGGGAGATCCGGCGCTGCCGGATGAGATCGAGCTCATCTTGCGCGACATCAGCGTCGATGTGATTCATTTCAATAATGGATTGCACGGCTCGAAGTACACCGAGGCGGAATACGCCGCGGCCATTCCCGCACTGCTCGCCGTTTTCAAGCGCACGGCTCCGGCAGCGCGGCTCATCTGGGCGAGTTCCACGGATGTCGTTGGGCCTCGCCGGCCGGAGGATCTGACGCTGCCACGCATCGCCGAGCGCAATCGCCTGGCCGCAATCGTGATGACGAAGCGGGGTATTCCAATCGACGATCTATTCTCGGTGGTGAGCGGTCACGCCGTTTATCACCTCGCCGATGGCGTGCATTTCACGGAAGTCGGCTATGCCGTTCTGGCGGGCCATGTGGCCGCGAGCATAACAAGCGTTCTCGACGGACGGAACACGCAAGCCGCACATGATACTGCGGCGCTATTGACGGGCGAGGGGCAGGCCTGCCAACCATGCCTTGCCGCGCGCATACAGGCGCTCCACGGCGGCTCCCGCGAGCTGCGGCATGTCGCGTTTGACGACGTAGCCGATGTGGGTTTGCACGTAAGCCAGGTGCTGATAGCCCGCCGGCAAGGCAGCGAGAGCCGAGCGGTTCAACTCGAGTTTGGCGGCCGGATCGACCGGATCGATCCGGTCCTTTTCATAGATAGGCTGACGCAGCACCAAGCCCCAGCGCCCGGCGCGCTGCGAGATGGTCATCTTGGTTTGCGCGATGGCGCGTTGACCCGCAAGGTCGATCGTTGTGCCGCCCAAAAAATGCAGAATGCTGACCCCCTTGGCCCAGCCTTCCCGGCTCGAGCGAATGAAATCCGCCGCCGGACCTTGAAACCAGGTCGCCATCATGATGCCGTCATCGTGCCAGACCGTGGCGAATCGATCCCAATCGCCCGCATCGCGCCACAGCGCCCAGTTTTCGATCAGTTCGCGAATCGCCAGGCGCTCGCCCGCTTCCTCGTCCATTCAAGGCCTCCTCTCGGCGTATTATAAACTCATGAGTCGGGGCAAAGCGGCAACAGGCACAATTCGAATCGGCGTCGGCGGTTGGACCTACGAGCCCTGGCGCGGCACGTTCTACCCTGGGAACCTGCCGCAGAAGCGCGAGCTCGAATACGCCAGCCGTCAACTGACCTCGATCGAGATCAACGGCACCTACTACGGCTCGCAGAAGCCGGCGACGTTTGCCAAATGGCACGACGAGACGCCGGACGGCTTCGTCTTTTCGGTCAAGGCGCCGCGCTTTGCCGTGAACCGCAAGGTGCTCGCCGAGGCCGGGAGTACCATTGCCCGATTCTTCGCGAGCGGGATCACGGAGCTCAAAGATAAACTCGGACCCGTCAATTGGCAGTTCCTGCCCAGCAAGAAGTACGATCGTGCGGATTTCGAGGCCTTCTTAAAGCTCCTGCCGAAGGAAGCCGCGGGCCGCGAGCTGCGCCATGTGGTGGAGGTTCGGCATGAGAGCTTTCGCACGGCCGATTTCATTGCTCTGCTCAAGGAGTACGGCGTCGCCGTCGTGATTGCGGGCGATTCCGGCTATCCGCAAATCGCCGATGCCACCGCACCCTTCATCTACGCCCGCATCATGGGTACGCAACCAACCGAAGCATTGGGCTATTCAGAGACCGCGCTCGATGTCTGGGCGGCGCGGGCGCGCGCCTGGGCCGCAGGCACCGAGCCCCCGGGGCTCGATCGCGTGGACCGGCAACCCGCGGACGGCAAGGCGCGCGACGTGTATCTCTATGTCATCAGCGGCCACAAGGTAAAGAACCCCACGGCCGCACAATCCCTGATCCGGCGCCTCGCGGGTTAAGCACCCATTGCACGCAATATATAGCCGGCCGCCGCGGCTCCGGTGAGCGGCCCGAGGATCGGAATCCAAGAGTATGACCAATCCGATCCGCCCTTGCCGGCTATCGGCAAAAGCGCGTGGGCCAGGCGTGGGCCGAAATCGCGCGCCGGATTGATGGCGTAACCGGTGGTCGCCCCGAGAGACAGACCGATGGACCACACCAGGCACGCCACCAGAAACGGAGTCAAACCGGCAACAGCACCCGTGGTTAGAACCAGTTTGGAACTGATGGCGCCGACGACGATGACCAGAACGAAGGCGCCCAGTATCTCGCTGAATAGGTTCGAGCCGAAGGCGCGGATTGCGGGCGCGGTGCAGAAGACCGCGAGCTTGGCTCCGGGGTTGTCGGTAACTTTCCAATGTGGCCAGTAGAATAACCAGACGAGCGCGGCTCCTGTGAAAGCGCCGCTCACTTGAGCAAGCGCGTAGGGAAGCACCTTGGAGAAATCGCCGGTCTTGACCGCGAAGGCCATGGTGATGGCAGGATTGAGATGCGCGTCGACACTGCCGAACAGGTTGGCGGTGAAGATGCCGCACAGCACCGCGAATGCCCAAGCCGTCGTAATGACCATCCAGCCGGCGCCTTCAGCCTTGGTGCGTTTGAGAAGACACGCCGCGACGACCCCATTGCCGAGCAACATCATCATGAGGGTGCCGGCAAATTCACCGAGTAACGCATTTCGCATTGGACTTAAGTTCCGGTTGGCTTCGCCGCGGGATCGAGGATGTACTGCCGCGCCAGCGCGATGAAGCTCGCGACTTGAGATTTGATCCAGCGTTCATCCCGGCGCAGTTCCTGGGCGAGCAGGCCCGCCACTCGCGGCGCCACGGCGACGGCGGCACGCGCATTGAGCAACAGGGCGCGCGTACGGCGCGCAAGCGCGTCGTCGATCGTCCGCGACATCTCGTGCCGCGCCGACCAGATGACCTCCGCGGCGATGTACGGCAGCTCGGGATGCAACCTCTCGCCGAGTTGCGGATTCTCCTCGACCAGAGCGCGGATGCCCGCGGCGTCGCTGCCGTAAACGCTCAGGGCACCGAGCTCCTCTGCGCGGGTGTGATAACCGTGGATCGGCAGATCAGCGGTCGCGCACGCAGTGTCGGGCAGGCTGCCGAGCGTGATGGCATGATCGACGCAGTCCTCCGCCATGTGCCGGTAGGTCGTCCATTTGCCGCCGACGATGGTCATCAGCCCTGAATTGTCGACGTGAATCGTATGGCCGCGCGACAAGGCGGACGTCTTGCCGACACCGCCGCCGGGGGCGCTGACCAAGGGCCGGATACCGACGTAAATGCTGAGAACATCCGCGCGCGACGCGGGCCGGCTCAAGTAATCACTCGCGGTGGTGAGCACGAACTCGATCTCCTCCTCGAGCGGCTTGGGTTCGTAGCACGGCGCATCGATCTGCGTATCGGTGGTCCCGACCAGGGTCCGGTTATGCCAGGGAATGGCAAACAGCACCCGTCCGTCGCTGGTGCGGGGGACCATGATGGCGCTGTCGCCGTTCAAAAACGTGCGGTCGAGCACGAGGTGAATGCCCTGGCTGGGCGTCACCATCGATTCGGCGCCGGGCTCCGCCAGGCGCCGGGTTTCGTCGGTGAAAATGCCGGTGGCGTTGATGGTCACCTTGGCATGAGCGGTGTGGCGCGCATTCGTCTCACGATCGCAGAGAATCACGCCCTCGACGAAGCCTTGTGCATCCTTCACGAAATCGACCGCTTCGGTGTAGTTCACCACCGTCGCGCCGTGATCTACCGCCGTTGCCAGCAGGTGGACGAGAAGGCGCGTGTCGTCGAATTGTCCATCGTGGTAAAGCACCCCGCCTCTCAAGCCCTCGCGCTGAATCGTCGGCAGCCTCTCCAGGGTTTCTTCGAGCGACAGCACCCGCGATCTGCCGAAGTTGTATTTGCCGGCCAAAAGGTCATACACCTTCATGCCGATGCCGTAGAACGGCGCCTCCCACCAGGAGTAGTTCGGGACCACGAAGGGTAGATCGTGAACGATGTGCGGCGCGTTGCGCAGCAACAGACCGCGCTCCTTCAAGGCCTCCATGACCAATGAAATATTCCCTTGCTCGAGGTAGCGGACTCCGCCGTGGACGAGCTTGGTCGATCGGCTCGAGGTGCCTTTGCCGAAATCCTCGCGCTCCACGAGCAGCGTGGCGAAGCCGCGCGAACTCGCATCCACCGCGACGCCCGCGCCGACTGCGCCGCCGCCGAGGATGATGATGTCCCACGGCTGGGTGCGATTTCCGACCCGCCGCATCATCTCCTCACGATTCATGAGGACGGCGTGTTCCAACCCTTGCAGCGGGCAACGGCATCCTGCCAGCGGCGATATTGCTGCGTCGCCCGGTCGCGATTGTCCGTCGGCTTGAAAATCTGGCCCGCCGGGCGGGTCTTGGCAATCTCCGCCACATCGCTCCAAAATCCGCTCGCCAAGCCGGCGAGATACGCCGCGCCCTGGGCGGTGGTTTCGAGGATGGCCGGCCGCTCGACCGCAATGCCGAGCACGTCCGCCTGAAATTGCATGAGCAGATCGTTGGCCGCGGCTCCCCCATCGGCTTTGAGTCCGACGGAGCGCACGCCGGTATCGCTTTGCATGGCCAGAATGACGTCCGCCACCTGGAACGCGATGCTCTCGAGCGCGGCGCGCGCGATGTGGCCGATCTCGGTGTCGCGTTGCAATCCGATCAGCATGCCGCTCGCGTACGGATCCCAGTGAGGCGCCCCCAAGCCCGTGAAGGCCGGCACCAGCACGAGGTTCGCCGAATCGGCGACCGCCGCCGCCACCTTTTCGATATCGGCGGCTTTGTCGAAAAACTGCATTTTGTCGCGCAGCCATTGAACGACCGCACCGCCGATGAACACACTCCCCTCGAGCGCGTAGTGCAGCTTGCGGTCCGTGCTGCACGCAATCGTGGTGATCAGCTTCTGATTCGAGAGCGTGAAGCGCTCGCCGATATTCTGCAGCAAGAAGCAACCGGTGCCGTAGGTGCTCTTTGCTTCACCGGGATCGACGCACAGCTGCCCGAACAGCGCCGCCTGCTGATCTCCTGCAATGCCGGCGATCTCGATGTCGCCGAGGCCGAGCGAGGTGCTGACCCGCGACACTTTCTCGCTCGACCAGACCACCTCGGGCAGGATGCTCTCGGGAATGTTCAACAGCTCGAGCAGGTCCTCGTCCCACCGGCCGTCGACGATGTTGTAGAGCAGGGTCCGGGAAGCATTCGTCCGGTCGGTGACATGCCGCTTGCCGCTGGTGAGATTCCAGATGAGCCAGCTGTCGACGGTGCCGAAGGCAAGCTGACCCTGCTCGGCGCGCCGGCGCGCGCCGGCGACGTTGTCCAATATCCAGGCGACTTTCGTCCCGGAAAAATACGGGTCGATCAGCAAACCGGTCTTGCGCCGCAGCGCCTCCTCGTGGCCCGCCTCGCGCAATTGGCCGCACATGTCGGCGGTGCGGCGGTCCTGCCAGACAATGGCGTTATAGACGGGGGTTCCGGTCTTGCGGTCCCACACGATCGTTGTTTCACGCTGGTTGGTGATGCCGAGCGCCGCGACATCACGGGGCCGGATTTGCGCCCGCGCCAATACCTCGACCGCGGCGTTGAGCTGGGTCGTCAGGATGTCGATGGGATCGTGCTCGACCCACCCGGTGCGCGGAAAATGCTGCGTGAACTCGTGCTGCGCCATCCCCAGCACCTTGCCTTCGCGGTCGAACAACATCGCGCGGGAACTGGTGGTTCCCTGGTCGAGAGACAGGACGTACTGCGGCATTGTGTAATTATCTCTGGGGCCGTTGGCCGAGAGCTTACTGCAAACGCGCGCTATTCAATAGACCTCGGGCACCAACATCTCGGCGGGCACCGCCTGGCGTGAATAGTGTTCATGGCGTTCGCGCTCCGGCAGCACGATGGGCGCCTTCAGCACTTCGTTGTACGGAAACTGCTTCAGCAGATGATCGATGCAATTGAGCCGTGCCCGCTTCTTGTCGACGGCATGCACCACCCACCAGCGCGCCTCGGGGATGTGCGAGCGCTCGAGCATCACCTCCTTCGCCTTGGTGTATTCCTCCCAGCGGCGGCGCGACTCGAGGTCCATGGGGCTCAATTTCCACTGTTTGAGCGGGTCGTGGATCCGGCCGAGAAAGCGCAGGTATTGCTCCTCATCGGTGATCGAGAACCAGTACTTGAGCAGGCGGATCCCGGAACGCACCAGCATGCGTTCGAACTCAGGCACCGAGCGAAAGAACTCTTCGTATTCCTCGGCGGTGCAAAATCCCATCACCTTCTCGACACCCGCGCGGTTATACCAACTGCGGTCGAACAGCACGATCTCCCCGGCCGCCGGCAGATGCGGAACATAGCGCTGGAAGTACCACTGCGTGCGCTCGCGGTCGTTGGGAGCCGGCAGCGCCACCACCCGGCACACGCGCGGATTGAGACGCTGCGTGATGCGCTTGATCGCACTGCCCTTGCCTGCGGCGTCGCGCCCCTCGAACAGGATCACGACTTTCTGTTGGGCGGCGACCGCCCAATCCTGCAGCTTGACCAATTCGGCTTGCAGACGGAACAGCTCGGTGAAGTAGCGTTGTCGATACGCCTTCTCGGCGTCGCCGTCTTCGCCCTTGGGCAGACCGGGGAGCGGGTGCCGATCCTCGATCTCCATCTCCAGCTCTTCGTCGTAACTGTCCGCGAGATCGCGGCTGATCCGCCGCACCAGCTCTTCGTGGTCGAGCGCCGGGTTGGCTTTGCTCGGTTTGTCTTTCATCGGCTTATCCTTCATTGAACCGGACATGCGGACACCCCCCAAATGCCGGCGGCGTATTGTGCGATTGTACGATCACTCGAAAATTTTCCTGAAGCGGCCACGTTGAGCAGCGCCTTGCGGGCCCATTCGCGCGGCCTGGCATATAAATCGCGCAACCGCTCGTCCGCCTGCAGATAGGAGGCAAGATCCGCGAGGTGCATATAATAATCCGCATGGGTCAGCGTGTCGTACAGCGGCGCGAACAAACCTGCCTCCCCGCCGAAATGCCCGGAAGCGATCAAGTCGAGGGCCGCGCGCGTTTCCGCATCGTGCGCATAGTGCCACTTCGGGTCGTACCAGCTGCGGCTCGCCGCGACTTCCTCGGCGGTGAGGCCGAACAGAAAGAAATTCTCGGCACCCGCCTCGGCCGCCATTTCGATGGTGGCGCCGTCGCGCGTCCCCATGGTGAGCGCGCCGTTCATCATGAATTTCATGTTGCTGGTGCCGCTGGCCTCGTAGCCCGCTGTGGAAATCTGATTCGACACGTCACTCGCGGGAATCAGCCGCTGTGCGAGGGAGACGGCGTAATCCGGCAGGAATACCACCCGCAGTTTGCGCTGCGCCGCCGGTTCCGCCGCGATGGTCCGCGCCAGGCTGTCGACGAACTTGATGATGAGCTTCGCGAGAGCGTAGGCCGGAGCGGCTTTGCCGGCGAAGAAAAACGTGCGCGGCGGCAGGTCGAGCCGCGGATTGTCGCGCAGCCGGTTGTACAGCACGATGATGCGCAGCGCATTGAGCAGCTGCCGTTTGTACTCGTGGATGCGTTTGATGTGACAATCGAAAATCGAATTGGGATCGACCGTGACGCCGAACTTAGTGTTCAGCCACGCGGCGCACTGCCGCTTGCTCTCGAGTTTCACCTTTGCGAATAGATCCAGGAAATGCGCGTCCTCGGCCAGGGGCTTGAGGCGCGCGAGCTCGCCGAGATCCGTGATCCACGCGCTGCCGATCGCCTGCGTGATCAGGCCCGCGAGCGGCGCATTCGCCAGCAGCAGCCAGCGGCGCGGCGTCACGCCGTTGGTCTTGTTGCTGAAGCGCTCGGGAAACATCTCGGCCAGGTCCTTGACCGTGGTGGTGCGCAGGAGCTTCGAGTGTATTTCGGCGACTCCGTTGGTGCTATGCGTGCCGACGATGGCCAGGTTGGCCATGCGGATGTGTTTTACGGTGCCCTCCTCGATCAGGCTGATCCGTTGAACACGGGCCTCGTCGCCGGGGAATTTCGCACGCACCGCGTCCAACAAGCGGCGGTTGATCTCGTAGATGATTTCCAATTGCCGCGGCACCAGCAGCTCGAACCATTGCAGAGGCCACTTTTCCAGCGCCTCGGGCAGCAACGTGTGGTTGGTGTACGCCAGCGTCCGGCAGGTCAAATCCCACGCGATATCCCAGCCCAGGTGCGCCTCGTCGAGCAGAATGCGCATCAGCTCCGGCACCGCGAAGCTCGGATGCGTGTCGTTGAGCTGCACGGCCGCCTTGTCCGCGAGCAGGCTCCAGTCGCTGTTGCCGCGCCGAAAGCGCCTGACGAGATCGGCGAGGGAGCAGGCCACCAAGAAATACTCCTGCACGAAGCGCAGGCCCTGACCGAGGCTCGTCGAGTCATCGGGATACAGGACGCGGGTCAGGGACTCGGCTTCCAGAGCCTCGGCCACCGCGCCGACGAACTGGCCGTGGCTGAATGCCTGGAAGTCGAAATAGTCCGGCGCCCTCGCCGCCCACAGCCGCAGCGTATTGATGGTCTTGCCTCCGTAGCCGATCACCGGCCGATCGTACGGAACTCCGATGAGGCGCGACGGCTTGCCGGCGATCGCGCGCAATGTGCCCTCCCTCACTTCGTACGAGCAGTTGAGCTCGATCTCCACCTGGTCGCCCACCCGCCGCACTTCCCAAGGATCACGCTGTGCCAGCCAATTGTCCGGCTGTTCCTGCTGCCATCCATCCTGGATGACTTGTTTGAACATGCCGTACTCATAGCGCAGGCCGTAGCCCATGGCGGGAAGCTCGAGCGTCGCCATCGAATCGAGGAAGCATGCCGCCAGGCGCCCGAGGCCGCCGTTGCCGAGCCCGGCGTCCGGCTCCTGCTCGAGCGTCGCCAGCCAGTCGAATCCGAGCGCCGTGACCGCGGCGCGCGCATCGGCATCGAGCAACAGGTTCGCCACATTATTGGCGAGCGAGCGCCCGATGAGAAATTCCATCGACAGATAATAGACCCGCTTCGGGTTCGCCCGCGCATAGGCGGTCTTGGTCGAAAGCCAGCGCTGCGCCAAGACCTCGCGCACCGCAAATGCGAACGCCTCGAAGCGCTCGCGCGGGGAGGCGCTCGAGGACTCCACCACCTCGTCGAACAGGAGGTGGTGCTCGTAAAGGGATCGCATCTCATCTTTGCTCAAGGGGGTCCCCGGCGGCGCGCGCATTCAATGCTCCGCGGCAAGGATACCTCGCAAATATGCGAGAATTGTGAACATTGCCCAATGCCGCAGGTTGCCGCCATTCGCGCCCTACCCCACTGGCTCGCCGATGCCATCGTGAAAAGCTCGTCCGGCATCGCGCTGGGCCTGTTCCTCGCATTTGCCGTCCTGCCCCTGGTGCGCTGGCTGTTTCCCGACTTCGAAGATTGGAGTATCGACCGCGGCATGCGCATCAGCGAGATGCTTCATCCGGTCGGATCGAACCGCATCGAGCGCGCCTTGGGCGTGCGCGGCTATGTGTTCGTGGATGTCGACACGGGCGATGACGCACCGCTCGCGTCGAGTCAGCAGGCCTGCGATCGCGTGGCGCAAGGCTCCGCGTCGCGGCCGCCCGCGCCGTGGGACTGCGCCCCCTGGCGCCCCATCAACCGGTATCTTCTGGCCTCGATCGTCGAATCGCTGCGTGCCCGCGCCGCAAAGCTGATTGTGGTCGACGTGCAATTGGGCGCAGGCGGCTACCCGCTGCCGCCGGAGGAGGCGTCGGCGTTGATCGCCGTCTTGCAGGGCGCCGGGTCGCCGGCGATCGCGGTGCTGCCGGTCCGGCCGTTGCCCGATACGCTCCCCGGCGATGAATTGTCGATTGAGCCGCAGCCGATACCCGGCTTGAGTCTTGCAGAGGCGCTCGCGCTCGCCGCGCCGGCGCTCCCCTATCCCGGCGACATCCTGCGCCGCTATGTTGCCTGCTACGGCATGCAAACACCGCAAGGCCATGAATTGATTCCGAGCGTCGCCACCCGGATCGAGGCCATGTTGCGCGGCCTCGCCGACGCGCGCGCACTGTGCGCCGCGGATGCGCAAGCTCCGCCGCAGGCGCGGCGCATCGCCTTCACGCTGCCCGAGGTGCCCGCCGAACCGTCGACGGCCCAGCCGTCGACGGCCGCGGTGTCCCGCGCCGGCGCATTGTGGAATCGTTATCACTTGTTTCTGGATCGCTGCCGCGCGATCGATCTCGATGACAGCGACGCTTCCTGCTCGCAATCAGCTCTGTTTCGCGACAAAATCGCGATCATCGGAACCTCCTCGCGGGCGCGCGGCGATCGCCATTTGACGCCGCTCGGGGAGATGTCCGGATCCATGGTGGTTGTCAATGCCATCCGTAGCCGGCTGCAAGAACAGCCCGCGGCCGCGACTTCGCTGTACAAGGAAGTCCGTCACGACCTGGCGGTCTGCGCGCGGGCCGCATGTGTTTGGTTCATCGCGTTCGTGCTGCTCGGCATGATTGCGCAACGGCATTTAGGTTCGGTGGCCGCGTTCGGCCTGCGCTTGATCGTCGTGGCCGGTGCCCTGACCGGTGTGCTGTGGGTCGGGGTCAAGGGATCGTTCAGCGTGGCGGGCACGCCGCAAAATCTCAACCTGATGTTTCCGTTGCTGGCATTTGGCCTCGAGATGTATACCAATGCAGCCCGGCACTTGGAGAAATTCATCGAGCGCCCCATCAACCGGTGGATCGGCAGAGTCAGGACCGAGGATTGAGCCCATGCATCGCGCTACCGGCAAATTCGTCCTGCGCCTCGGTGCCTTCTCGAGCCTGTGGCTCGCGAGCGCGGGCGCAATGGCCGCCGCCTCCTGCAACAGGTCGCCGTTGAAGATTTCGGCGTCGATCGAATTCATCAACCCGGATGATGCGACGCTGACGGTCCGGCATGCGGGAATGGCGGACCGTCGCGCCCGAGTCGGCGACTGCCTCATCGCCGGGGATCTCGTGATCGTGCCCGCGACGGTGAAACTCGCCAAGGTGTTCACCAATGAGCGCTTGATCCGCCTGCAAGCCGATACGCCGCCATACCGCGTGACCGGAGGCATGATGCGCATCGCCGACCAAGCGGCAACCTATCTCGCCTCAGTGGTCCACGCCTTGAGCAGCGAGCCGGCTCCCGACTTGCCGAGCGCCACCGCATCGCGATCGTTCGGCGATCCGCCCGCCAACCCGCTGCGCGCGATCGCCGGGTTGAACGTGGCGGGCACGCAGCGAATTCCCGGGAGTGTCGAGCAAATCGTCGTCGCATGGCAGCCGATCGCCGCCGCTCCGCACTGCGCGTTGCGCACCGCCCGTGTTGCGGTCGAGGCATCGCCGGCGGGCGTCGAGGCATCGCCGGCGGCCGCCGAGTCCTGGTGCGCCTTGCGAGTGCCCGACGGCATGACCGAGGGCATCGTTTCCATCGATGCCACGGATCCTTCGGCCTCCATCCAGTGGAAAGTCGTTCGCGCCGCCGACGGCGATGTGCCGCGGCCGCCCTGGCTCGAGCGGGACTCCGGAGAGCCCTCGAAGGCCGAGCGCGCGGTGTGGGGTCTATGGCTGTACCGCGAAGCGGGTCCGGAATGGCGCCTCGCGGGTCTGTCGATGCTGGCCGCCGACCGTGCGGCCTCGTGGGCCACGGCGCGCGCAATGCGGGCAATAATCGCCCGCTAGCTCCGGTCTACCCATCATGCACCCATTGCGAATACTCTCGGCGGCACTGCTCGCCTGTCTGGCGGCGCCGGTGCTGTCACGGCCCGCTGTGGTTGAATTATTCACCTCGGAAGGCTGCAGTTCGTGTCCGCCCGCGGAAGCCTACGTCGGCGAATTGGCGCGCCGCGCGAACGTGCTCGCGCTGGCATACCACGTCGACTACTGGGATGAACTGGGATGGCGCGATCGCTTCGAATTGCCCGAAGCGGTGCAACGTCAGCGTCTTTACGCCAAGAGCTTGCGCCTGGCGACGATCTATACGCCGCAGATTGTGCTCGACGGACGAGGTGATTTCGTCGGCAGCGACCGCGCGAAGATCGCGGCGGCGCTGGCTCAAAGCCGCACGGGCGTTGGCGTCGACGTCGCGGTGCGCGACGGCGATATCCAGATCGATCTGGCCGCGTCGGGTGGTCCAGCTGACGCGGTTGCTCAGGCCGGTGCATATCCGAGCGATGTGCTGCTGGTGTCCTACCAGCGTAGCGCCGTATCGAATATCGGCCGGGGAGAAAACGCCGGCCGCACGCTCGCCGAATTTAACATCGTCCGCTCGATTCGCAGTCTCGGCACCTACACCGGCCGGTTGCAGCAGTATCACGCCGCAGTCAAAACACTCCCGGGCGATGCCACCGACGTCGCCGTTCTGGTGCAGTCGGTCGGTCAGAACGCCATTATCGGCGCGGCGGCACACAGCCTGCATTGATACAATCCGGCTCGATCCCTTTTCGAGGAGCGGAATTTGAGCTTGGCCTCGCTCTGGTGCCTCAACCCGTCGGTCGACTATTTGAATCACGGATCCTTCGGCGCCTGCCCGGAGGCGGTGCTCGGCGTGCAGTCGGCGCTGCGCCGGGAGTTGGAACACGAGCCGGTGGATTTTCTGGTGCATGCGCTGCCCGCCCGCCTCGATGCGGCGCGGGCGCAATTGTGCTCCTTTCTCGGCGCGGATGCGGCTGACCTCGTGTTCGTGCCGAATGCAACCACCGGCGTGAACACGATTCTTCGCTCGCTGTCGTTCGTGCCCGGCGATGAGCTGCTGCTCACCAACCACACCTACGCGGCGTGCCGCAAGACCGTCGAGTTCGTTTGCCAACGAAGCGGCGCGCGGGCGGTGGTGGCGCAGCTGCCTTTCCCGTGTTCTCATGACGATGAGATCGTCTCTGCGGTGCTCGGCTGCGTCACGCCGCGCACGCGCTTGAGTTTGCTCGACCACGTGACGAGTCCGACGGCCCTGATCCTGCCGGTGGCGCGCCTGGTGCGCGAGCTGGAGTCGCGCGGCGTCGATACCTTGGTCGATGGCGCCCATGCCCCCGGCATGGTGCCGCTCGAATTATCGACGCTGGGGGCGGCGTACTACACCGGCAATGCACACAAGTGGCTGTGCGCGCCGAAGGGCGCCGCGTTCCTGCATGTGCGCCGCGACCGGCAAGCGGGGCTGCATCCGACCACGATCAGCCACGGCTACGGCGCGGGATTTCACGCGGAGTTCGATTGGACCGGGACCCTCGACCCGACCGCGTGGCTGTGCATCCCGGAGGCGTTGCGCTACATGGCGGGCCTCATGCCCGGCGGCTGGCCCGAGATCATGGCCGCGAATCGCGCCTTGGCGCTCGCGGCCCGCTCCCTGATCATCGACGGATTGGGCGTCGAGGCGCCGTGCCCGGACACCATGATCGGCTCCATGGCCGCGCTGCCCTTGCCGCCCGCGGCAGCCGGTTCGCCGGCGCAGCGCTTGGATTCCAAAGGCCTGCACGCCTGGTTCCGAGAACGCAGGGTCGAAACCTGGCTTTATCCCCTGCCCGTGCCGCTGCTGCGCATTTCCGCGCAGCTTTACAACGATCTCCGTCAATTCGAGCGGCTCTCAAGCCTGCTCGCAGAAGCGCTGCGTGGCTGAACAGCCACAGAGCCGGATCCGGGCGCGGCTCTCGACATTCGACACGGCCATGGTCGTGTTCAGTCTGGTGGTGGGTATCGGAATTTTTCGCACCCCCACCATCGTCGCGGGCGCGGCCGGCAGCACCTCGCTATTTTTCGCCGCGTGGATTGCGGCAGGATTCATCAGCCTGATCGGCGCGCTGACTTTTGCGGAGATCGGCTCACGCTACCCGCGCGCCGGCGGCTACTATCGCGTCGTGGCCGACTGCTACGGGCCGACGCCCGCGTTCATGCTGAACTGGTCGCAGACGCTGATGCAGGGTGCGGGCGCCGCGGCGGTGGCGTTCATCGGCGCCGATTATCTGATGCCCGTGTTGCTGCCGGCCGATTGGCGCACGCCGCCCGCCTCCTTGGCGCTCGCTTGCGCGACCATGCTCATCCTGCTGATTTTCAATTACCGCGGCGTGAAACCCGGCGCGCATGTGCAGAATTTTCTGTCCGTCTTGAAGATCGCCATGATCGTCGGACTCGCGATTCTCGCTCTGCTGCTGGCGCCCCACGCGCCCCCGGTCGAATCGCATTCGCAAAGCCCGGTCGCGCCGCGCTTGTTGTCGGCGCTCATCCCCTGTTTTTACGCCTATGGGGGTTACCAATTGACCATGAATCTCGGCGCCGACATGCAGGACGCGCGGCGCCGCTTTCCGCTCGCCATCACCGCCGGCATGATCACCGTGGTGATCCTGTACTTGCTCCTGAATTTCTCCTATCAGCGCGTGTTGGGCATGCACGGCATCGCCGGTTCGAAGCTCGTGGCCGCGGCGCTGTCGCGGGCCACCTTCGGCTCCTCCGGCGAGGTGCTGGTCTCGATTGCAGTATTTTTGTCCGCGGCCGGCTTCGTCAATGCCACCATCATTCAGATGCCGCGCAGCTTTTATGCCATGGCGCAAGACGGCGTGCTGCCGCGCGCATTCCTGCGCGTGAATCCCGACACGCAGGTGCAGGAAGTGGGGCTCGTGTGCTTCGGGGCGACGATGTTGTTGCCCGCCTTCCTTCTGGGCTCATTCGAGAAGCTCCTGCAGTACGTCATCTTTACCGACATGTTGACGCTCGCGGTCGTGGCCTCGACGCTGTTCGTGCTGCGGCGCCGGCGCACCGGCGAAGACGGATATTCGATGCCGGGATACCCTTGGTTGCCCGCCGCCTACATGCTGTGCCTGCTCGGGGTGGCGGCGCGCGTCTTTGCGGTGGAACCGCAGCTCGCGCTGGCGGGAATCGTCATCCTCGCGACCGGCTGGCCCCTGTTTCGCCTGGGACACCGGCTCTTCGGGGGCCGGCCGCGCTAACGAGCCTCGCCCCACTCCGGAAATGCGGCCAACGCGTCGACGTAGTTGTGGATGACGTCGGTATGGGCGTCCTCCTGCCAGCCGCCCGGCCGCGGGTTCTTGGCCAGGTCGCGCGGCCGGCCGAATTCGTCGATCGAATACAGCGTGAAGTTCAGCGCCTCACGCGCATCACTCGCCCATGGCGCGCAGCCGGTGGCGGCTGCGTGCAGCGCAAGGACTGCGCCGTAGGTCGAGTTGATGCCGCCCCATGCCTGGTGGTCTTCATCCTGTTCGTGGCAAACGGTGATGCCCGCCTCTTCATGCGTGAAGTTGGCGCGCACGAATGAGATCAGGGCCTCGGAGGCGGCGCTCCAATCCGCATCGAGGAGCTGCTTCTTCTCGAGCAGATAGCGCGCGAGATTCAAGGGCGCCCACGCGGAACGATTGGTCGGCGTGTCATGATCCTCGAAAAACTGCGCGAACAACGCGCCATCGGCGACGGCATTCGGAATCTGATACACGTTGATCCAGTCCCACAGTGCCTGCCGCGCCGGCGCAAATTCGCCGTATCCCTGGGCAAGCAGCGAGTCGTACAGGCGCAGAATATAGGTCATGTTGCCCGACACCGGTCCGCGTCCCTCGCCGTTGCGATGGTCGGCGCGAAACGGCCAGGGGGAATGCGATATGTCGCCGGCTTGCTGATTCGCCGCAAGCACCCGCGCGTTCTGCAATGCCTGCTGCAAATACTTGGCCTCGCCGGTCGCTTCATACAGCTTGAGCAGGGCGTAACCCGCAATTCCGCCCTTGTCCGGTTCGATCTCGTAAGGCCGATCGCTTTGCGAGCCGCAATCCGCAGCCAGCGGGAACTGATCGCGCTTGCCGGTCGAGCGCGTGAACGCGGGATACTTGCCCGCATTCGGCGTCAACGATTCGTGCACCAAATAGTCGCCCATGGCGCGTGCGGTCTGTAAAAACCGCAGATCGCGGCCGCCGCGCAGGTCATGGAATTTGAGGTACGAGATGATCCCCATGCCGTTCTGCGTCGCCGGGATCGTGTCGGTGCGGTCGGCCATCGGAGTCCACTCGCCGTCGAGGAAGGTCGCGAGGACGAAGCGCGGGTAGCCGTGCTCCGCCGGGCAGCGCTGGTAGAAATTCATTTCCCGGTCCAGGGCATCGTTCCACGACGTCCAGGGCAGCAGCCGGCCCTCGGCATCGAAGCTGGCCGCGTGCCCTGCGATGATCAGCGGTGGTCGACTTTGCAAACGCAAACCTCAGGCGTCGAGTTCGGGGTAGTGCCGGAAGATTCCGTCGCGGTTGAATTGGATCCGCCGCGAAGACTCGAGGTAGGCGGCGATCCGCGGGCGCTCCGCAACGCGCGCCTGCAGCAGCCCGAGGCGCCGGTATTTGCGCGCCGCTTTGCGCATCGCTCGCGGAAAGGCGTAGTTCAGACCGGCCATGATTTGGAACATCGACAGGTCGGGGTAGGTCGGTTTCGCGCCGGCCAGATAGTGCCCGGCGCGCGCGTTATTCGCGAGCACGTGCTCGAAGTAGCCCAGAAACTTCGGCACGCGGTTTTTCAAGAAGTCCGCCGTGCGGCGCCGTGCCTCGTTTTTCTGCTGCTCATAATAGAGGCCGGAGCCGATGGGATGGTGCGTGTCGTGAACTTCGGTGAGGAAGTCCGCCAGGGTGAGCTGCAACTGTTGCACCCACAGTAGGCCGGCGGCATCCTTCGGCGCCAGGCCATGCCGCGAGCCCAGGAACTGCAGGATATTGGCCGTCTGCCCGATCAGGAGCCGCCCCGCTTTCAAAATGGGCGGCGCGAACGGCGGCCGTTTGAGCTTGCGATTCTCGAGCACTCGAAGCAGCGCCGCGACACCGGCTCCTCTGCCGGACTCGCGCGCCACATCACGATAGGCGGCGCCCGCCTCCTCCAACGCCAGCCTGATGAACTCGCCGCGGCCCTGAATCGTCGGCCAGTAGTAAAGATCGTACCTCACCTTTGCACCTCGCATCTTGCCCGGCGAAAGATTATCGTATCCGCAGTATGAAAATTCACGCACCGTCGAAATGTCTCGCGCTGAGTGCAGCCGCGCTGAGCGTTGCCGCACTATTGGCAAGCGCAAGTCTCGCACAAGCGCCGCCGCCGGACGACACCGCGTTCCGCGCGCTCTACAAACAACTGGTCGAGATCAATACGACGCGCTCGGCGGGTGGTTGCACCCAGGCCGCGGAAGCGATGCGCGCGCGCCTGATCGCGGCGGGAATTCCCGCCGCCGATACCCAGATTTTGGCGCCGACCGACCGTCCGAAGGAGGGCGCCCTCATCGCCGTCCTGCATGGAAGCGACCCCGCCGCGAAGCCCATTCTGTTGCTCGCGCATATCGACGTGGTGGAGGCGAAGCGCGAGGATTGGGAGCGCGATCCATTCCTGGTCGAAGAAAAAGGCTGGTTCTATGCGCGCGGCGCGAGCGATGACAAGGCGATGGCGGCGGTGTTCACCGACACGCTGATCCGCTATCGGCAGGAAAACTTCAAACCGCGCCGCGACATCAAGCTGGCGCTCACCTGCGGCGAGGAAACCGC